>Ga0224723_1002170_pt1 | contig 11049 bp, 7 predicted proteins | sample Balambano_FR2_Me_FD_161647 | JGI IMG/M metagenome (GOLD analysis project Ga0224723, IMG submission 161647) | Freshwater sediment microbial communities from Lake Towuti, South Sulawesi, Indonesia - Balambano_FR2_MetaG | ecosystem: Environmental > Aquatic > Freshwater > Lake > Sediment | place...
GGCTCACGTTGCGTCCGAATAGCCAGACGCAGCGCCGGGGGCGGGTTTCCCGTGATCCGCACCCGAGCCGTCACGCGGACATCCTGTTGAGTCCAGCCATCGGCCGAGGAAAGCCACGCCCAGGCACCTGCGGGGAGAACGGTGCCACCGCCGGAGCCGAGCGCCGCCGGAGGGGAGATGTCCCTTCGGGCAGAAGCATCCGTCCACTGCCAAGGAACACCCGCTTCCCCAGCGCTCTTCGGCCGTGGCGGCGGCGGATAGGCCAATTCCTCAATCTCGACCCAGTCGCCCCAACGTTGGACATAGATCCCAATCAGAATCGCGGCGAGCAGAAACAAGAGAAAGCTAGCCACGCCGGTCAGCGTCACCGGCACACGATGTTTGCGCACGAATTTCCCTATGCGATAACGCCAGGTCGGGCGCTTGGCCGACACAGGATCGCCGCGTTCAAAGGCCCGAAGGTCATCCGCAAATTGCCGCATGGTGGCGTAGCGATGCATAGGATCGGGATGCAGAGTCTTTGCTGCGATCGCTTCAAGATCGGGATCGATGAGCGGATTAAAGCGACGCACGGAAGGAGGGTCCCAATCATGAAGACGGCGCGCGTCTGATATGAGGTTTCCGGTCGCTTCGAAGTGGCGTTTGCCTGTCAGCATCAAATAGAGAATGGCGCCCAAACTATAGATATCCGCGCGTTCGGTGGCGCCTTTGCTGTTGGCCGCTTGTTCGGGAGCCATGTACTCGAGTGTGCCGAGAATCTGCCCGGACATGGAAAGGGAGAGTTCGGACGTAGCGCCGGCATCGAACTTAGCGAGCCCAAAATCCATCACCACCGGCTCGCCGTCCGCCCGCAGCATCACGTTGCCCGGCTTGAGATCGCGATGAAGCACGCCGCGTTCGTGGGCAAACTGCATGGCTTCGGCCACCTGAGCCACTATCGAAAGCGTCTGCGTCATCGGCAAGATGCGGACATTGCCGGTCGGGTGTTCGACTTCGACGAGCCTTTCACTGGAAGCCGCGGAGCCTGTGGCTGAACGCGACCGTTCTTCGGCGGCGCCGCGCACCAACGAAGCCAAATCTGAACCGCGGTCGCGAAATGACTTCAAGCTCGACGGGCCGCCTGCGCGCAGGAGATCCGAAAGCGACACGCCATCAATGAACTCCATCGCGAGATAAGTGACCCCATCCGCTTCACCCACTTCGAAGACGCGGCAGATATTGCGATGGGTCACGTGCCGTAGGACTTCCGCTTCTTGGCGGAAGCGTTTGATTTGGCCCTCGGTGGCGGCCGCGCCCAGCCGCAGCATTTTTACGGCCACGATATTTCCGAAGCGATCGCGCGACTTCCAGACTTCGCCCATGCCGCCCCTTCCCACCATTTCGAGAAGCCGGTAGACGCCGAGGATGCGTTCTCCCGGCTCAGGAGGAGGGCGTTCGGTGGAAGCCGGAAGGTCGATGGGAAGGTTCGCGTGCGGTCGTTCCACTGACAGCGTGGGGGTCGCCTCACGCACACCCTTTACTTTGAGCTGATAAAGGTAGCGAAAAATCAGTATGGGCGGCGCATCAGAACGCACGCCGGGACCCACGAGAACCGCACGGCCCTTGAGTTCTGGCGCCAGGACTTCAAAGCGTTCTACTTTGCCGGTGGCTTCGCTGTCGTGAGTCGCATCTTCCAGCGGATCAGTATCCCGCATGGTCTTTGACTCCCATCCTTCTGGCAAATGGGCAAGCACTTCACGGAGTGTCGCTTCGGTAAGAAGGATTTGGCTGCCGCGCGCTGCTCCGCAGAGACGACTCGCCAGATTGACCGATGCGCCCATCACGGTGTACTGCGAGCGAGACTCGGTGCCCAACGTGCCCACGACCATGTCCCCCGTGTTGACGCCCGCGCCGCATTCGGGAAAATCCTGGCCGACTGAGAGGAACTTTTCCCGGAGGCGGGCGATCCGTTCGATCTGGTCACAGGCGGCCAGTACGGCTCGCAGGGCGTGATCGGCGAACGGGCGAGGCGCGCCAAACAAAGCCATCACTTCGTCGCCGATCACCTTATCGACCGTTCCCTGCGCATTGTCAATGGCGCCAATGGCTTCTTCGAGATAGGCGTTCACCAGGCTGCGGACTTCTTCGGGCGCAAGGCCTTCGCTCATGGCTGTGAAGCCGCGCAAATCCACAAAACTGACCGTCATCCATCGGCGCTCCGGGAACCGAAATGTGCGTTCGTCTTCCTCGGCCAATTCGGCGGAAACATAGCGGCGCACGAGCGCTTTTAGACGTTCCTGGCTAGTGACGTCGATGAATGCGATATCGACGCTGCCGCTTTCGTGCAGGGTCGTGCGAGCGATAAACACCCGGCCATGGCCGTCGCGCACCGTTGAATCGCTGGACTCCATAGCGCCTAAGACGACCCGCATCTCGTCCGGCAAAAGGCGCGCAATCGTCGATATCGGTTCACCCACGGCATCGGCCTTATCGATTCCCAGGAAGCGAGCCAGAGACGAATTGAGATACGCTATTTTCCGGTCTGGCCCCAAGCGCAACGTCATGGTTTCAACGCCGGCGATGCTGACGCCGGCGCCAACCGCCGATCCCGAACGCGAGGACGCGTCACTTTCGATCCGCGCCAGCTTCGCTTCCAATTCACCAAGTCGGCGGCGGGTCGCCTCAAGCTCAGTTTCCAGCAGGTCCCGCTTCATCTGCCCAGCTTAACGATCCTTGGGCGGCGTCGGCGAGCACGGTTATCTCGCGGTTGACTCAAGACATCTCCTCGAGAACGTCGTTGTTTCACTGGCCACTGATCCGCCAAGCTTGAAGAAACGGCCGCTCGAAATGCCCGCTTAAGCGGCCTGCGCCTTTTCCTCCTCCTCGGTGATGGTGACCCGCAGGACTTCCTCGACCGTGGTCATCCCGGAAGTTACTTTATCCCAGCCGTCTTGGCGCAGTGTCCGCATGCCATCCTGAAGGGCCGCGAGATGTAGCTGGCTGTAAGGCGAGTTCTTGGCAATAAGATCTGACAGACGTTGGTTAATCATGGCAATTTCGAAGATGGCAACGCGGCCCTGATAACCGCTTTGGCGGCAGGCTTCGCAGCCCACGGCCTGATAGACGACCTGCCCTGGCTTGGGATTGAATCCGAGATGAATCAGATGTTCATCGCTGACTTCCGAAGGCTTGCGGCAGGCTTCGCAAAGTCGCCGGACCAGACGCTGAGCGAGAAAAGCGCGCACCGAGGTCGAAACCAAGAATGGCTCGACACCCATATCGATCAAACGGGTGATGCCGCCGATGGCATCGTTGGTATGAAGCGTGCTGAAAACCAGGTGTCCGGTGAGCGCCGCGCGAATGGCAATTTCCGCCGTTTCGACATCGCGCATTTCCCCAATCATGACCACGTTGGGATCGCCGCGAAGGATCGCCCGCAAGCCCCGGGCAAAGGTAAGGTCGATTTCCGGTTTCACGGCGATTTGCACCACCCCCGGCAGCTTGTGCTCGACTGGATCTTCAATCGTCACGATTCGCCTCGATTCATTGTTGAGAGCCGATAAAAAAGTATAGAGAGACGTGGATTTTCCGCTTCCGGTGGGACCGGTAATTAAGATAATGCCATTGGGGACGGCTAAAAGTTTCTCGAGGCGTTCGCGATCACGGGGGCCGAGGCCGAGCCGTTCGAAGGTGAATTTTTCCTGGCCGAGCAACCGGAGGCTCACGCTTTCACCCGTCACCGAAGGAATAGTGGCGACGCGCACGTCGAGAGACTTTCCCTCGAATTCAAGAGCGATCCGGCCATCCTGCGGCAATCGCCTCTCGGCAATATCGAGATGTGACATGATCTTGATGCGGGAGATCACCGAAGCCTGGAGAAGCTTGATCTGAGGAGGCACCGGCACTTCATGCAACATACCGTCCACCCGATAGCGGATGCGCATGTCGTCATCCAAGGGTTCAATATGAATATCGGTGGCGCGGTCGAGCAATGCCTCGCGAATAATCTGATTGACGAATTTCACCACCGAGGCTTCGGAATCTTCTTCGTCGATTGAAGTGACCTCATCCTTCAAGTTATCAAAAACTTCGTCGCCGGCGCGGCCCTCAATGATCTGGTCAAATGTATCCGCCCCGATGCCATAGCCCTTACGCAAGGCTTGAAGGATATCTCGGCGCGTGTTCATGGCCCAGCGCACGGGGCAAGGCAAAGCTTGGGTGACGAGTTGCCGGGCGAGAAGGTCGAAAGGATCGTAAGTGAGCAAAGTGATGGTTTCGCCTTCCTTGCGCACCGGCAAGAGCTGGTGCCGCAACGCGAGGCGCGCGGGCACCTGTTGCAGAAGGTCGCGTTCGCCAACATCAACTGCTCCTTCCCACCAAGTGAAGCCCAGCGCTTCGCTCAGGCCCCGCAAGAAGGATCGCTCATCGACGATCTCGAGATCGAGCAAGGCTGCCACAGGCGACCGCAATTGTTCGATCGCGGCTTCCACCTCGGTTTTCGCTTCATCGGTGACCGCACCTCCGCGTTCGCGGGCAGTTTCCAGGAGCAAGTCAGCAAGGTAGGACATTGCGGTGATTCATAGCAAGGGCCGCGGCGGTGCGCACGTCTTTCCGTAGAGGCCCTTTCATTGCGCTGCCCGAGAGTGTGATGAAGGTCGAGGGCGCCGAGCGCTTCGATCTTGGATGGGCGTGGAGCAACCATTGCTTGGCATGTTCCTGAAGCTCACGAGGATTCATTTTTATGTGGGCATGCGCATTTATTGGGTCGATATAGTCTTCTTTTTATTGGATTTCCGTGGATATCATTTCAGTCGATACTCATGAAATCCATCTCTTGCATTCGCCGCGAGAGTGCGTATGTTTTATACAAAATAACAACGTTTTATGATCTCTCCTGAGTTCGCGCAAAAAAATTGGGTAGCGTCAACGGATTCGATTGTAGAATGGCAACGGGTGGCCCAATTTCGCCTTCGGCAAAATACGAATCCTGAAGCCTTTGATTGGTCGGCTGCCGAGGATGAAGGTTGGTTCTTTGGCCGGCGGGAAGAGGCGCATGCGGATTCTTTTCCGCTTTCGGTGGCCGTCGCCCCGCCTCTTCACCTGGGCGCCGCCTTCATGAAGTCGCTGCGGACGGCGGGTCGGCATCGCAGCCCCTATCGCTGGAAGGTCCTTTATCGTGTGGCGTGGAGATTGTCCCACGGAGGGGAGAGCCGTTTGATGGATGATCTCCTTGATCCTGATGTGCATGAACTGCAGACAATGTCTCACGAGGTGCGGATTGATGCGCGTCGTTGCATGCGCAATCTCCGTTTCGTGGAGGCCGCTTCGCCGAACGGCCAGCCCCACGCTGTCGCTTGGCTGCGCCCTCGACATCACATCGTGCCTGTCCTCGCACCGGTCATTGTCCGCAAACGTGGCCACCGGAGTTTCTCACTGTTTACACCGGATGTGTGTGCGCATTGGCGGCGGTCCTGCTTATCGTACACACCAGGCCTTCCACTCGATACCGATCCACCGGAAGAGATGTGGGCGACCTTGAGTTAAACACACCGTCCTCAATAAATGCGTATGCCGCTGTTCTCATTTTGCCCGGATGCTAGGCGCGAGCGAGAAGCGTGTCGCAACGCCACCCGTGACGAGCGAGCAACACCGCAGCCGGGCAAAATGGGAACAGCCCTGCGGGTCGCGGTGGTGCCGGCTCGCTTGCTGCGTTGCTCCTCGGTCACAGATCGCTTCGGATATGCTCCTTCGTCGCGCCTTGCCATCGAACCGACAACACCTGCGACGGCATGAGCATTTATTTAGGACGGCGTGTTTAGAGATGCTTTCGGAATTGTCGATAGAGATCGTTCAACCTTCTCATGAAGGCATCAAGGGCTGAAGGATGATTTCCTTTGCAAGTGTCTGCCGTTCGGGCCTTCGGGAAGATGCATACCCTGGTTTTCCTGCGGCTTTTGAAGTCACAACCGCTTGCGTGGTGGCGTTGACCCAATCGAAAGGCGGCGAGATGCTTCCCGGATTGCGCTTGCTGTTGTGACCGCGCTACGCTTTCCCCGCTGTCGAATGGATGCTTTTTTTGTGATGTTGAGCTTGACGATGATTCCGGTGGCCATCGTCTATGCAGCGTACGCCCTTATCTGTTTGGGGCTCCCCGGTGTGACGTCGGGTGTTCGGTTGCTTCCCTGGACTCCTTTCGTCATGTTCGGCTTTTACTGGATCGTTTCTGAAACCGGGGCGGGAGGGGTCGCGACGGCCGCCGTGTTTCTGCTTGCGACCATGCTGCTGCTGGTGGTTTCGGCAGTCATCATGTTTCGCCATTACGGGCCGCCCATGCGTTTCCTGAGCTTTTCGGGTCCGGTATTGGCGCTTCTCATGGCGCTCTACGCTATTGGGGTGGCCGAGGAGGCTTTCCAACGCGATCGTGCTACTTCACCGCTGCGGTTGCTCCATTTCGGGGCAGCAATACCGACGATTTCGAGCGCAAGAGCGCCTCACGGATGACGCCATCTGTCTGCTCTAGTCCGTCCCTTCCCGAAGGCGTCAATCAAGCGGGGTTTCCTGAACGCAGTCCCCCTACTTGGTCTTGTTATTCACCGCGTAGGATTGATGAGCTTCGATGGAGCGTGGTGGCATTCCCGCGCTAGAAAAGCGATATGGCGTTCGAGCGGATGATTCGCTATCCTAGCTTCATATGTCGAATCTCGATTCCTTGCGGGAGGCTGTTCGTCAATCCCCCAGTAACGTGCCGTTGTTGCTCCTCTATGGTCAGGCTTGTCTAGACGAGTACGCTTACGACGAAGCGAGGGTAACTTTCAAGCAAGTCCTTGACATCCAGCCCGCTAATCTTGAGGGCAGTCTTGGGCTAGCCAAACTGCTGCATCTTTCCGGCAAGACTTCCGAGGCGGTCGTGCGCACCGAAGTCATTGTGGAATCCCATCCCCAGACGGCCGCCCCTCGCATTTTTCTCGCTCGTTTGCTGCTGACCGAAGGCCAGCGACGCGAAGCCCGCCAGCACTACGAAGCTGCTCTGAAGCTTGCCGGCGCAACGCCCGACAAAGCTCTCGAGCGCGAGCTATATGAGGGCGGCGAGCCCATGGCCCAAACGGCTGACGGACGCGCTGCCCCAGTCAGCGCTGCCGAAGAGACGGAGGAGGCTGAGCGTGCCAAGGCTCTGCGCCAATTCAGCAACGATCCTGGCGTCGATGCCGAACTTGAGCGTCCGAAAGTGACTTTTGCCGACGTGGGCGGGAATGATCATGTGAAAGAGGAAATCCGGATGAAAATCATCTATCCGATGCAGAATCCCGATTTGTTTCGTGCCTACGGAAAAAAGATTGGGGGAGGCATGTTGTTGTATGGTCCGCCCGGTTGCGGCAAGACCTTGATCTCGCGTGCCACGGCTGGGGAAATCAAAGCGAACTTTATTTCTATTGGCATTCACCAGATCTTGGACATGTGGATTGGCAGTTCGGAAAAAAATCTTCACGAGGTCTTCGAATTGGCTCGGTCCAACTCGCCTACAGTCCTTTTTTTCGACGAAGTGGATGCCCTCGCGGCCGATCGCACCGACCTGAAACGAAGCGCCGGTCGTGCCCTCATCAATGTGTTCCTCGCGGAAATGGATGGCACCAATGCAAACAATGACGGTTTGTTGATTCTCGGAGCCACCAACGCTCCCTGGCACATCGATTCCGCATTTCGCCGCGAAGGCCGATTTGGGCGCGTGTTGTTTGTTCCGCCTCCCGACGAAACCGCCCGCATTGCCATCATCGAGGTCATGGCCCACGGCAAACCGGTCGCTGGTCTTGATGCAAAGACTCTCGCCAAGGCCACGAAAGATTTTTCCGGCGCTGATCTCAAGGCTGTGTTCGACCTTGCTACGGAGCAGTGCCTTGCCGCTGCAATGAAGAAGGGAGAAGTGGTGCCCATTACCACAAAAGACTTGGTTGCTGCCGCCAAGTCATTTCGGCCGACGACCAAAGCTTGGTTCGAAAGCGCGAAAAACTATGCGCTCTATGCAAATCAAGGCGGGTTCTACGACGACATTTTGAAGTATCTCGGAATCAAGCTCTAATTAGGCGTCGGCGCAAATTTATGTCTGTTGATTCAAACTTGTTCCTGTGCATGCAACAAGGCGACCACTTGCTGCAATGCAAGCGTTATCGCGATGCCGAGAGGCATTATCGTCAGGCGCTGGCGAGCATGCCCGAGAATGGCACGCTGCTCAATCGGCTTGCGATTTGCTTGGCGCAAGCTTCAGGCCGGCGCCAGGAAGCTCTCGAGACGATCGACCGGGCGATCGGTGTCGAGGCCAACGAGGGGGATCATTGGGCACTCAAGGCGCTTATCTTGTGTGACCTCCGGCGTCCGATGGAAGGCCTCGCCGCGGCCGATCAAGCGGTACGCTTGAACCCAGCGTCATCTTATGCCCACACGACGCGGGCCACTGCTTTGCTGTTTCTGCAACGCTGGACGGATGCTGAGCGATCCGCGCGCCTCGCCTTGTCCATCGATCCCGATGATCGAGCGGCTTCTAACCTTCTTTCGCAATCCCTGCAGCATCAGAACCGGATCAGCGAGAATGCCGAGCAAATCGCCTATATGTTGAGCCGGGATCCGGAAAATCCCGACACCCTGGCCCGAGCTGGGTGGAACTCCCTGCAGCGTGGAGAAAGTACGAAGGCCGAGCATTTTTTTCGTGAGGCCTTGCGCCTCGATCCGGAGAATCGCGATGCGCGTGCCGGGATGCTGGAGTCCTTCCGTGCGCGTTCCATCGTCTATCGGTGGTACTTGCACTGGTGTTTTTTTCTCACCAGCTTTAGCCCGAGAGCCCGATGGTTCATTGTCCTTGGGATGGTTATTTTGGCCAATGCCATGGGGGAACTATTTACGGGTCCCTATCGGGTGATCGGACTGGGAATTCTCGGATTCTACTTTCTCTTCGCCTTGTGGAGCCATGTCGCCCGGGGCGTGGGTAATCTCATGCTCCTGTTTGACCGATTTGCGCGGTGTGCGCTCATACCACGAGAAAAGGTGGAAGCCGTGGCAGTCGGCGGCACCGTGGTCGGCGGAATCGGCCTCCTCATCGGCGGATTTGGTTGTGGCAATATGGACGCAGTGATTTTTGGAATGCTCGCCATCGCGGCGGCGTTTCCGTTGGCGCACACCATTACGAACGACTCATCGGCCGGCCGATGGTTGTTCGGCTCGTTCAGTGTCGTGATTGCGGTCGCGATTTTTCTTAAGATCGTGGCGGTTTTCGTGCCTGCCGTAAACGAAGCTTCCGGATCCGCATTCGCAATAGCGATTCTACTGGCAGTAGCTACCAGTTGGCTGGCTGGCTTCAACGGCCTGCGGAGCTAGAGAAATGGCATGGGACTGACCCTTTTAGCTTGCTTTTGGCAGGGGGCAAGCTCAGGATGACGAGATGAGAAGACGACGATTGAAAGTAGAGGATGGGATTTATCATTGCATCTCGCGGATCACCGGCGGGCGGTACTGGTTGACGGACGAATGCAAGGGGATGTGGTGTGATCAGCTTCGGCGGGTGAGTCAGTTTTGTGGGGTTGAGGTATTGACTTACACGGTGTTGGACAACCATTTTCACTTGTTGGTCCATGTGCCGCCACCGGTGGTGTTGGGCGATGCCGAGATCGTCGAGCGATACCGTGCTCTTTATCCACAGCGGCCGAAGATGGTGCGAGAAGTCGAAGTGACCTTGGGGGGAGGAGGCGCGCAAGCGGAAGAATTGCGGAAGCGACTCCTTGCAAGGATGCACGATGTGTCGATGTTTCTGAAAGAGCTCAAGCAACGTTTCACGATGTGGTTTAACGCCCGGCATGAACTCTATGGGACGATCTGGGCGGAGCGGTTCAAGAGCATTCTAGTCGAGAATGACGCATCGGTACTTCAGACCGTGGGCGCGTACATCGACCTCAACGCTCTGCGGGCGAAGATCGTGAGGAAACCCGAAGATTATCGGTGGTGCGGCATGTCAGCCGCGGAACGCGGCGATGGCTTGGCACGGGCGGGGCTTATCTCGATGGCCCGAGCAAACGGGTGGATGGAAGCCCGCAGGATGTATCGGCGATTCGTCTATGAGGCGTGCTTGCGCCAAGTGAAAGACCATCCGCGCCGGAAGACCGAGGTGGAAGACGTCAACGGCATCGTTGCGGATCCATGCTTGGCGGCACGTCAACCGTCGCTCTCGAATGGATGGGTTGTCGGTTCGCGGAATTTTGTACGAGACCAATGGCCGCGGTCCGACAGCGCCAGGCCAGTCAGGTAAACGAGAATGGGTTTGCCTGGGATGATGGGCTGTTCGGCGTTCAAAGGGAAGGTGCTTGCCGCGGGCAGGCGTATCTCTAGGGTTTCGATTTTCCCCTTCTGTATTCGCCCATGATCACCCGTTATTCACGCCCCGAAATGGCCCGTCTCTGGACCGAAAAAGCGAAGCTTGACTGGTGGCTTGAGATTGAGGTGCTGGCTTGCGAAGGCATGGCAGCCATCGGAGTCATCCCGAAGGCGGACGCTCGCGCGATTCGGCAAAAGGCGACGTATTCCCTGGATGCGGTGCGGGAAAACGAAAAACGGACGCAACACGATGTGATCGCTTTTTTGGAGGAAGTAGCATCGCATGTGGGATCTCCGGGCCGGTTTATTCATCGCGGGTTGACTTCGTCGGATTTGCTCGACACCACGTTGGCGTTGCAGATGCGATCGAGCGCGGATTTGCTGAAGACGGCCTTGCAACGCCTTCTCCGGGTGGTGAAGAAGAAAGCCAAACGGTACATGTTGACGCCGATGATTGGCCGCAGCCACGGGGTTCATGCCGAGCCGATCACCTACGGCTTGAAGTTGGCGTTGATGCACGAGGAGTTTGAGCGCGCCATGGTTCGTTTGGCTCAGGCACGCGAGCAGATCAACGTTGGCAAGCTGAGCGGCGCGGTTGGCACCAGCGCTCACTTGGATCCTCGGATCGAGGCTCACGTTTGCCGGAAACTCAAGCTTGAACCCGCCACCCTCGCGACCCAGATCATCCAGCGCGATCGGCACGCCCACTTTATCAAC
>Ga0224723_1002171_pt1 | contig 11048 bp, 6 predicted proteins | sample Balambano_FR2_Me_FD_161647 | JGI IMG/M metagenome (GOLD analysis project Ga0224723, IMG submission 161647) | Freshwater sediment microbial communities from Lake Towuti, South Sulawesi, Indonesia - Balambano_FR2_MetaG | ecosystem: Environmental > Aquatic > Freshwater > Lake > Sediment | place...
CCACACGAGTAACCGTCCCTCCTCCCCGTTTGCCCGCCAGATTGTCAGAAGCAGAGGCAATAACTCCCACGGCTCCCTTTGCCAGATCTCTGGGCACACCTCTGACGGCTGCCACCCCCATCACTCCAGCAACCCCGCCAGCCCCTACTTCAACCGCGCCAACTCCTGAGTCTCCAGCCGAGCCGCCGCCGATTTCCTTTGCTCCCTCTACGACCAGTCCGGTTTCTTATAGTGGCTATGTGGTTGAATTTGGCAATCCTTTGCCGACTCAAGCCCCAGCTGAATCTAATCCTGCTGATGAGGAAGTAGTCTTTTCTATTGAAGATCCTGCATCTGGTCAATCTGCCCTGATCACCGATGCGCTACCACCTGAAGAACCGGACTCAGTAGAGCAGACCAGTCCCACAGAAAATTTAGATTCAGTAGATAACGATCCTCCTGCTGAATTTATCGCGATCGCCACTTCTACCCCTGCCTCAGAGAATCAGCCAGCCGATGCCTCTGTGCTGCTGCCTTCCGGCACTGTGTTAAACCTGCGATACCCAGGATTAGATCCTTTAGAGTTACAGGATGGGCCGCCGTGGCAAGAAGTGTTACTTGTGGATCAACCAATTTACGACCACACAGGTGAGGTGCTCATTCCAGCAGGTAGCGAAGTGATTGGACGATTTGAAATCAGTTCACGCGGCAGTCGCTTTATTGCTCAAGCCATTACCTTAAATGGTCAAAATATTAGATTAGCAGGGAGTTCAGAGCGGCAATCATCAGTGATTCAGCCTGATCAAATTGTCGAAGTGCGCCTGACCGCTGCTATCTCTCGTCAAAATTGACACCGTGAGACAGCAGCGGTGCTGCTTGCAACAGGGTTTGAGTGTAAGGATTCTGGGGATGGTTAAAGATCTGCTGCGTGCTCCCCAACTCAACAATTTTGCCTGCTTGCATCACGGCAATGCGATCGCACAAAAATCGGGCTACCCATAAATCGTGAGTGATGAACAGATAGGTCAAATCAAAGCTGTGCTTTAACTCCAACAACAGTTCTAGAACCTGCGTTTGCACACTGGCATCTAGCATACTCACAGGTTCATCACAAATCAGTAACTTAGGACGAGTCATCAGGGCACGGGCGATCGCCACTCGTTGCTGCTGCCCCCCAGATAACTCTCTGGGATAGCGATCATAGAAGACTTCTACAGGTTTCAAGCCCACTCGCTCTAGCATTTCTTCTACTTGAGTTCGGGCACTAGCTGCATCTGCCAGTTCGTGGATCAACAGAGGATCGGCGATACTCTGGCCTACAGTCATCATCGGATTGAGGCAGGCATGAGGATCTTGAAACACCATTTGCATCTGCCGTCGCTGTCGCCTGAGGGTTCGCAGGGGCAGGCGAGTTAAATCTTGACCTAGAAACACCACCTGTCCGGCAGTCGGCCGAATCAGTTGCAGAATTGTGCGCGATAGAGTGCTTTTGCCACACCCAGACTCGCCTACCAGTCCCAAAATTTCGCCTGGATACAGATCCAGACTGACCCCATCTACCGCTCTGATGGCTTGTGGGGTCGATTGAGAAAATATCCGTGTCACAAAATTCTGTTCCAGGGTGTAAATTTTCTGCAAATTCTCAACCCGGAGCAGCGGTAAGGCATCTATTGACGTGAAGGCAATTTGATTATCTGAAGCAGGTTGTCCTTGCTGCCCTGTTTGAATATGTAATGCCGATCGCACCAACGACTGAGTGTAGGGGTGTTGAGGCTGCAAAAGCACTGAACGAACGACACCCGATTCAACCAGATAACCATCATGCATGACTGCAATCCGGTCGCAATACTCGCCCACCATCGCCAGATCATGGGAGATCAGCAGCAGAGCCATCTGGCGCTCCTGGCACAAGCGGGTCAATTCGCGCATAATTTGAGCCGACACGGTGACATCCAAACTGGTGGTCGGTTCATCCGCCACGATCAGCTTAGGATCGAGCAATAGGGCCAGAGCGATCGCCACCCGTTGTCGCATTCCACCGCTAAATTCGTGGGGATATTGTGACCAGCGGTTTGCTGGAATTTTCACGGCTTCTAAAGTGGAGAGCGATCGTTCCTTAGCAGTAGCAGCGGAGAGATGCGGCTCATGAGCCAATAGCGTTTCCAGACAGTGAGCCCCAATCGTCATCACAGGGTTAAGACGGGTCATTGGGTCTTGAAAGATCAGGGCGACTGCTTCCCCACGAAATCGGCGTAGACGTTCTGGCGTAAAGTCAAAAACGGATTCCCCCTCAAACAACACCCGTCCTTCAACATGGGTAGAAGGAGGTAGGAGCCGCATCGCAGCGCGTCCCAAAGTCGATTTGCCGCAACCCGATTCACCAACTAAACCCACCCTTTCACCTTTTTGCAAAATCAACGACACATCGTTTACCGCCCAGTCAATTTTGGGAGTAGCGGCATGAGCCTGTCGTTGCTGAGGATAAGCTACCCGCAGATGTTCGATGCAAAATAGGGCTTGATTCATCGTGATAAAAACTGAGGAACGCAATATAGCAACAGGATACCGCAATTCACTCTGCGTCCTCTGCATCTCTGTTGGAGAGGCACAGTCAGCAAAAAGCGGTCTGCGATCTTCCATGTTGCTGCTCTGTGCGTTCTGTGCCGTTGTAGTTCCCCCAACACCCAAATTTGTAAAAGTTATTCGTCAATCGGAACTTCACGAATCGATCGTGCTAGATTGTGCTATGCCTTTATCTGAGTCGCCCCAATGAAAATTTCCTATGGCTGTGCCGCCCTGTTCAGCAGTTTTGCTCTGGTCGTAGCAATCCGTCCGGCGATCGCTCAATCCCTGACAATTGCTCCCCATTCACTCTACGCTGCGGCTGATTTAAGTCAGTTGCAAGAGCAGGAGAATCCGATTGCAGACGCAACGTTGTTGTTAGAACAGGGGCGATCGCTCTACGAAAGCGGGCGGTTTGCTGAAGCGATTCAGGTTTGGCAACAAGCGTTAGAGCGCTATCAGCAGCAGGGAGAGGTACTCAATCAGGCAATGGTGCTGAGTAATCTGGCATTGGCCTATCAACAGGTAGGGGATTGGGAGCAAGCCAATACAGCGATCGCCACCAGCCTGGACTTACTCTCAACCCAACCCGACACAGTTGAAGCGGCTCAGGTGCGTGCTCAAGCGTTGAACACGCAAGGACTATTGCAACTGGGAGCGGGCAATCCGCAAGCCGCCCTGACAACTTGGGAGCAAGCAGAAGCCTTTTACGCCCAAACAGCAGATGCCGTTGGGGTGGTGCGGACCCAAATTAATCAAGCTCAAGCGCTACAGGATTTGGGGCTATATCGTCAAGCCACCGATCGCCTGACTGCCTTGAGCCAACAATTACAAACTCAGCCAGACTCGCCCATCAAAGCGATCGCTCTCCGAGGTCTAGGCAATGCCCTACAAACAGTGGGAGATTTCACCCAGGCGCGGCTCGTGCTGGAGCAAAGTTGGGAGATTGCCCAATTCCTCCAACTCCCTCAGGAAGCCGATGCGGCTGCTTTAAGTTTGGGTAATACTGCCCGTGCTCAGGGCAACGTGGCAGAGGCGATCGATTTTTATCAGCAAATTTCTGCAACTGCTGCACCCAGCTTGAGGGTACAAGCGCAACTCAACCTGCTCAGGCTATTGATTGAAACAGAGCAGATAGAATCAGCCCAAGCATTGATATCCAGCTTACCAACCCTGCTACCGTCTCTACCTCTAAGTCGGGCTGCTGTCTATGCTCACATTAACTTCGCCCAAACCTTGCAACAATTTGAAGAACACCAAGACCTCACAGCAGAGCAACCGATTGAAACTGAAATAAATTTGCTGCCAACGGTGCCTTTATTGTCTACAGTGCAACCAACTGAACAGCAACGTGCTCAACTGCTGGCAACTGCTGTGCAACAGTCCCGACAACTGGGAGATGTCCGGGCAGAAGCCTATGCCCTGGGATATTTGGGTGGATTGTATGAACAGTCGCAACAATGGACTGAAGCTCAAACCCTAACGCAACAGGCCTTGCTCAAAGCACAGATGATCAATGCTCCCGAAATTGTTTATCTATGGCAGTGGCAATTAGGACGAGTCTTAAAGGCTCAGGGAGATAAACAGGGAGCGATCGCCACCTACTCCCAATCCATTGAAACCCTACAATCCCTGCGGGGCGACTTGGTCGCGATTGACTCAGACATCCAGTTTTCCTTCCGTGAGCAAGTTGAACCCGTTTACCGTGAACTGGTTACCCTGCTGATTAATTCTGAAACCGGAGAGCCGGATCAGAAGAATCTGGTTCAAGTCAAACAAGTGGTGGAATCGTTGCAGTTAGCGGAACTGGATAACTACTTCCGGGAAGCTTGTTTGGATCTCGTGCCTGTCCAGATTGAAGAAATTGACCCCAAGGCGGCGGTGATTTACTCAATTATTCTGGAAGATCGATTGTCTGTGATTGTCACCCTACCCGATCGTCCTCCCTTAAGCTATCAAACCGCCCTGTCTAAATCCGAGATTGAGACAACAGCGATTCAGTTACGCCAATCCTTGCGGCCCACTGCCCCCACTCGGACACGCTTACAACTAGCGCAAACAATTTACGATTGGCTCGTTCGGCCAGCGGCGGCAGCTTTGGCTGAAAGTGAAATTGAAACTCTAGCTTTTGTGCTGGATGGAGTGTTCCAAAACCTGCCAATGGCTGTGTTACACGACGGCGAGCAATACTTGATTGAAAATTACAATGTTGCTTTGACTCCAGGATTAGAACTATTGCCACCGCAGCGATCGATTCAACAAGAGTTTCAAGTCTTGGGCGGTGGTCTCACAGAGGCGCGACAGGGATTTCCAGCTTTACCTAGTGTCGAACAAGAACTGTCTCAAATTCAGTCAGAAGTGCCTACCAGCCGAATTTTGCTGAATCAGGACATGACCCGCGCCAACTTGCAAGACCAGTTACAAAGCGTGCCTTTCCCCATCGTGCATTTAGCTACCCACGGACAATTCAGTTCTGACGCGACCAATACTTTTATCCTGACCTGGGATAGCCGCATCAATATTAGGGAGTTAGGGGATATTCTCCAGAGACGACAGGGAGATCAATCCAGAACCATTGAATTGCTGGTGTTAAGTGCCTGTCAAACTGCGGTTGGAGATGAACGAGCAGCGCTGGGGATTGCGGGGATGGCCGTGCGATCGGGTGCTCGTAGTACTCTTGCTTCTCTCTGGTCACTCAATGATCAGGCTGCCGCTGAACTAATTGGGCACTTTTATCGAGAACTTGCCGTTCCGGGAACGACCAAAGCGGCAGCGTTGCGGCGCGCTCAACTCTCTCTGCTGCAAAATCCCCAATACCGCCAACCCTATTTCTGGGCAGCATTTGTCCTCCTCGGCAACTGGCTTTAATTGAGCATTGCTTAGATAGAGGGCTGATTTTGGATGAAACCGAAGGTTTCATCCAAAATCAGCCTCCAAATCAACAACGCTTTAATTTGATATACTTTGAGCACAGTGCCCGTTGAAAGCATTAAATTCTCTGCCAACAGGTCACATTGCTATGATTTTTACTGCTCAACAACTAGAAGCGCAAATGCCGGATGCCACCTGGCTGCTAAGCGATGAGCCAGAAATGGAAAGTTCCCTCCACTACATGCAACTCCTGCTGCTTGTCACCTGTCTCGAATGGCTGTGGCGCGATTGCGAAGACTTTTTCATTGGAGCCAATCTAACCATTTACTTCAGCCGAGAACAACTGAAAAATCGTGAGTCTCGTGGGCCTGATCTTTTTTTGGCCAAGAACACAACAAAGCGTGCTCGCTCCTCCTGGGTCGTTTGGGAGGAAGGGGGGCAATACCCTGATTTAATTATTGAATTGCTGTCTCCTTCAACAGCAGAAATTGATCGAACCGTGAAAAAGCAGTTGTATCAAGACCGTTTCCGCACCCCTGAATATTTCTGGTTCTCTCCAGACACCTATGAGTTTCAAGGATGGCGGCTGAATGGCAATGTGTATCAGGCGATTGCGCCCTCTCAACGGGGATGGCTTTGGAGCGAAGTGCTAGGACTATATCTGGGGATGAGCGACAACCAGTTGCGCTATTTTCTGCCAGGGGGGCAGATTGTTCCCACCCCTGAAGAAGCCGCCGAGCAAGAGTGGATTAGAGCCGAACAGGAACGTGCCAGAGCCGAACAGGAACGTACCAAAGCCGAACAGGAACATGCCAGAGCCGAACAGGAACGTACCAAAGCCGAACAGGAACATGCCAGAGCCGAACAAGAACGTACCAAAGCCGAACAAGAACGTACCAAAGCCGAACAAGAACGCATCAAAGCCGAACAAGAACGTACCAAAGCCGAACAAGAACGTACCAAAGCCGAACAAGAACGTACCAAAGCCGAGCAAGAACGTGCCAGAGCCGAACAAGAACGTATCAGAGCCGAACAGGAACGTATCAGAGCTGAACAGGCAGAACAGCAACTAAACCTGGAGCGGCAGCAGCGGCAGACATTGCTTGAGCAATTGCGATCGCTGCCACCCGACCAGTTGCAATTCTTGGGAATTCAACTTCCTGAGGCAGCAGAAAATGAATCATGAGTTCTATGAGGATATTTTCCTATCTCGCACCTGAGTTGCGATCGCCTGCACTGCTTGATGAGCCGACAGCACACTACCCTCTTGCCAACCTGTGAGATAACTGAGGTGTTCTCCCGCCAGATGAATCGATCCATCCGGTTGGTTGAGAGTGACATATACTGTTTCTCGGTCAGCTTCTTCCCATTCAATCCAACCCCCCTGGCTGTAAGGCATGTGTTCCCAGGCAACACTTACCCCCATTGGTTCAATTACTTCTTGATCATAATTGGGATGAATCATTTTGCCCTCTACGATCGCCTGCTTCAACCGTTGCAATACAGGTAGCTTGCCCCACGCCTCACCAATCTCGTTATCCCAGATGTAAGCTCCAACAATCACGCCTTTGTTTTGCAAGAAGCCTGTTGCTGGATACCAGATTTGGGTAATATCGCGTTCTGACCATGAAATGCCACCATAAATCTGCTCATCCTCCTCCCAGAAGCGGCGATCGCACTGAAACGCAACTTTAACTGCTTTGACATAACGAGTTGCTCCAATGGCGATCGCGTTACTATGAGCGGATGAAAAATCGGCATCAATGCCCGCTAACACTGAGAGTGGAAACGTGCAAATGGCGTAATCAGCTTCCACGACCTGTTCAGAACCCGTGGACTGATTGAGGTAAACAACACGAACGCCACGATCAATCTTGCGAATTTGCTGAACTACGGCATTGTATTGAATCATTCGACCCACTTGACGTTCAAACGCTTGGGCAATCTGATCCATACCACCAACAGGTTCCAACATGGTGGCGGACTGCTGATATCCTTCGGCAAAATTCATTTTGTATTGCCAAAAATTCGATTGCAGCAATTCTGACAGATTCATCGGCTCATACCTTTCCCCAGCATTCAGTCCAGCACTAGGAGGTGTTTTATATCCGGCTCGACTGGAACCGTTATAGGTGAAATCCTCATCCAGATGACCAAAACTGCGGACCATTGCTAGCAACCGTTCTCGATCTTCTACTGACACTTCAGCTTCCAACGCATCTTTGTTGATTGCTTTGGCTAGTAGCTCAGCGATGTAACCTCGACTATCGGTAACAACTTGCCGATACTTGACGGGTTGCCCTGCAAAGGCGCGATCGTCCTGGAAATAGGCAGCTCGGTTCTCATTGACAATCACCTGCAAAGGCACGCCAAATTCTTTACAGTAGTTCAACAAAGTCGTGTGATGGTGGGGAATCCGAGCCGGACCGGGATTGAAGTACAAGGAATCCAAGGGATCGAATGGACAGGTTTGGGTCTCGTTTGTTTCTTGAATCTGCATACCGCTGCGAATCGTCCAGCATCGTCCGCCAGAGCGATTTTGAGCCTCCAAAATCGTACAATCATACCCTGCTTTTGCTAATTCATAGGCAGCGGTCATGCCAGCAATGCCAGCACCTAAGATGACAACTCGAATACCCTGACCTGAATTAGCTGGTATGTGCAGGTGGCTGGCTGCACGGGCTAGAGGCAAAAATCCCATTGCTTTCATTGTAGTGAGAACAGCTGCCATCCCACCCGCTCTTCCCACAAGTTGCAGTAGCATCCGTCGATTCATATATGCCCCCTTCCATCAATCTATCAAGATGAAGCGATGCCAAATTGTAAGCTGATTTTTCTTGGAGAGGAGTTATCTTGTATGCAAAATTAAACTTTAAAGACGCTGCGTTTGTCGCTATAAAACCCTCTGCAACTCTGGCATGTGTATTTGATTGCAGCAATCATTGGCTGTTCTAGTAACATTCCAGTGCTCACCTATTTCACCTGGCTGATGCGGTCGCCGCATCACAAGTTGCGGCGTAGATGGAAAGCGATCGTATACCAGAAGCTCATTTTTAATTTTAATTGCAATATATTATTGCAATTAATTTGCATTAAGCTGTACAATTCTAATTGTTTTTCCATTCAGCAAATGCCTTCTATTCTCTACAGAGATAGGGGGATATGTCTGGAGCTTGGATCTGGGGTTACGTATGTATTGACTTGGGATTCGCCTCTATCCAACGATTACATCCTGGGATTGACGACTCAATCTCAGCCAGTTAACCACCCAATTAAAGGACGATTTCAACCATGAAAAAAGAATTACGCCGTTTTTGCTTTGGTCTGTCAGCTTTTTTGCTAATTGCTGTCATCGCATTTAACTCACCTGTTGCGTCCAAGCCTAAATCTGATCTTGCACCTGCTCAATCAACGATGTTTGCTCAGTCTCCCAATGATCCCTTCGCTGCTCAAGTTGCAGCCGGACTCTCTTATTTCAAAACACGCGCAGTAGAACAATTACCCCTGGTCGAGGATTTGTTGGCCGCGTTGCAAACAGGCAATCTAGAGGCAGCCAAGCAAGCCTATATTGATGCTCGCCCCCCTTACGAAGAGATTGAAGTCTTTGCTGGTAGTTTTGAGCAAGAAGATTCAGATATCGATGCGCGTCCTTATGCTTTTGAGGAAGGGGAAGAATCACCGGAGTTTCGGGGATTTCATCGCGTTGAAGCACTGATCTTCCGGGATGGCAATCTGGCAGATGCCGTTCCTTACACTGAAGGGCTAATTGCCAGCGTCAACTCTCTGATTGAAAAACTGAACGACCCGAGCAACTTTAGTTCTACGGATAATTTCGCGGGAATGATTACGCTGGCGACTGAGGTTCCTGCCAAAAAGATTTCTAGTGAAGAAGAAACCTGGTCAGATCAGAGTTTGCTGATCTTCAAACACAACTGGATTGGTATCTATAGCCAGGTTGAACCTTTCCTGAGTTCCCTTGATTCCAGCCTTGCAGCGGAAATCAAGGCTGGATATGAAGCTTGTATGGCAACGGTTGCCCCATTCTTTCGCGAGGGAGAGGTGGCAGCAACTCCTTATAGTTCCCTGAATGCAGAGCAGCGCCGTGCTATTGTAGAAGCTAGCTATCGTTTCCGAGACGCACTCGTTAAGGCAGCAGCAGCATTGGGAGTTGCGTGATCTCAGGTTCTGGTAAAATTTATCAAAATTGTAGCCTGTTGCATGTGGACAAATAAATGCTATTCATTTGCTTGTATTCAGATCCTTGAGATCGCCTGCGAGTCCCCGTAACTTTGCCCAGTTACCAGTTAGTGAGCGATCGCCAGAGGTCAGTCAAAGCGTGGCAGGGGCGATCGCTATTCCTGCGCTACAACAATTCCCTCTAGTGCGTAAGCGCGATCACCCAAAACACCCCCTTTCAGCTACTCAACCTCTGACACAAACAAAAAACTGTTCGCTACCCAAACCTTGAACTCAAGGCAGCTAATTAAACTCAGCGAAGGCCGTCACCAGCCTCGCTGAGTTTAATTAGCTGTCTTAGGCTTTAGCCTCGCCCCCTCTGTCCCGATTGGAAAAATGCAGGAATTAAGCGACAAGATCAAACTATCGTGATAGACTGCTACAAGATCATTTGTTCTTGTATGACGATGGCGAATCTACCCCACTTCATTCAATATCAAGGCAGTAAAAGGAATTTGGCGAAGCATATCCTCCAGTTTTTTCCGAAAAATATAAATAGGCTGATAGAGCCTTTTGCTGGAACTGCTGCGATTAGTGTTGCTACGTCTGCAAGTCAGATTACTCACAGTTTTTGGTTAAATGATTTGAACAAGCCGCTAATCGAGCTACTAGAACTGTCTATAGAGAGACCAGACGGAATAGCAGATTTTTACTTAGAGCTATGGAATGAGCAACATACTAATTCTGTAGCTCATTATTTTGAAGTCAGGTCAAAATTCAATGAGACTAGTGATCCAAAATTATTCCTTTATCTACTAGCAAGATGCGTTAAAGGTTCGGTTCGCTACAATTCTGAAGGATGGTTCAACCAAAGTCCGGACAAAAGACGCAAAGGAACACGACCTGAGACAATGAGAAAAAATATAGTAGGTGTATCTAGTCTGCTCAAAGGCAAATGCAAGTTCACTAGTTTGGATTATCGAGAAGTATTAGAGCAAGTCCAGGAAGGTGATTTTATTTACATGGATCCTCCGTATCAAGGTGTATGCGGAAATAGAGATTCAAGATATCTGTCTAGGATAAATTTCGATGATTTTGTGTTAGCTCTTGAACGGTTAAACAGAAAAGGATCTGCGTTTGCTATCAGTTACGACGGTAAATTGGGTGATAAGGCTTTTGGCAAGGTTCTTCCTAAAAGCTTAAATCTTGAAAGAATCGAAATCGAAGTTGGCAGGTCTTCACAGTCTACACTACTGGGTAAGGAAGAAACTACAATTGAGTCGTTGTACTTGTCGCCAAGTTTATCCAAAAGCTTAATGAATCCTAAAATCTGTGATTTTAGCTATATTGGCAAGAAACCAAAGCAGCTAACCCTTTTGGAAAAGCATGGAGAATTCGCAGCAGCTACCCGATGACTTCTTGGAACTTTGTCGCTCTGTAACAGCAAAGAGACCGAAGGC
>Ga0224723_1002172_pt1 | contig 11045 bp, 8 predicted proteins | sample Balambano_FR2_Me_FD_161647 | JGI IMG/M metagenome (GOLD analysis project Ga0224723, IMG submission 161647) | Freshwater sediment microbial communities from Lake Towuti, South Sulawesi, Indonesia - Balambano_FR2_MetaG | ecosystem: Environmental > Aquatic > Freshwater > Lake > Sediment | place...
CTACCGCACGGCGCAGGTCTTTGCGCTGCCCTCGTTGAACACGGGCGACGGCTTCGAGGGCTACGGGCTGGCGCTGCTGGAGGCGAGCGCCGCCGGGCTGCCCGTCGTCAGCACGCGCGGCAGTGGCACGGAGGATGCGGTCGCGGACGGCGTGACAGGCACGCTGGTGGCGCAGGGCGATGTCGATGCGCTGGCGGCAGCGCTGCTGCAGCTGCTGCGCGATCCCGCGCTGGCGGCACAGCTGGGCGCTGCCGGGCGCGCCAAAGCCCGCGCGCAAACCTGGGACGCGGTGACGGGGCGATATGTGGGGGTGTATGGTGAATTAGAGAACCCTCACCCCTAAATCCCCTCTCCCACGCGATGCTAACGCATCGGGGGAGAGGGGACTTTAACACCAACCCATGAACCTTACTTTTTCGCACCACGAAAAAGACGTTAACGCGCGCAAAGCCCCCTCGCCCCCGTCGCACCGCGCAGGCGCACTCCAAAGCTCAATGAGGCGTGCGACGAGTGGGAGAGGGGGTTGGGGGTGAGGGTCTATACCCATGCACCAGAAATCAGGGCTATCCTTCGCTGCGCTCGACCGGACACTGATCGCCATCAAACCCATTGACGTTCGCCTTCTGCCCGCCTAGCCGCTCGAAATCTGCCTGCGTCACCTCTGTCTGGTCAATCCAGAATGGCTCTTCAAAGCACTACTCATGCACGGACTGTTCGTCGTCGTCACCATCATGAAGCAGCCTACCAGCGCCATTGTCATACCATCGAACTCACCCTTAAGACTCGCCTCGCAAATTACTTCATCGATCGAATTAATCATATGCTAGCCAGGAATACGATAAGTCGATTGTACATTACCCTGCGCGTCGCGCAGCGTCACCGTGTCGCCCGCTGCGAAGACGGCTGTATCGCGTCCCCAGTAGAGCGCAACGGGTGTGTTTGTGCCGACGCGGGTGTAGAGCGTGATCTGCGCGTTCTGGAACAGGCGCTGCTCGGCAAAGGTATAGGTATTGCCATCGGCATCGCTCAAGGTCCAGCCGCCAATGCTGACGATGTTGCCGGTGTAGCGGATCGACACGCCTTCTGCCGTAACATCGCCCGGACGTACCACCTCGACGATATTGATGACCGCGTTGGCAGCCGTCGGAGGCAGCGTGATTGTTGGGCGCACGGTCATCGGCATGGCTGTCAGGGTGACAGAGGCACAGCGGAATCCGATAATGTTGAGCCCGAGACCGGGATTGAACCAGTAGCGATTCGGCGCGCGGAGGTAGTCCGAAGTAAGGTCGAACGAGCCGCCCCGCAACACGCGCAGAACATCCGTTCTATCGCCGGTATCATCCTCGCGCCCGTCTGCTGCATAAGGATACGGCTCATAGAGCGTCCTTGTCCACTCCCAAACGTTGCCGCTCATGTCGAGCGCGCCGACCCATGATACTCCGTTCGGGTAGCTGCCAACGGGTGCAGTAACAGCGTAGCCATCGTCATTTTCCTCATTGACGTAATTGTAACCGGCCGCCCATGATGCTTCGCCACAATTGCTATCACAGTGATTGGCGCGTTCTCCATCGAACTCATCGCCCCACGGAAAGATCAAACCATCCGGTCCACGCGCCGCGTATTCCCATTCAGCTTCGGTTGGCAGCCGCGCGTCGCGCCATGCGCAGTAGGTCTCTGCCTGAAACCAGGTGACACGATTGATCGGCTGATTGGCTTGCGTAGAATATTCGTTTGCAGGTGTTTCGCTGCATTCGCCCGCGGCAACGCACTGCTCGTACTGCGCGCGTGTGACTTCTGTCCGGTCAATCCAGAAAGCACTCATGTTCTGCGTATTGCCTGCCGCAGGGATCAACTCATCGTCAAACCAACTCTCCTGGCATTCGGCATTGTTATCCGCTGCCTGCTGACACATCGCGAAAGCAGCATCAATTTCCGCGGCGGTGCTGCCCATCTCGAAACTGCCCGCCGGCACCAGCACCATCGTCACGCCGTCGAAGTCCTGCGTGACAGGCGTCCAGTCGGCATTGCGCGCGACGGGGGTACGATTGGGGACATATGGTTCGGGGGTGCGAGTTACAAAATAGAAACTAGGTAGCCAGCCCTCAGTGCCATCAAAGAGGCGCACATACATCCACTCCCCAGAAGGCGAGACTTCAAGAACAGTTATGGCTGTTCTATAGACAACAGTGGTGACAATTGGACTTGTTACACTTGGTTCAGAATACATGCTTCCTGTAAGATTTCTGATGATGCCAACGGGGAGTGCCTGATATGTCTCCTGAAGATTAACTGCTGCCGTTTGGGTGGCCCAAGCAAAAGCCAGTACGGTGGCTTGCTGGGCAGTTGCTTGCGAAATATCGGTTGTCGCCGTAGGAGATGCCGTCATCGTGGGAGATGCAGTTGCGGTGAACGTTGGCGTAGGCACGCTTGTTGCAGTCGGAACAGGCGTATTGGTTGGCGAATTCAAAGTCACCAAGACAACGTTAGTTTCGACAGCATAAATGGTGGAAAAGACCTGTGTTTCTACGAAATGTGCCGTCGCGGTAAAGTCCGGCGATGGCGTTAAAGTTGCAGATGGTGTCGGTGTATTGCTTGGGGTTAAAGCGAAGATAGTAGACTGAGCAGCTTGTGTTTGTCCTACAATTTGTGTTCCGATGGCATCAATTTGAGCTTGTACTGTGTTTGTCAAAAACAGGGCAGCCACTTCAACCAGGTTAGTAGTAGGCTCCACACCGGGAATTCGATCCAGCAGCGGCGGCACGAACGCCAGCAAGCCGATCAAGCCGAAAATGATCGCCACCCCCACGCTGATGATCTGCCAACGCAAGGCGCGCTCCGCCAGAAGTATCGCTCTATCTTCGACAGGCGGGCGCTTCAGCGGTGGCGTATCGATCGTCGAGTCATCAGCCCTGCGCATGGGCGGCGCTTCCTTGCGCGGTTTGGGCGTCGCGGGCTTCCATAACGGGCGCAGCTTTTTTGCCAGCCCAAGCTGCTTGTAGATTGCCGCGGTCAGGCGTTGCAGAGCATCCGGGTCATCAACGCCGTGCTTCATGTCAATAAACTGGATGTCATCGAGATCATCGGTCAATTCGGTCTTGTCGCGCGCCTGGATCGTAATGATGCGTTTTTGCAAGCGGCGCGCTTCGGTGAATTCCGCCTGACAGTAAAGCGACTGCACCGACTCGTTGGACAGCACATAGATGAAGACATCCGAGTCGGCAATCGCTCTCAGAATTGCGTTCCACCAGTTATCGCCGCCGATCAGACCGTGCGGACTCTGGTCGTGCCAGAGCGTGAGCTGTGGGAACGCCAGCTGGATGCGCCGCAGCAGGCGCTCCACAAAGTCGCTATCGACATGACTGTAGCTGACAAAGAGTTGCGACATGGTTCTACAATTGTGTTTAGCATAATACAGACGATACCAGAATTATCGTCACAAATGGCAGCACGCGCAAATAGACTCGGTGGGGTTACGCCCCATCGTCAGCAACCATGCGCTGCACCATCTCAAACACTGCGCCCGGATGCGGGAACTTGCCCTCCCACAGCGGAAATGTCTCGATGCGCAGCGCGGGAAACAGATCGCTCACATACTCGCCAGCGGCGGTTAGCGGCTGCGAACGGAAGTTGCCATGCGCGTCGCGGCGATAAAACAACGCCTCTTCGCGCACGTAGTCGAACATCCAGTACTCGCGCACGCCGATCTTTTCGTATTCCGCGAACTTGTCACCGCGATCGCGCCCGACGCTCTCAGGCGAAATCACCTCGATAATCACATCCGGCGCGCCTGTGAAGTGCGTGTCGGTCAGCACGCCGGGGTTCTCATTCAGGATGACCAGCACATCCGGCTCGCGGCTACGCCCCAGTTCCCGCATCCGCAGCACGAACGGCGCGGGGATAACCTGACCAAGCGGGCGCAGCACGAAGTAGCTGCTGAAGAGCGCGAAAAAATGCCACAGGATCAGGTTGTGCGTAATCGTCGCGCCACTCATCTTGATGACCACCCCGTCAATCCACTCACAGTAGTCATGCGCATAGCGCGCCAGATAATCCGCCTCGCTGACATCCGTCGCGATAACGTCTTCATATTCAGAAATGTGGGGGAAAACAACGTCCGCCATTGCTGCTTGCCTACATATATTGGTAAGGGCAGTATAGCACGACGCGGCACATCACGCCCTCACCCTAAATCCCTCTCCCGAACGGCGAGTACACCTGGGAGAGGGACTTAAAACCACTGCCTGGGCTTGCTCCCCTTCTCCCTGAGGGAGAAGGGGCTGGGGGATGAGGGCCTACGGGCAGGTTACTGTCTGCGCGCGGAGAGGGGTGCGACTCGTTGTAGAGTGTCATTTGTGCGGGGTGAGGTTCACAGGCGCAACTGGCTATGCCTCAAACCCCTCGTCCACGCTGGTGCCTTCCCATTCGCGCGGCGGCTTCAGACCGAGCAAGCGGGCAATCGTCGGCGCGGTATCCAGCAGCGACACCGGGCGCTGAATCGCATAACCCTGCTTCACACCCGCGCCGATCATCATCCAGGGGATCGTCATATCTTCCGGCGCGTCCGTGCCATGCGTCCGCTCATGCCCGCCGTGATCCGCCTGGACAATCAGCACGCCGTCGTCCGGCAGCGCGGCGACGAGCTTCGCAAGCTCGGCATCGGCACGCGCGACCTGCTGTAGATATTCATCCGACATCCAGGTGAAGAAATGACCAGCAGAATCGACCGTCCCCAGATACACAAACGTGAAGTCGAACTCCGCCAGGTGCGGCGCAGCCGCCTCCGCTACCAGGCGGTCGCCGTGTTCCAGATTGTAGGATTCGTTGATCATGTACGAGTAGTACAGCCCGCCGGGGCGACTGAGATCGCGTAGTTCTTCCCAGTTGGTGAAGAAGGCGCAGCGCTTGTCCGCATCTTTCGCCACCTCGATCAATCCGGGCAGCGGGCGCGCCATCGGCGTGTAGATATTGGTCGTGATGCCGTGGCGCTCCGGCGGAACGCTGTGGAAGATCGACGTGTGGCAGGGCAGCGTGACCGACGGCATGACGGAGCGCGCGTTCAGCGTGTACGCCCCGTTTGCCATGATGTGCCTGAGCGTGGGCGTGTCTGCCTGTGCGATAGCATCCGGGCGCAGACCATCGATCATCACGAGTGTGACGTGCATAGGGCAACTCCTTGGCTTGTTAAGTTCTAAAAGCCCCTCTCCCAGCCGTACTCGGCGGTCGGCGACCGAGTGCAAAGCGGAGGGAGAGGGGTTGGGGTGAGGGTAACGAACGCTTATCCTGCCGCACCCAGCGGCAGTGAGACGAAGAAGGTCGTGCCTTCTCCCAGCCGGCTGTCCAGCCCAATCTGCCCACCATGCGCTTCGACCAGCCGCTTGACAATCGCCAGCCCCAGCCCTGTGCCTTCGATGTCCTTCGTCTCCTGACGACGCACGCGGTAAAAGCGATCAAAGATGCGTGCCTGGTCTTCCGGCGCAATGCCGATGCCGTTATCGCGCACGGCAATGCGTACCATCTTTTCTGAGACATCTGCCGACACCCGCACCGTGCTGCGCGGCGGACTGTACTTGACGGCGTTACCGACCAGATTGGTGAAGATTTGCGCCAGCCGATGCGCATCGCCCGCCACCTGCACCTTGTCTACCTTCAACTCATTGACGACCTGTGTGCCTTTGTTCTCCGCCATCAACGAGACCGCTTCAATGCTCTCGTCAATGATCGATTTAAGCGGCGTCGGCACCAGTTCCAGTTGCACGCCGCTTTCGATCTTCGCCAGATCGAGCAGGTCATCGATCAACTGACGCATAGAACTGACCGAGCGCAGGATCATGCGGGCATAATTTTCGCCCACTTTGTCCAGCTTCTCCTGCATCAGCAGCAGTTCGATGTAGCCGTTCATCACGCCCAATGGCTGTTTCAGGTCGTGCGAGACCGTCTGCACCAGTTCGGTCTTGAGTTGATCGGTCTGCTTGAGCGGCGTGATGTCGTGCATAACGATGATCCAGCCGATGCCTTCTTGCAGCCCCAGGTTGACATAAAACGTGCGCCCGTCCGCAACCTTCAATTCTTCGACACCCCCGCCGCCTGGCTTGGCGCGCTGGAAAATGCGCAGGAAGTCGCTGTTGGCAAATACGTCCGTCACCATCTGCCCGACATACTGCTTTTCTGGCGGCAGTTGCAGCGCCGCCAGCGCCGCCGGATTGATCAGCACCAGCCGGTCGTCAGTGCTGATGACCACCACCACGTCGGCAATATTATTGAGGATGCGCGAGAGCTTGCCGCGTTCGCGCTCGGTTTCGGTGTACAGGCGGGCGTTATCAATCGCGACGCCCGCGCGCGATGCCAGCTTCTCGATGAAATCGACATGATCATCGGTAAAGCCGTTGAGCCGCTTGCTTTCGATGCTGATGACCGCGACGACGCGGTCTTCACGCATGACAGGCAGCGACAGGTGCGAACGCACGCTGCTGGACAGAGGGATATAGTCGTTGTCCAGCTTGACATCCGGCACGATTTCGACACGCCCGGAACGGGCGACGCGCTGGGCAATGCCCGCGCCGTAGGTCGTGCGCAGGAACAGGATTTGCTCCGGCGTTTGCTCATAGCCATAATCGACGAACCCATACAGATGATCACTATCCTGGTCGTAAAGTGCCAGCGACGCGGCATGAGCATTGCTGAAGCGCAGCGCCCAGTCGAGCGTGAGCGTGAAGACTGGCTCCAGTTCAATCGTGTCCATCAGTTCACGATCCACGCGGCGCAGGATGTGGAGTTCGTGCATCTTCGCCGCCAGTTCCGCCACGGTCTTGCTGTGCTGGCGCGCATTCTTGACCAGAATCGCGGCGGTGCTGGCGAGCGCCATCAACATATCCTGCGTATCATCATCAATAGGGTCGTGCGAGCGGGGATTATCCGCCAGCAGTACCGCGTGCAGTTGATCACCCACGATCAGCGGCAAGCTGAAGAATGGCGCACCGATCAAATCTGCGGCGATGCGCAGCGGTGAATTCCCTGCCAGGATTTCCGGAGTGATCAATATGCCCTGCCCGCGTGACCATGCGTCCAGCACCGAGTCACGTTCGATGGCAGCCGTCGCGATGACAAGCTTGTCTCGCATCTGTGCGCCGTCCACAGTATCGCTGCTGGCGCTGAATTTGAGCAACCCGTTGTCATCATCGTTGATCAAAATAATGCTGCGTTCGACCTGGCTGAATTCACAGACTGCGGCTGCCATCTCAACAGTCAGCGAATTGAGATCAAGCTGCGCACCCAGGCGACGTGTAAGCGCATTTGCAGACAATAAATGTACGTTTTGCGTTTGTAGCTTAATAGCATCCATTTCGACGCGCATATCCTGAAGCGTCTTGTCACTCATAATCAAATCCTGTCGACCGCTTGCACCGAATGCAGTGATTTGCTGTGCTATTTTTTAGTTTACCTTATAATTCTGTGTATGTCCCTTGATACTGTGGCTTTTTACTCGTATTTCATATGAAATACTCACTCAATCCGCAGCGTTAAGGGTCGTAAGACCGTAAATGACCCTATCATGATTTTGAACGGCGCGCCCGGCTGCGCAGCGGGACGACGTTCACGCCTGGAGGTTGCCATGAGTTTCTCCGAAATCAGCGCGCGGTTCAAGAAGCAGCAGGATGCAGAACCCGCGCCCATAGCCAGCCTTGTCACCGATGCCCCCTCAGAGACCTATCTGCTGCGGGCAAAGATGCTGGGGGTGCTGCTGCGCGACGCCCGGCTGCATGGGCAGCGGTCGCTGGATGAATGTGCGCGGGTACTGCGCGTTGAGCCAGCGCTGATCGAGGCATGGGAGTACGGCGAGGCAACGCCTTCGCTGCCGCAGCTCGAAATCCTGGCGACGTATCTGGATGTGCCGATCAGCCACTACTGGAGCAGTGCGACGCTGGGCGAAGGGCTTAGCGAGCGTGCCGATGCCCAGCGCGAATACCAGGCGCTGCGCGACCGTATGATCGGCGTGCTGCTGCGGCAGGCGCGCGAGGCGGCTGGCATGAGCATCGAAACGCTGGCAGAACGCACACACCTGACGCCGGAACAGGTGGAGCGCTACGAAATGGGTGAAATGCCGCTGCCCATGCATTTGCTGGCGGTGCTGGCGAACGCGGTCAACAGGAACATGAGCTACTTCCTGGAAAGCAGCAGCCATATCGGAGAGATGCTGGCACAGCGCGAGGCATGGGAGCGCTTCACGCAAATGCCGGAGGAGTTACGCCAATTCGTCACCAATCCGTCGAATGTGGCATTCATCGAGATCGCGCGGATGTTTGCCGCCATGCCAACAGAGCAACTGCGCAAAATCGGGGAGCATTTCCTCGAAATCACACTGTAAGCGTACATATGCAAGGATAGGGTCATGACAGGGAACGAACTGAAAGATCAGGGCATCAAGCAGTTTATGCAGAAGGATTACGAGGCGGCTGCGCGCACCTTCCAGCAGGCGCTCGATGCGTATCACGGCGAAGGTCAGCACGATATGGTCGGCGAAATGCAGACCAACATCGGGCTGGTACACAAGGCGCTCGGCGAAAACCAGCAAGCGCTCGACCTGATGCAGCAAGCGCTGGCTACGTTCCAGACACAGGGCGATGCGCTGCGCGCGGCGAAAGTCCTGGGCAATATGGGCGGCGTGTACGTGGCGCTGGGCGATAAGGAACAGGCGCACACCTGCTTCCGCAGCGCGGCGGATGTGTTTGAGGAACTAGGCGAAAAGAAGCTCTACGGCGAAACGCTGCTGGCGATGGGCGACTTGCAGGTTAAGGAAGGCAAGCTGCTGGCGGGCGCGGCGACGTATGAAGTCGGCTTGGAAAACATCGGTGAACTGACAGCAACCCAGAAAGTCCTCAAGGGATTGGTCGGGCTGCGCAACAAGATCACGGGCGGTGGCTAAGCCACCCTCAACCCTGCGGGCGCATCTCCTGCGACAGCGCCCATGCATCGAGACGTTGCCCCGTCACATCGGCAGCCGTCACACCCGCCAGATGGACGAAGGCGGGCGCAAGCAGCGCCGGATCGATCCAGCGCTGCTTCAGCTCATCATTGTAGTTTGAGGCTGACATCGGCGTGTTGATCGGCGCGCCAGGCGTGATCGTATTGACGGCAATGTTGTACGGCGCTCCCTCCAGCGCCAGCACCTTCATCAAGCCTTCCTGCCCATGCTTGGCAGGGCAGTAGGCGACTTCTTTGACGAAACCTTTGATACCCGACCCCGACGACAGGTAGACAATACTGCCAGCGCGCGCGTCTGTCATGCCGCGCCACACGGCTTTGCTGAGGATGAACGCCGCTTGCAGGATGATGTTGACTTCCTTTTGCCAGTCACCCAGTTCGATCTCCAGCAGCGAGCGTTCGACCAGCAGCGCCGCGTTATGCACCAGCACGCGCGGCGTGCCGTAGTGCGCCAACGCGCGTTCGACCGCCGCCTGCGTCGCGGCTGCGTCGGATAGATCGACCACCAGCGGCAGACAATCCGCGCCCGCTTCATGCAACTCGTCCGCGAGTCGTGCCAGCGCATTCGCCTGCACATCCAGCATGGCGATGCGCATTCCCGCCTGTGCGTAGGCGTGGACAATGGCGTAGCCTAACCCCTGTGCCGCGCCTGTGACGAACGCGACCTTGCCGCGCAGATCGACGCTCATGATCGCTGCTCCAATAGCCCTGTAACGAAAATCTTGAATCGCTCCAGTCCCTCTTCAAACTCTGGCGATGCTTTGGTTAGCGCACCGCGAATGAAGCCTTCGCCCGCGCCGCCACCTATCGTTCCCGGCTGGAAGACCAGCCGCGCTTCCGCCCGCGCCTGCGCCACGAATTCGGCGCTGGTGAGTCCCGTCGGACGAATGTCGATGAAGACGTAATACGCGCCCTGCGGTTCGCTGTAGGGCAGCGGGATGGCGTCGAGCGTCTGCATCCACAGACGGCGGCGGCGGTCATACTCTGCCAGCACATCTGCGAACCAGTCGCGCGGCTGGCTGAGGACGGCAAGCCCGCCGTACTGCGTCACCACGTTGGCGCAGATCATCATGGCGTGATGGAACGGCAGCATCGCCTCGACCAGCGGCGCGGGCGCGGCGATGTAACCCAGGCGCATCCCGGTCATGCCGAAGCTCTTCGAGAAGCTGTTGATCGTGATTGTGCGTTCGCGCATTCCGGGCAGCGACGCCATACTGACATGGCAATGCCCGTCGTAGGTATAGTATTCGTAGATTTCGTCGGAAATGACCAGCAGGTCGCGTCCCTTTGCCAGCGTCGCGATGTCACGCAGCGTCGCTTCTGGCAGCACCGTCCCGGTCGGGTTGTTGGGCGAGACGACCACCAGCGCGCGGGTGCGCGACGTGATCGCGGCTTCGAGGTCGGCAACGTCAATCGTGAAGTTGGTTTCCGGGCGGGTTGCCACAGGCACAAGCGCGCTGCCCAGAATCCGCGCGTCGCGGGTGTACTCGTCGTAATGCGGCGAAGGCGTCAACACTTCGTCGCCCGCGTCCACCAGCGTCATCAGTGTTGCCATCAGCGCTTCCTGCGCGCCGGACGTGACAATGATCTCGCTGGCAGGGTCGGCGTCGATCCCGTTCTCGCTCTTGAGCTTGTGCGCGATGGCGGCGCGCAGTTCGGGGATGCCTGTCCAGGCGGTGTACTGAATGCGCTGCTCGGCAAGCGCTTTCTGCATCGCCTCAAACACATACGGCGGCGGCACAAAGTCCGGCGTGCCGCTGCCCATGTTGATCAGCCCTGGTATCGGCACAGACGTTTGTTTGCCGAGCGAGCCGTGCAAATCCTGGGCGCGGCGGGAGAAGTATTTTGCGTAGTCCATGATCGTCCTGTCAGTGGCAAGTAATGAGTGATGAGTGATGAGTGACGAGTAACGAGTGACGAGTAACGAGTGACGAGTAACGAGTGACGAGTAACGAGTGACGAGTAACGAGTGACGAGTAACGAGTGACGAGTAACGAGTGACGAGTAACGAGTGACGAGTAACGAGTGACGAGTAACGAGTGACGAGTAACGAGTGACGAGTAACG
>Ga0224723_1002173_pt1 | contig 11043 bp, 7 predicted proteins | sample Balambano_FR2_Me_FD_161647 | JGI IMG/M metagenome (GOLD analysis project Ga0224723, IMG submission 161647) | Freshwater sediment microbial communities from Lake Towuti, South Sulawesi, Indonesia - Balambano_FR2_MetaG | ecosystem: Environmental > Aquatic > Freshwater > Lake > Sediment | place...
CGAGCGCGATCACGCCCAGGGCGGCGGCTTTGCGGCGGGCAGGCAGGGTGATCAGCGCGTGCAGCCCAATCGCGGCGATCACATACAGGCTGAAGTAATGGGTGTACAGCGCCAGCGTCATGAACGCCCACCACGCGGCGGCATCAGGCCACCGATCGCGCCGCCGCCAGCGCAGATAAAACCACAGGCTCAGCGCGCAGAACAGCACCTGCCAGGTGTACATGCGCAGTTCCTGGGCCAGATAATTCTCGCCGTCAGCCAGCGCCATCATCAGCGCGGCCAGCACCGGCACACCGATCACGCCGTGACGCGCCCACGATGGCTGCCCGCGCGCCAGTTCGCGCCCGATCCGGTAAAGTGCCGCCACACTGATCATCCCCGGCAGAAATGACCAGTAGCGCAGCGCCAGCAGCGATGTGCCGGTGAACGCTTCCCAGGCGTGGAGCGAGTAGAAGTAAAACGGCGGGTGACGATCCGCCCGCAGCGCGGCGAACAGATCGGTCTTGAAGGTGTAGTAGGTGAAGCCCTCGTCGATCCACAGGCTCGGCCCGTCGATATTGATCACACGCAGCGCGGCCAGCAGCAGGATCGCCACCAGCGCGCTCAGTTCAACGCGGAAATAAGGGCGGCGCTCGGCCATCATCGCGTCACCATGCCGATCACGACGTAATTTTCACCCTCGGCGGTCGGCATGTTCTGGATGCCGCCCTCGATAAAGCGATAAACCTGCACACCGACCTGATACTCACCCGGCGGAAGCTCCGTCAGGCCGCCGGTCAGGGTCAGCGCTTTGGGGTCAAAGACGATTTCGCCGGGCGCGAAGGTCGGGGTCGGGCGCTGGCCGAACTGCGGCTGAGAGTCTAACTGCGCGACCAGTGCCCCGCCCGCGTCCAGCAGAAAGGCCGACGTGACGTAATCAACGCCCACGGCTTCATTGACGCTCCACCACAGATCAGCGCGCAAATCGTCGGCGTCGATCTCCGCGCCGCGCAGATTCAGGCCGCCGTCGAAGGTCATCACCGGCGCAGCGGGGAGCCGATCGTAGCGGTACAGGTCGATCGCGTTGCCAAGATGAACCCAGGTCTGTGTCAGGGTGCGGGCGTAACCGGCGCTTTCCAGCCGATCCAGCACCGTCCGATCCTTGCTCCAGAACGCGACCCAGGCCGTGGCCGCGTGGCCGGTCTGGCGCTGAAGGTTCAGATCGATGAGCTGCGGCAGCCACAGATCGTAATAGGTGTACCAGTCGGTCGTCACACTCAGGGTCGGGTCTTGCAGCGCAGGAAAGGTGCTGACGAGGGTCTGATCCGGTACGTCGGGCAGCCAGCGCTCCCAGTAATATTTCATCGGGTACTGGCCGTTGCCGACCTCGATCAGGGCCAGATCGCCGGGCTGGGCATAGGGCAGCGGCGCGGCGGCGATCTCGTCCCACGGTTCCTTGAGCCGGTACGAATCGACATACGCCAGGCCGTAGACGATCACCGCCACCAGCACGATCGGCGCGGCAGGCCGCCGAAGCGCCTGCACCCCAAATGCCGCCAGCAGCGCGATGGCCGGGGTGATCATCGCCAGCTTGCGTTCGGTCAGCAGCGGCGCGTAGAGATTGCCGATAAACAGCACCACGAACGGCACGATCAGCCAGGCCGCCAGCAGGAACGGCAGGCTTGTTCTCGACAACAGGCCCTGCAGGGGCGACATTTTTGGCGTCTGGGCCGTCGAACCCCGCCCCGCCAGCGCGATCCACCCGACCGCGCACAGCACCCCCATCAGCGGCCACTGCTGACCGAAAAATTCCCGCCGCAGATGGACGATCGTATCCCAGTTGGAGGGAATCGAAAACGGGATGTCGTTGGCGATCGCCCGCTGCGCCTGGGGAACCGTCACCAGCAGGAACCACGGCGCGAACAGCAGTCCGCTGACGGCCAGCAGCGCCACCGCTTCGATCCGCCGGCGCCCGCCCAGGAAGATCAGCGCGTGCAGACCCTGAATGGCGGGGATAAACGTCCCCTGATAATGGGTGTAGATCAGCGCGGCGTTGGCAAGCACCCAGAGGAGGGAGGAGGAAAAAGGGATGAGTGATGAGTCATGAGTCGAAGCGATCGAGAATCTGCCAGGATCAGAGTTGCGTCTCGCGCCGCGCAGCCAGACGTTAAAACGTCCGGCTCCATGATCAGGTGAGCTTACTGAAGGGGCTGAAGACGCTCTGTGTTCTGAAGCGGTCTCAGCCCCTTGAGTGCGCTTTACAGCAAACAGCCATCTGGCTTCAGCCGGTAGCGGAAACGCCTGTGCATCCTGACCTGCGACTTGCCGCTTGCGACTTGCCACTTGCGACTTCTCGCCTGCCGCTATCCACCGCACATAGGCCCACATGCTCAGGCAGGCCAGCATGGTATAGAGTGTGTAGTTGCGCGCTTCCTGAGCCAGATCGATGTCGGCGTCGGTCAGCGCCATCAGCACGGCGGCGACCGCAGCAGCGAACCAGGCCGGGCCGATCCCCCAGCGCGCCAGCCGCAGCACGTCCAGCGCGATCCGGTAGACCAGCGCCACGGTCAGCAGACTGATCAGCGTCGAAAGATAGCGCAGCGCGATCACGGAATCGCCCGCCAGCGCGATCCATACGCGCAGCAGCAGATAATAGAGCGGGGGGTGCGTGTCGGCGGCGATGCGCGGGTACATATCCGGCTGGATCACGATGTTCCAGGCAAAGGCTTCGTCGAACCACAGGCTTTGATGGTTGAGGTGATAAATGCGCAGCAGCGCCGCCAGCAGCAGCGCGATCGTGGCCGCTAGCAGGGCCGTATGGTGGAGGGAAAGGTGTCGTCGGGTGGTCATAGCGCCGGAGATGTTACCACAGCCGCCCCGCCTGCGATATGCCGCGTCCGTGTTGCGGACTTCAAACCCCGAATTCAGAATTTCTCAACGAAGCGCGCGTATTACTGATGTTAGATGAGGTCTATACTGTTATCAGGATGTACATCAACGAGAGAAAGCACAAGTGTCACACATGCTCAAACGCTTCCTGATCCTCGCGTTAATCGCCGTCTCTCTCAGCCTGCTGATGCTGAGCGCGCCATCCGCCCACGCCCAGGGCGGGGAAGATATTTTCTGTCTCACTGCCGAAGTGACTGTCGCCAATGGGACAGATTATCCTACGGTCATATCGGTACAAGTTAAGGTTCCGGTAATCATCTCTGCGCCTGTTGAAGGAACAGTAATATGGGTTCTAATGGGAACGCACGTGATGGAGCCTGTTCCTGCTCGGACGACCACGACACTAACGATTAACACCCAACTCCAAATGCCAGGGTTCGATCCGGCACAGGAATATCAACTTGCCCCTGTGTACGAGGGCTTACCCGCCGTAGACATCACTGTCACTTTCAACAACATATCGGTGATAGGCTGTGACGGGACCGAGGGGCCGCTGCCACCGTCTGCGCCCCGCCTGAACCGGGAAGCTCCGGCGGCTCCCGCAGCGGTGTTTGTGGTCGATGAGGCGCTGCACTTCTACGCCATCAACGCCACCACCGCCCAGGGTTATCTGGCCTTCACCACCACCTTCGACGAGATGCGCGCCGCCAGCGAGGAAGCGGTCACCAGCGGCGAGCATGTGCTGATCCGCGAGCAGGTCAACGTCGCGCTGTATGCCCTGTCCTCCGGCGAGTGCCAGGTCAACGGCTTCTACAGCGACGGCAACCTGTACGAGTTCATCTTCCCCTGCCCGTGAACGTTCCCGCCGCCCGGTCATGCCCTGTGAGGCCGGGCGGCCCCTTTCCCTCCATACCCAAACCGGCGTGCGGCCAGTACAATCACGGCCTGTGTGATGACCTGTTGACCGTACACCGAAGGCATCCATGCCTAGACTGATCCGTTACGCCGCCCTGACCGCCATTTTCATGCTGGCCGCGCTGGGGCGGGTAATTAACCTCGACAACGAAAGCCTGTGGGTAGACGAAGGCTTCAGCTATTGGACGCTGCGCCAGCCGAATTTAGCCGCCGCGTTTGAGATCATCCTCAACGACGTGCATCCGCCGGTCTATTTTCTGACGCTGCGCGCCTGGAGCGAATTCACCGGACTGAGCGAGTTCGCGCTGCGCTATTTTTCCGTGCTGCCCAGCCTGCTGACCGTGGCGGTCGTGTATCAGATCGCGCGTGCGATCGACCGGCAGCGACAGTCCCCCGGTGCTTATCGTGAGACGATCGCCCCCCTGCTGGCGGCGCTGCTGATGGCGCTGGCCGACATGGAGAATTACATCGCCCAGGAGACGCGCCCGTATACCTGGCATGTGCTGTGGGCGGCGGTCAGCATGTGGATGTTTGTGCGGTGGATAGCAGAAAGCGACAAGTCGCAAGCGATAAGTCACAAGTCGCAAGTCGCAAGCGATAAGTCGCAAGACAAAAATGCGCAAAGACAAGATGAAACTTCTGCTTGGCACTCATCACTCCTCACTCATCACTCCCCACTCCTCTGGATTCTGGCCTCGCTGCTGCTGGTTTACACACATTACATCGGCCTGGCAGCGCTGGCGGTGCAGGGTCTCTACGCGCTGATCGTCCTGCGCGGGCGGGCGCTGATCGAGGCGGTGGCCGTGCTGGCGCTGATCGGCGGGCTGTTCGCGCCGTGGCTGGCGGTGGTCGTCAGCGGGCAAACGACCAACGTAGGGACGGGTTTCGCGGTGTCGTCTACCCTGGCCTCGCTGTGGGCCTGGCGCGCGCACTGGTTCACGGAGCAGTGGGCGCTGATGATCGGCCTGTGCGTGGTGGGCCTGGCAGCGATCGGATCGGCGCGTTCCGGCAGGATTCACAGTGGGAAGGCCCATCGTCATGCGTTTTTGCTGCTGGCATGGTTTGTGATCCCGGTCTCACTGACCTATGCGCTCAACTGGTTTACGCCGGTGCTGATGGATTACCGCCTGACGCAGATCACACCCTCGGTCGCGCTGATGGCGGCCTTTGGGCTGGCGGCGATCCCGGCGCCGACGCGGACATTTCTGATCGCGGTGATCGTCATCTACGGTGTGACGATCGAAGACACACATGTCGAGCGCGAGCCGTGGCGGGAGATCGGCCAGCACGCGGCGCGTTATGCCGTCCCCGGCGATCTGGCGATGGCGCACATCACCCCCTCCGGCGACTGGCAGGTGATCTACTACTTCGACCGGATGATGCCGCCGGGCGTCGAGATTCGATCGCTGCGGCAGTGGCAGTTGGAACAGGGCGAAACCTACGCCGCCGGTCTGCCTGCCCTGCTGGCGGAACATCCGCATGTGTGGTTCATGCACTGGTCGAGCGATCGCACCGGCTTCGACGCGCTGGCGCAAACGGATCATGTGCAGACCGCCGTGATGACGGAGGACTGGCTCGGTAACGATCTGAATGTCTACCGCTTTGATGTAATCCCGCCGGTTGAGGACGCGCTGGTGCGCTATGACTCTGGCATGGTGCTGCGTGATGCGATCCTGCACCCGGATCGGCTGCGGATCGATCTGTTCTGGTCTGCCGCTGAGGATCTGCCCGCACCGGAGGAATGCGTCTACGGGCAGATCTGCCTGCCGCCCACGCCGATCGAGGGCGATTACACCGTCTCCGCCCTGCTGCTGGATGAGGCCGGTCAGTTGGTGGCGCAGTTGGATTCAATGCCGTTTGATAACGCGCGCCCGACTTCGACCTGGCAGGTCGATGAGGTGATCTACGACCCGCGACCGCTGGCGCTGGCCGAGGGGATCGACGCACTGCCGCCGGGGACGTATATCGCTGGCGTCAAGGTCTATCGGTGGTCGCCGGAGGGGATCACCCTCATGCTGACCGAAGCCGGCGCGGAGTATTTCACGGCTGGCACGTTGGAGATCAGCGGCGGATAATTTACAGACTCGTAACGCTTCGTTGACGACTCGCTGCAATCCTGATCCTATAATCGGCGGTATAGGGTTTAGCAAAGGGAGTAACCAATCATGAAGCGTCAGATGATCCTCACGATGATGTTCCTGCTGCCGCTGCTGCTGGGGGCGTGCAATCGGGCGCGGGTAGAGCGCAACCCGGAAGGCGGTGTCACCGTGACCGTCACGCTGTCCGAGGCGGATGTCAACCTGGCGATCGAGCAGGCGCTGGCCGCAGGCACCGATCCGCTGCTGCGCAATCCGAGTGTCGAGCTTGCCAACGGGGTGATTATCGCGTCTGGCGAGCATGACCGCCGTGATGGTGGCGGCAGGGTCAGCGGCAGCCTGACGATCCGCGTCAGCGTGGTGAACGGCACGCTGGCGGCGGAGATCACCGAGGCTGACATCGAAGGCTTTGACCTCAGCGATGAACGGATCGCGGCCTTCAACGAACGCCTGGCGGATGGATTAGCGCGCCGCTCCGACCAGGAAAACCGCCTCCTGACGTTCGAGTCGGTCACGATCAGCGACGGGCAGATGGAGATCGTCTTCACGGCGCGGCGTCAGAACGCCGAGTAGGGTCAGACCCGTACACCTGACCGTGGGCGCACAAACCGGGGACGGCATACAGGCACGTCCCCTACCTCATAAACCTCAGAAGGCGGCGATCATGCCGTCCTTGCGCGGATCACAGCCGCCCATCAGCGCGCCATTTTCCGGGTCGCGCATGATGATGTGCCCATCGCCGAACAACGCGCGCTCCTGCCCGCTGACCAGGCGGACGCGGTGGCCGATCGCTTCCAGGCGTGCCATCGTCGCCGGCGGGATGCCCTCTTCCAGCGCCAGCACACTATCGCCCGTGCCCGCTTCCAGACACCAGCGCGGGCGGTTGAGCGCCTCCTGCGGGTTGAGATCGTCGTCGATCAGGGCGCTGATCACCTGGAAGTGGCCCTGCGGCTGCATGAACCCACCCATCACCCCAAACGCGGCATACAGTTCGCCATTTTTCACCGCCATGCCGGGGATGATGGTGTGATAAGGGCGTTTGCCGCCCGCCAGCGCGTTAGGATGACCCGGCTCCAACACGAAATTCGCGCCGCGATTTTGCAGGAACACGCCGGTTCCCTTCGCCACGATCCCGGTCCCGAAGCCCATGTACAGGCTGTTGATGAACGAGCAGGCATTCCCTTCGCCATCGGCCGCGCACAGATAAACCGTGTCCGAACTCATCACCGGTGTGCCGTAGGAGGGTGGCTGCATGGCGCGCGCGCTGTCGATCACGCGGCGGCGCTCGATGATGTAGGCCGGGTCGAGCAGGCCCGCCACCGGCACGTCATGAAAGGCGGGATCGGCGATGTGGTGGCGCGCGTCGGCAAAGGCCAGCCGCATCGCTTCCACCATCAGATGAAGGCGCTCTGGCGAGTCCCAGGGATAATCGCGCAGCGGCAGCCCGGCAGCGATGCTCATGGCGATCAGCGCGGCCAGTCCCTGGCCGTTGGGCGGATGCTCCATGACCGTCACGCCGCCATAATCGATCCCGATCGGCTCGCCCCAGGCGGAGGTGTGATTTTGCAGGTCATGCAGCGTCATCACGCCGCCCAATCCATTCAGCGTATCCACGATCGCCGCCGCGACCTGGCCGGTATAAAATGCCTGCGGGCCGCCCTCGGCGATGGCCTGAAACGTCCGCGCCAGGCCGGGCAGCTGGACGATCTGGCCGACCTGCGGCGATCGTCCGCCGGGCAGATAATCTTCCGTATTGGGGCTGTTTTTAAGAAAGGCCTCGGTCGTCGATCGGCTCCAGGCCGCGCCGAAAACCGGATGCACCGGGAAGCCCTCCCGCGCGTGGAAGATCGCGTCCGCCAGCACGTCTTTGAGCGTCATCCGCCCATGCCGCTGGATCAGATCGTGCCAGCCCATGACCGCGCCGGGCACGGTGACAGCGTGCGGGCTGTGAACCGGAATCGCGCCCCTGATCCCCGCGCGCGCCAGATGATCGACACTCAGGGCGGCAGGGGCGCGTCCGCTGCCGTTCAGCGCCGTGACCTGCCTGGTCTTCGCGTCGTAGTAAAGCGCGAACATATCGCCGCCGATCCCGGTCGAGGCCGGATCGGTCACGTTCAGCACAGCCGCAGCGGCGACAGCGGCATCAGCGGCCGTCCCGCCCTGGCGCAGGATCGTCAGCCCGGCCTGGGCGGCCAGCGGATTATTGGCCGACACCATCCCGCGCCGCGCCAGCGCCATCGACCGGCGCGAATTGAAGTCAAACGACATGGTTTTCATCAAAGGCTCTCCCGCAATGTGAAAATCTATCGCCACAGAGCATAGAAGATCAACGCGGCGGGCGCAAAAGGCGGGATCAAAAAGCGGCGTGGGGACTGCTCCCACACCGCCTTCGTCCGAATGACCGCCACGCCTCAGGCTGTGCCCTTTTTCACCGGCGGCACATAGGGCTTGTCGGTCAGGCGCTTGAACACGTACAGCTTCGACTGCGCGTCACCGGCCAGGCTGACCAGTTCCCATCCCTGAGCGCCGAAGTGATTAACCACATCGTGCAGCGGCGCATTCTTGAGCGCGGTCTGCATGTCACCGTTCACGGCATATTTCGTCACACCGTAATTGGTGGTCGTCTCGATCGTCATGTATTCCCAGCGCTTGGCGCCGTGGGCGACCGGGGCGGGACTCGGTGTCGGTTGAGAAGCCATAAAATAAAGTCCTTCTGTGCGAACATGATGGATAAAAGACTTTACCACAAACCTTCCGCAAAATGACAAGAGACGTTTGGGCTACCAGAGTAATTGCTTCAAAACCGAGGATGCGATCCTGCCGCCGGGAGATCGGGGCGCAATTACGCCGCCGCTGTACGGACAGACCGTATGCCCGTCCCGGCAATTTCAAGCAATCGCCCTGAACTTATGGTGCGATCGCGCGCGAACCGCTGACGCTCTGCTATACTGAATTCAAACCGAGATGAGGATTTGCTGGAACGTTATGGCCCTGAGACAGACTATGGGCCTGGGCGGACTGCTGCTTCTCCTGGCGCTGAACATGACCACCTTCTCAGCGCCCATCGCTCAGGCGCAGATCAACGCACCCTGCGGTATCGTGGACACCATCGGCTATCCTGTTGACCTTCTCTACGAGGAAACCATTGCCACCGGCTACGACGACTTCGCCCTGTTCCGATCGCGTTTTGGCGGCAACCACGCGGGGATCGACATCGCCTTCGACCGGCAGGGCGATCCGGTCTACGCGGTGGCGCGCGGGCGCGTGACCTATGCCGATCCCGAAGGCTGGGACACCGAAAAAGGGGTCGTGATCGTGGAGCATTATTTCCCGGACGAATCGCGCTATTTCTCGCTTTACGGCCATGTCGAACAGACCGACTCGATCCGGCTGCCCCTGGTCGGCGCGTGTGTGGAAGCCGGCGATGTGATCGCGGCGGTCGGGTGGCCGTCACGCGGCGCGCCTCATCTGCATTATGAGATACGCACCTTTCTGCCAGACGACGGCGGCCCTGGCTACACCGAGGGCAATCCGCTGGAGGAAGGCTGGCTGCACCCGCTCGATTTTACCGCGCTGTGGCAGGCCCGGCTGACCCCCGGCTTTGTCGATGCGCTGACGTATCCGGTCGTGCCGTCGGTCGCGCCGGTGTATTCAGGCGGGCAGATGGTGGTGGCCTATGAGAACCTGCTGCGCGGCGTGTTCTCGCCGGACGTGACGGCGTGGCAGGTCAGCACAGACGGCGCGATCGATGGTCTGGCCGCGCTGCCTGGCGGCCAGGTGGTGGCACATACGGTCAACGGGCAGGTGGTGGTGCTGGCGAACGGGCGCTATGTGGCCGTGTGGTCGGTCGCTGCGCTGGCGGAACCGTTCATCGCTCTGGGAGAAATGCTGATCTTCGCGCTGCCTGGCGGTGCGCTGGCGGCCTACACGCCGGACGGCCAGCCGATCTGGTCGCTGCCTGCGATCAGCGATCCCGGCGCGCGGGTGTATTACTATGGCAGCGATCACGTTGATCAGGTGGCGATCGCCATGCGCGGCGAAGACACGATCGCGCTGCTGATCGCCGACATCGCCGGGAATATCCGCTATCAGGCCGAATATGACGAGAACCCGGTCATCGCGCCGGGATCGGCGGGCCGCTGGCATCTGGCCTATGCCAACCGCGTGTGGCGCGTGGTCGAAGGGCAGGCGCTCCCCGTGGCGGCGATCGGCCAGTCGCCGGGGCGGATCGCGCGGCTGACGGTCGATGCGCCGGGCAACATTTACCTGTATCTGGGCGACAGCGATCACACCCTGGTCTCATGGGATGCGACCGGCGCGCTGCGCTGGCGGTCGAATTATCCCTCGCGCTCCGGTGGGCTGCTGCCACCGCTGGTGCGCACCGATCAGGCCTGCCTGCTGTACGTTCTCGATCTGGACGGGCGGCTGAACCTGCTCAACGCGCAGGACGGATCGCTGATGCGCCAGATCGATCTGTACGCGGGCGGCACGCTCAACCGGCAGCCGTCGGCGCGGGTGCTGGCCGTGGAGCCGGACGGCCAGGTGCGGGTGCATACCGGCTTCCTGAGCAGCATCACGTTTGATGGCCGGGCGCTGGGCGCGGCCGCGCTGGCAGATTGTGTGCTGGGATGAATTTAGGTGAGCGGTGAAAACGTGCCTGTCAGGATGAAGGCTCATGTTCAGAACCGCGCCCCTGCAACTGCGGTGAACGCGAATTCAGGAGAAGCCATGATGACTGACCCGATTGAGAACCATTTGGCGGCGCTGGGGGGCGATGACGACTCGGCGCGTGAGGAAGGGATCCGCGCGCTGGCCGATCCGGTCTATCGCGGTGAGGCGCGCGCGATCGATGCGCTGGTGGCGGCGCTCAGAACGCGGTCGCAGGGCGCGTTTGATTACAAGGCGCGGCGGCTGGCGGCGGAAGCCCTCGGCCAGATCGGGGATGAGCGCGCGCTGACCCCGCTGATCCACGCGCTGGAGGATGAAACGTCGATGGTGGCGGAAGCCGCGGCCAACTCGCTGGCCCGGCTCAATCAACCGGCGGTCGATGGGCTGGTCAGAGCGCTGAAATCATCCACGCCAGGGGTGCGCATCGCGGTGTTGAAGGCGCTGGCCGAACTCAGCGCGGCGCATGAAATCCCGGCGGAGCCGATCATCCGGCTGC
>Ga0224723_1002174_pt1 | contig 11041 bp, 8 predicted proteins | sample Balambano_FR2_Me_FD_161647 | JGI IMG/M metagenome (GOLD analysis project Ga0224723, IMG submission 161647) | Freshwater sediment microbial communities from Lake Towuti, South Sulawesi, Indonesia - Balambano_FR2_MetaG | ecosystem: Environmental > Aquatic > Freshwater > Lake > Sediment | place...
GTTGCCGTCCGTGTATTCGTCGGCGTGCGCGTCGGCGTACTCGACTGCGTACCCGTGATCGTAAACGTCGCCGTGTTCGTCGGCGTCCGTGTATTGGTCGGGGTGCGCGTGTTCGTCGGCGTCCGTGTGTTCGTCGGCGTTCCCGTATTGGTGCGCGTATTCGTCTGCGTCGGCGTGTTCGACGGAGTACGAGTATTCGTCGCGGTACCAGTGCTGGAAGGCGTGAACGTCAGGCTCGGCGTGTTGGTGCTAGAAGCGGTTGGGGTGTGCGTCGGGGTTTCAGTTGGCTCAAGGCATGTCTGGTAACCAGACGCCTGTGAGTCGAATGTTCCCGGAACACTATTGGAGAAACCGCGATACAGCACACGAACGCCGGAGTTACCAACGGCGCTGAGATCGAAAGTAGCTGATCCCCCCGCCGCCAGATTGAATGGCTGCGGTGAACCTGCCACACCTCCATTGGTGATGGTGATCTGACCGTCCTCGTACATATTGGTACCGACGTTACTCACAGTAAAGCGAACGGTCAGCGGATCAGGCGTAAAGCAAACACCACTCACGTTGATGATTGGACCGGGCGTACCCGTCGCGCCGCCTTGTACCAGCGGACCTACCGACGTACCCGTTCCTGTTGGCGTTACCGTTGCTCGTCCTGATACTGCCGTTGCGGACGGCGTATTGGTTGGCGCGGTCGCATTTGTGGGTGCTGTGGTGCTTACTGCCGTTGTGGCTGTTGTTGCTTCCTGTGTCGTCTCGCTGGTTGGCGGCACGACCTCATCTGTTACTTGCTGCGAAGCGGTATCAGACCCGCTTCCCTGTTCTGCTGTCGGCTCCGTAGTTGGTGCTGTTGTTGGTTCGTCCGTTGGTACGTCCGTCGGAACATCCGTTGGTACGTCCGTCGGAACATCCGTTGGAACGGCTGTCGGCGGCACTGCGGTTGGAACATCCGTCGGAACATCCGTTGGAACGGCTGTTGGCGGCACCGGACATCCATTCGCGCTACCTCCCCCGTGTTCAAACGGGCACTGATCCACATCATCCAGTACCCCATCGCCATCTTCGTCATGATTGCAGGGATTCCCCACATTATCATGGAAGGTGTCGTTCGGACACGGATCATCCTGATCCGGTATCCCGTCGCCATCGCTGTCCGTTGGCGCGGTTGGCGCTTCGGTTGGGGCGGCAGTGGGTGCCTCAGTTGGATTTTCAACAACTTCACCAGCGGTGCCAGACAGGCCTGTCCCGGAAATATTGGACAGCACAATTGCGCCGACGACCAAAACCACGAGTGCGACGGCTGCAATTATGACGACTTGCCTGTTTAGCCCATTCTTTTGCATACAGGTTCTCCTAGTAGATAGGTATACCTTTGCTACTCAGTCAACTTCCGTTTCGTTTATCACATCATAGGCTATCTGCTCCCTCCACTCGCCCCTGTTGACAGCGTTTGACACGCCAATCGCTGCCAGAACAGGCTATCGTCCATTGGTTCGCCAAGTGGTTCACCCCAAGACTCAGGCAGATATTGAACCTGTGTCTCTGGAACTTCGATATAGAAATACAGCGCATACCCATCCACGTTATAGGGATTTTCGTCCAGCCCAAGGCAGCTTGAAATGTCCCCATCTGTCAGCGATTGTATAAGCGCGGCTGGTAACGTGGTGTCCGCTGATGGTGTCGGGCCAAGGCTGGCGACAGGCAGAGAGCCTGTCAACGCTGTAAACGAACTGTCAACCAGGAGATTGATGTCATCCTGCGAATCACGGACCGTCTGTGCAAAATCATCCGTGATTGTAAGTTGGCTGGAATTGGCAAATGCAGAGGAGAGGCTTTCAGCGTTGTCAGGATATGTACCGAGCAGCCATGTTTGTGCTTCAGCCATATCCACTAGAAAGTAACTTGGCTGTGCGGGTGTTGCCATCCCGGCAGTGCCAAAGAGAGAATCGGGAAGTACGCCGCTGCTGATGACGATCATGCCGAGCAGCAGACCTGCGCCAAGTCCAAGAATCAAAAAACCAGCATCGCGCCGCTTCATCTGCGGAACTCCCTCCTCGATATCGCACAGTGTAACAACTATCGCTTTGTTTGTCGTTGAAAATCAGAGGGTTGGGTTGAAAAGTCTTAAAAAATTTACTAATTTCATGGTTGTTTGGAAATGGTTTCTACCACATTTCAATCGCGTGAGTCCATTTCTACTTTCGCCCGCGACCCTGTTTTCTTGACCAGCATATCGCGCTGGCGAATGGAATGTACCATTTCGACGAACGCATTGATCAGGTGTTGAATATCATCATCCTTCGCCGAAGCCATCATTTCCTGAAGCGCACGTTCATAGTCGCTGCCCATGAGCAGTTCCACCGCATGATGCAGGCGATTCAGATAATCTGTCGTATAACGCACTCGTTCCGCCAAACTTCGCATGAGTTCAACGCCGACAATCGGGCGTTCATCAAGGAGTTTGTCGAAGTCAGCGCGACTTAACACCCACACGCGCAGCGAATCAGCCGCTTTTGCCGATGCTGAACGCGGTTTACTATCCAGCAGTGCAAACTCCCCCACCACTTGCCCCGCACCATAATGTCGGAAGATAATCTCTGTTTGCTGTTCATCGCGGATGAACACGGCGATTCGTCCCTCACGCACCAGATACATAGCGTTGCCATCGTCACCGCGTTCAAACAGCACCTCACCCGCTGTATACTGCTTCTCCTGAAAGGCTTTGATCAGCGTTCCCAGCACAAGCGGATCAATCCCCTTGAATAGCTGAAACTGCTGTAATTCTTCAACCGCTGTCATGGTCATTCGTTCCGTTCCGTAGCGCTGCTTTACGAATTCGCCGCAGCGGTTTGCGTCTCCTGATTCTGTAAATTCGCCGCGAGGCGGGCAAAGGTCTGCGCCAATCTGCCCTGAACCGAATAGGAAATCTCGGTTTCATTCGCCTCATCGTCATTCTCAACCTGCAATACCTGCTGGTTCACAATCGGCGATTCGCCACTGGCTGCTGCGACAATCGGCGCAGTTGGCGCGGCACGGGCAACGACTGCTTCATAATCTCCGATAGCAATGCTGCGTAAGGCGCGGACATTTTCTTCAACGGTCGTGGTTGTGAACCGCGCCTTTTCACCCAATACACGCAGGACAGAGCGAATCGACTGGGGGCGGCTTTGAATGAACAGTTTGAAATTCTCTCGTTGCAGGATCAATGCCGTCAACGGCGCACCCTTACTGGCTCTGGCGCGGGCGGATCGCTTTTGCCCGTCCAATACAGCGAAGTCTCCTACGACTTGCCCCGGTTGAAATGTCCGCAGAAATCGTTCATTGCCATCCCGATCAACGGCAAAAATGTCAATACTGCCGTCTTCGATCAGATACATGGCATCGCCTTCCGCACCCTGATCGAACAGCATCGCGCCCGGCTCAAACTTCTCAGTTTGAATTGAACGCCCCAAGTTTTCGAGATTTGCCAGATCAATATCGCGGAAGATCTCAATACGATGGAGTCGTTCCGCCTGCGCGATAAGCTGTTCAGGTGTATATTCTGCTGCCAGACCTGTTTGAAACATAAACACATCAAACATGTTGATCATGGTAGGGTCCTGAGCGGCAAAATCATTCGTCACCCACTGCTGCATTTGCTGATCGCTGGGAGGAAACACGTTCTGCAAATAGGTCAGTACAGTACGATTGAGTTCCCCGCGTATGCTCAGAAATTCCTTTTCGCGGAGTGCAATTTCCTCTTCCCATGCCTTTCGCAAGCGAGGGCTGACGTTGGTTGCGTTGAGATTATTTTTCAGGATACCGATGTTCGCCTGTGTCACCAACATTCGCTGAATCAGCGCCAGATTTTCATCTCCAAGTGCCTGCTGCAACTCCGTAATCGTGTCAGAAGACTGGCTTCCCATCCGCTGAATCGCCATCATTTCGCCAGTGGCAACGCCAGCCGATTTTTTATTCAGCACCTTGGCGAAGCGCTGCTTTTCCTGTTTAAGCCCCTGCCGAACCTGAAAAGCAATGAAAGCGCTGCCGCCCAAGCCAATACCAATGGCAACGAGGAGCAGTGGAACGCCTTCCAGCGTATTGACAATGTTGTTGAAGGCGATGTGGATACCGACGGCAAGCACAATACCTATGATTGGCGTCACAGGGAAACGGCTGGTGGAACGCCGCAGCATACCGATGGAGATACCAACAAGTGCGGCGGATGTGCCGTGCATCAAGGAAGTTGACAATGCCCGTGTCGCTGCCAGTGAGAGCGCTACGCTTTGATGGTTCGAGATGTAAAACATATTCTCGACCACCGCGAAGCCAATCCCAATACAGAATCCATACACCGCGCCATCCACAAAATAACGAAATACCGGCTGACGAATCAGATAAATCAGAAACAGGGCTTTAAGGACTTCTTCCAGCACGGGGGCAATGAAGCGCGTGATGAGCGCAGTCGCGTCTGCTCGTGGCATAGAATTTGCCAGCGCATTAAAAATCGCCGTGTTTGCGACATAAGCAATGCCGAAGGCAATCACACCCCATCCCAGACATACGAGCAGAGTGCGCCGTTTGGCTGTCTGAAATAAGTCCAACGCATTAATGATGTATATCGCGGCAATCGGTATCGCCAGCGCAATGATATAAGCGATAATCGTTGTTACAGACATTGGAAGCGCCAGTCCATTACAAATTACAAACGTGATGGGTCACATTATTCACGGTTTGGCGTGAAGTGCAAGTAGATCGGTGTTGCGGTTTTGTGCGAGGAATTCAACGCTAACGGCGTGAGCGCCAATAGATAATACCAGCGACAGCGGCAATCCCCACCCCGCCCAACAGAATGACAAGTGCCTCTGGCGTGAGCGAATCACCGCCTGCCGTTACGGGCAGTGAGCTATTCGGCGGCAAACCAATGATCAAAATCCCCACCACGAGCAAAGCAACTGCTGCCGCCACTGCCAGGTAGCGCATCGTGGGCGTCATCGTACTACGCCGACGTGGGCGGCGTGACCATTCAGTATTGATCGCCTCCTGCAAGCGTGTTTCAAAAGGCTCAGGCGGGCGCTGCGAAGGCTGAATCGTCTGTTGCAGCGCCACGATGACACGGCGGTATCCCTCATCATCCGCGTCATCAAACGGTTGATCATTCAAAATAGCATCGGTCATTTTGGCTAGCTTCTCATCTAACCGGCTGTCATTGTCCATCCGCTAACCTTCACTCAATTGATCGCGGATCGCCTGCATTGCACGGCGATAGAGCGACTTCACGGCTTCCAAAGACTGTCCCCGCTGCTCGGCAATTTCGGCAAACGTCAGCCCGTCGGCAAAGCGCATCAAAATCACTTCCTGATAATGCTCCGGCAACGTGTTCATCGCACGTTGGATCAACATTCGTTGATCCGCGCTTTCCTGATCCAGTGTGGATGGAATATCCTCAGATTCTTCATCCAGTTCGACGATCTGCCCGCGTTCGCTGCGGTTGCGCCGCCGGTAAAAATCGGCGATCTGACGATTGACAATTGTGTACAGCCAGGTGTTGAACCGTGAGCGCTGTTGATAGCTATCCAGAGAGCGCACCACCGCCAGGAAAACGTCCTGTGTCACATCCTCCACATCCTGCGGCGGCACTTTACTTTTCACGCGGTTGTACACCCGTTGCAAATAGCGGTTATACAAAGCATAAAAAGCGTCGCGTTCGCCCAACTGCGCCTTCCTTGCCAGTTGTTCGTCGCTGGCGTTCAGAAACATCGTTTGTCCTTGCACAGGTAAGTCGCAAGATGCAGCCAAAATGTGCCGCACCAACAAAAAATATACACTTTTCAAATCAATAGTGCGAGATTGCGGCGTCAGGCAGGCAGGGGAACTTCGCGCAGCGCATCAAGCCGGGTTTGCAGGCTCTTTTCATCGGGCATGAGCGTGAGGGCGTAGGAATAGAATTCCATCGCCTCGTCAATACGCCCCGCTGTCTCCGCATTTTCTCCTGCATTCGTGAGGATTTCAATCGCCTGTGGTAACAAGCCGCACTTGGCAAGATGATAGGCTGCGGCAATTGGCTGCGCTTCGTCTCCCTGCAAAGTCCGGTAATAGGTCGCAGAAGCACGGTGAAGTTTTGCCCGCTGCGCCCGTGAAAGCGTTTCGTAAATCACTGCCCGCGTCATGCCGTGACGGAAAGCGATCGTGCCATCATCCTGACTTTCAACCAACTGCGCCTGTGTCATTTCAGCCAGCGCCATCTGGAGGGCTTCGTCCGTATCCAGTTCGCCGATAACCTGTAAAGCACGGGGCGTAAATTCGTCACCGACAACCGCGGCAACGCGGATCACATGCTGTGTTTCTGGAGAGAGGCGATCAATGCGACTGATGACCAACTGGCGCACATCCTCAGGCAGCGCTTCAACATCCGCGCTTGCGCTGAGGTCCGCCCGCCCACTGGAAATTTCAAGGTAGTCTCGATCCAGCAGTGTGCGTAACAGGGATTCAATATACAGCGGGCGCCCACTGGTGCGTTCCCATAAGAGTCGCTGCAACCGTTCGCCCAGTTCGCTGACATGCAGAATCGCCATCGCCACGCGGGATGTTTCATCCTCGCCTAAATCTGGCACGACTTCGACTTTCATCTCTACATTGACAGACAGGGGTTCGTAATTGGCAAGGATCACCAACTGCCCGCGAGAGACATTTTTTAGAACGGTGTTGAGCAATCCCAGCGCTTCGTCATTCGCCTGATGCAAGTCATCCAGTACAATCAGTGTGGGCTGCTTTTGGCTATAAGACGATAAAAAGCGTGTAATCGCCTGCTCAATACTCGTGGCGCGTTCAGCAGACTTGTAGAAGCCGCTTGTGTCGTTCGGAGCAACATCGAGCCGCTGAGTCTGATCATCTGCTTTGACTTCCATACGCCGCGCCATCAAGCCGAACAAGCCTGACTTCTTCATGTCATCCTTGCTCATGCGCTGCACCGCCGCAAACAGATCATGCAGCTCCGCCTGATTATTCGCGGATTGCGAAGCATTTTCGCCCGTTGCAATTTTGGTCTGGGTGGCATTCATCTCATCAGTAGCGCGTTTGATCGCCACATTACCTCCTCCCTGTGCTGCACCAAACAGCAGATTCGATACAGGGAGTTCAAGGTCCTTGAGGTTCAAAAGGTTGAGTTGTTCCGAAAGTTGAGATCGGGCAGTACTGCTGGTGTTCAAATCTATATTTAACAGCTGTGCAATCAGACTCGCCCAGACTGAGCGGCGGCTTCGCGCCTGACACGTCACCCATGCCACCTGAAATTTCGCTGCTTTCGCCGTTTCGGCAAACTGGCGGGCTATCCGCGTTTTGCCGATGCCCGCATCCCCCACTAACGACAGCGCTTTCACCCGCCCCAATCGCGCCTGCTGCAACAACAGGTCGAGCTTGAGCATGAATAATTCATGACCGATAAACGGCATTTCCTTTTCCGCAGTCAGGAGACCTGCGGACTCAATATCATCAGCGATGATATATGTCTGAACGGGTTTCTTTTTCCCTTTCAGGTTCAGCGGTGGTAGTGCCTGCGCCTGAAAAGACTGGCGTACCTGCTGATAAATGCGCTCACTGACGAGGATTTGTCCGTACTCCGCGTGCGCCATGAGCCGCGCCGCCAGATTCACGTCATCACCCATAACGGTGTATTCGCGCCGTTGTTTCCAACCCGCCTCGCCTGAGAACGTTTCCCCAAGCGTGATGCCCATTCGCTGGTGGATATACGACTCGCGGCGTAAGTGTTCGGGGAGTTCCTCATGAATTCGCTGATTGAACTGTGCCAGCGCATGATTGAGTTCAACCGCCGCCGTCACTGCGCGATAGGGATCATCGCTGTGCTGGATCGGCGCGCCAAACGTCGAAAGCAGTTTGAAGCCTAATTTATACGGGTCTGTTCGCGTTAGCGTACCGCCGTATTGTCCAATAATGCGCTGTACGAGGCTGTAGTAGCGCCCCAGATAATCGGTTAGCCGCACAAGTTCTTCTTCGCCCCATTCCGCAAGGAGTACGGCAAAGCCCGTCGCATGAATAAACATGGTCGCGGTATAGCGATTTTCGCGGGGTAAATGCAGGTCTTCACTGTGGATCAGACCGCTGAGTACCGTTGGCGGCACATATAGCCCCACACGCTTAACCTTTTGCGTCTGGCGGTTCAGGCTGTCGAGCAGATTTTCCTGCTCCAGGTCGAATAACCCCGCCGCGACACCCTGCCGTCGGCGTACATTGAGCAGCGTAGTCTCAAAATCATCCAGATCACGAACGTTATCCACAACCTGTAGATAACCTTCACCAAGCGGCTGATACGTAAATCGGTCTCCCAGAATATCAGCAATGTCCGGCGCGACGATGACTTCATCCCGTTCGCCTACTCCTTCCGCCTGCATTGCCTCACCCGGCAGCCCACCCTGAATGATGTGATCGCGCTGTGTCATGTTACCCACCAGCGCCTCAAACAGCCGCCCACGCGCAATCCCGATGGACATCGTAAGCTGCGATCCGTGATCCGATCCCAGAAGCCCGATCAGTTGATCATTCTTAATCGGCTGAAACTTTTCGCGCATGGCTCGCTGCATCCGCAGCCCTGCCCGCACCGCCTGTAACGCAGGCGTCGAGTCTTCCGGACCGCGAGTAGTCGGGAAAAATGCCAGCAGTGCATCGCCAGCAAATTTCAGCAGTTGTCCTTCTGATTTCGCCAGCACTTCGAGCATGGTTTCAAAATACTGGTTGATGACAGCAGTGAGTATTTCCGTACCAACTGCTCCACCGCGCTGTTGCAGCTTTTCCGACAGCGCCGTAAAGCCTGAAACATCCGCAAACATGAAAACGCCGGATCGCAGCGAGCCGCTGTCGCGTACAGATGACTCGGTCAGGGCAGCATCCCCGAAAAGCGCCCGATCTTCCGTTATATAGGAAGGCAGGAATGAAACGACGGCACGTTCAAGGCTGTTCAGATGTTGCAGCGCTTCACGTAATTTATCAGGTCTGGAAAGGTCATCCAGCAGGTTTAAAGGCAGCAGGCGATGTAAATCCGCCTCTAAAGTGGGTTGATTGGCAAACATCATCTACAGATCGTAAACTTATTGTTCTTTTGCAACGCGATCAGACAGAATCGACCATAATCCGAACCCGGCTGTGCTGGCGCGTTTGGCACGTAAATTAACGCGATAACGGAGGTTTGGTGCCTCGCCCAGCACAATCACCCAGCCATTCCGTGCCAGGTCGATCAGGATCGCATCGAGATCATTCAGTTTATCCGTCAGTTTGCTACCCAGAACATCCTTGGTTACACCATCATTTGAGGCGGACTGATCCCTCAGCAAAGATAGCATGACCTGGCGCTGATCATTCGGCAGTTCGGTAATGTCGAGCGGCGTTATTCCTGACGGTTCATCACCACCAAGTTGGGCATTGAGACGATCATACAGCCCGGACATGGCATCCTCAATCTTTCTTAATAAAATTCAGGCATTTCGATGGGTTCACCCTGCGGTCGGCACAGACCGCACCAGATCGCGTCGGCGACAATGACTGCTTTCGGAGTATTGTTTGCCCCTACATAAATCGTCAGGATGAACGGGAGCTTTGAGGCGTGATCCTTACAGATAAAACGACCACAAAAACGGCACGACGCATTCGCAGGACGATCACACACCCAGCAGGCTGCCATATTTCCTTACCTTCAATGACATCATCTATTGTGATAATTGTAGACCGTTTTCAATTATGGGGGCAAAACGTCATTTCTAGCACAAGGATTCATTAATTTCTTTGTGGAAATCGGAAGACATAACGTGTAGACTGAATTCACCTTTCGTGAATGCTATCACAAACTGGATGAACTATGAAATCGTTCTTCACAAGCATCACTGCCCTTTCACTGCGGTTTCGCTGGGTAACGCTGCTGATTGCGTTGCTGGTGTCTATCGCTGGCGTCGTGGCAATCGGGCAGCTCCAGCAGGAATTGATCCCCGGTGTTGAATTTCCGCAAACGATCATCCTGTCACAGGTTAGTGGGATGACCAGTGAACAGGTCCTGAATATCGTCACCAGCCGCATGGAACAGGCGATTGACGAGCAGGTGCCGGAGGTTGCCAACATCGAGTCTTCGACTACCGGCGCATTTGGCGCAGTCGTCACAGCCCGAAACGACTTCGGTTTGAATCAGGCGCGAATACGCAGCGACATTCAGGCTGCATTGGACAGCGTGTGGCTGCCGCTGCGCCGTATTGCTGCCCCTGAAGGCGAAGCGGCACAGGCATTTACCGCTCGGCTGATGAATGATCTGCCAGCCGACGTGCTGATCTATCTTCAGGAGCAGGATCAGAACTTCCTGTTCCAACTGACGCCGGAAGTCTGGGAGTCGCTCTCCGATCAGACGGTCAATACGCTTGTTGCCTACCTTGCCGCACAAACACAGGAAAATGGCGCGGACAGCGCCCTGCGTCAACTGGTTGAGCAGGAAATTGTTCCCGCGCTGGAAAATCTGGAGATCATCGCCAGCGCGAGTGTCAGCGGCGGACAAATTCTACCCGATGAAAGCGGTAACCTACCGACTACCGCGCCCGCCACCGAAGCAGAACCAGAAAGCCTGCTTTTGCAAGTTTCACCCGAAGTGTGGGCGGTGATCGCCTCCCGAACCGGTTATACGGGTGCGCTGGATAACTCGGCAGTTGACGCGCTGCGCGGCGATGTTGCCGTGCCAGCCGAACCGCCTGCCCTGCCCCAAAGCTGGCAGATGAATCACTTTGTGGATGCCAGTGACATCCAGGAAATGCGCTCGCTCACGCGCACAACCAGCGCAGTCCTCAACCAGTTTGTCCAGAACGGGACGATTGTTGGCTCGCTCGGTCAAACAAACGATCTGACGCCGGAAGTGGTCACGCAAATGATGTCGCTTGATCCGACGATGGTGAACTTTTTTGAAGCTGAGCAACTTGCCGCGCTTAGTCCAGAGGTCTTCGCAGTGCTTCCAGCCGAATTTATCGCCGGGCTGGATGGCTTCACCCGTGATGAGCTTGCTGCCCGCGCCCTCGCTCAAACC
>Ga0224723_1002175_pt1 | contig 11038 bp, 12 predicted proteins | sample Balambano_FR2_Me_FD_161647 | JGI IMG/M metagenome (GOLD analysis project Ga0224723, IMG submission 161647) | Freshwater sediment microbial communities from Lake Towuti, South Sulawesi, Indonesia - Balambano_FR2_MetaG | ecosystem: Environmental > Aquatic > Freshwater > Lake > Sediment | place...
ACATAACTTCCCCCGCTTCTTAGAAAATTGGGGGGGGCAAAATTTGAGAATCGCTGGAGCCTTCCTACAACTGAACTTCAGTAAACAGGCTACTGGGCCATACGACCAGGATGCCTGGGAACCTGACACATTACCAATAAAAGGAAATGTGGAAGGTGCAGAAAAGAGTGGGTACTACAATCCCCCTCGCCGTTTCTGGGGTTACGATGTTGGATTGCAGTACGCTCCCGCAGGACCGATCGCTCAACGATTTGTCACAGCAACCTTCGTTCGCAGTGAGTTCTATAGCGAACCACCTGCCAACGACCCCTACATTCGCAATCTCTGCCTTGCCCTTAAGGATGAAGCTAGTTGTCCATAGTCTGTTAGTAGCACTGAACAAAAGCTTTTGTTCAGTGCTTTAGCTTAAGTTTTTATAATTAAGCTACCCAAGTTAGGTACGCTGTCCAACTCTTTCCAGATTCTCTCCTTCTACCCTCCCTATACCCTCTCCAAAGTCTCTCTATGGATACGTCAAACCCTCAATCCATATCCCACAGCAGGTTCCTTCCCTTAGCAGGAAAGTACGTTTCTCGTCGTCATGAAGCAGGGCTGAGTTTACTCGAATGTTTAATGGCAATCATTGTTATTGGATTAACTGCGGCCCTGATTACACCTGCTTTATTCATTGCCACGGCTACACGAGTGCAAAACCGCCGTGCAGAACAAGCTCTGCAATTGGCTCAGGCAGAAGTAGAAAGGGTACAAGCGATGGTGTCACGCAGCGAACACACCTTGGAGAACCTACCGCAAAACTTCAACGGAGTCGTAGCAGCTCCTACAATACTGGTTGACGCTCTACCTGATCAACCATTAGACATAACTCAGGCGCGGAAAATCGATGTGGATGGAAACAACACAACTGATTACTTTATGCAGGTTTTCCGAACTGATACTTCTCAGGCTGAAGACGAAGATGGGGTTCTACGCCCTTCTGATTTCAATCTAACCGTCCGTGTCTACGCCTTTTTCACTGAAGACCTACCTGAATTGCAGACTCAACCGGCCTCTTTATTTCTGACCTCAGGAGAGGGTAGCCAACGCACTCGTCCGCTTGCTGTGCTCAACAATCGCATTGTTTGGGTTGATGTCAAAAGCAACGACTCGCTTTGTACATATCATGTGCCAAATTCAACTCTGGGGGGGTGTAATTAAGATGTCCATTTCAGCTTTTGCTATGAATATCCTTCGTCGATCGCGGCGCAACCAGAGGCATCCCTCGCGCTCCCAAGCTGGATTTACCTTGTTAGAACTATTGATTGTTACCGTAATCGGTGGCGGTCTCATCTCTGGGTTAATGTTCATTGTCATTGAATTATTAGGTACTGATCGCCGTGAGTCGGCTCTGACTGAAACTCAACGCGAAATGCAACTTGCAATGAATTACATCAGTGATGAATTGCGAGAAGCAGTTTATGTATATACAGGTGAAGGCTTGGATGGATTAATCGATCGAGCGCAACTGGGTTATCTTGAAGCCAATGGTAGTACTCCAGTAATTGGGTTCTGGAAACAGGAGCCTTTTCCCGAACAGGTCAGAAACGCTTGTAATAGCAGTGGAGTAAATTCTTGCTTTAATGCTCACTCTTATGCCTTAATCATCTATTCATTACAGGTCGGCAATGACCCTAACAATATTTGGCAGGGAGAAGCCCGCGTCACCCGATTTGCCATGACAGAGTATCCACAAACTGGCACTACCCCTAACAGTGGTTACGTCAATCCAGCCAAATACAAGAACAACTTTGCGACCTGGCCTACAGATCCTGCACCGAAGCCCCCTGACAGTTATAGTGTTCCAAACGATAATCGTGCTGTTCTAGTGGATTTTGTCTCTGTTGAGCGATTAGAACCCCTCACATCAGATCCAGGTGACGATCTCTGCCCCAATCCTTCTGACGATCCCCTTACTTATAAGATAAGTCCTGTAAATGAACCATCTCGAACTTTTTATGCTTGTGTAAGAGCCGATAGCGACGTTAGCGTCCAAGATGAAGTAATTTTGTATCTTCAAGGTAACGCAACAGGTCGCCCTGGAGTAGGTGGGCAAGTTTATAGAAATTCAATTCTTCCTGCTCTCGAAACGCGAGTGCTGACTCGAGGCGTACTCGATCGCCAGTCTTAGGCAAACTAAAAAAGACGACTAGATTGAGACAGATTAAATCTTGGGATAGGAATGTATAAATCAGGAGGGCGATCGATGATTCACCTTAATAAACTAAATTTAAAAGACCAGACAACCAAAGGCTTCACCCTGATCGAAGTCCTCGCTGTCATCATCTTGATTGGCATTTTATTCAGCATCGTCGCCCCCAGTTGGCTAGCCTTCATGAATCGCCAACGGGCCAACGGGGCCCGCGATCAGGTTTTACAAGCACTCCGACTTGCTCAATCTGAAGCTCAGCGCACCCGCCGCCCCTATCAGGTCATCTTCAATCCAGGCGATGCCACCACAGTTCCTGGGGTCGCCGTTGTCTCAGGAGCAGCAGACTGCTCTGTTGCGGGGGTTACCTTTGAGCCTTTGGGGAGTGGTGGTAATACCCAGGGCAGCGGTGGCTTTCAACCGGGCATGGTTGGGCTGGTCACAACTCAAGACTGTATTGTGTTTGACGAAAAAGGCCGGGTTCAAGGCGCAGAAGCCGATTTGCCTTACGTCGTCACCCTCACCGCCCCAGCAGGAGCCGATCGCGGTGAACGCTGTGCGATCGTTCAGACTTTGCTAGGTGCAATCCGCGTTGCCTCTGAGGGTGAACCCAACTGTGGAGGTTAGAGCATAATTTGAGAGACGACAGTTGATAATGATGCTTCCAGTTTGTTGTGGGAGCATTGCTACTCACGTAACATAAGTCTGTAGCGATCGCTCTACCCTTGTCCTATAAGCTAGGGTTGCACATGGAGTCCATAGAGAAATGTCGCACTTGGATCAAACACCTGCTAACAGAGTACAGTCAATATCCTTATCGCTACGGAGAGATTGAATCACAAACTATTTTTGATGTTGAGCAAGATCATTATCAACTGGTTCGTCTGGGTTGGGAAGATCAAAAAAGAGTGTATGGCTGTGTCTTACATCTCGATATAAAAGATAAAAAAATTTGGATTCAATTTAATTCTTCAGATATTGATATTGCAGAAGAACTGATCAGGCTAGGTGTGCCGAGAAAAGACATTGTATTGGGTTTTCATCCAGCCCATTTACGTCAATTCTCAAACTATGCTGTCAGCTAATTTTAAACCAATTCACATTTTTAAGGCTACAAGTCTGCCCTCATCCCCCAACCCCTGCTCCCAAAGCGGGAGAAGGGGAGCCGGAAGGAAATTTTCTGATTCGGTTCCCCCTCTCGCCCGTTGCTGGGAGAGAGAGGGGGCTAGGGGGTGAGGGTAGTTTTGTGGATACACGGTAGCTTGATAAGGGGCGGAGCTGTAAGCGGGTGGGGCATCAAAAATTTTAGATTTTAGATTTTGGATTGTAGATTAAATCCAAAATCCAAAATCCAAAATCCAAAATCAACTAGCAGGCAAACTTAGTTTGGCAGACTACCAAATAAGGTTGAGCGTAACCAACTTCGAGGGTTGAGCGTAGTCGTTTTCGGGGGTTGAGCGTAGCCGAAACCCATATTCCCCTCAGCCCCTTCAACGCTCTGAAAACTCGACCCACTCCGAATACGGTTCCCCATCAAAAGGCTGGACCCCAGTTGCTGGATATTCATCCTCTGAAGGGCTAAACAATCGCCACACGCCTTCAGACATGTAGAGCATGGCATTGTGAAGCGTCGTAAACAATGTCACTGCAAAAGTATTCATACGCCTGACCTCATCGCTAAGTAGATATGGAGCTTTCATCCAGTTCAGTGAAAGAGGTTGCGATCGCGTCTATCCAATTGGAACCTTCACCTTGATCATATCGGGGGAACCCGCTTCCCTGATCAAGTTTGCAACACAACGATATAAACAAATCAGGTATGCAGTGCCCCCTCAGATGTCCAATTCCTGTTCGTATGCTGTTCTCTGTGCCCTTTGTGCCTTTGTGGTTCTAAACTGCTTCTATTAACCGAGGATTGCCATCAACCAGCATGCCTTATTGAACCAATTCTCGGTACTATAAAAGTGTACAAAGATAAAGTTTTGTTAAACCCTTGACTGCTACCATTTCTGCATTAGAACCGATCGAAGAATCCTTGTCCTGGCACGCTCTGCATCCGCTGTGGCAGGGAGACGAGGAAGTCGTTCAGCGAGGCTTGCCCCATGACCAACTGGCTCCTGGCTGGCAGATGTTGCTTCTAGGAGATGGCTCTCCGACGCGCCACCTGCAACTGTTAACTGGGGAGCCAACAGAAGTAGATGTGATTGACATGTCGTTTATTGGCAACAGTAACGATGGTGCTCCCTCCCAAATTGAAGTCGTGCCTGGGCCAAGATTACGTCGGCAAGTTTGGCTGCGAACGAGTTCGGGGCAGCGTCTCGCCTATGCCACCTCGTGGTGGGAAGCTAGCCATGTGGATGAGTATTTACAGAATCGATCGCTCCCCATTTGGGTCAGCCTGACTCGGCTCCGCACAGAACTGTATCGCGATATTCAAGGCATTTGTTACGGCCAGTCTCCAGCCCTGGCAGCAGCCTTTGGTCAGGTTGGCCCGTTTTGGGGCAGACATTATCTTTTCTGGCATCATGGTAGCCCGATCACGCTGATTTATGAGGTTTTCTCACCTCATCTGACAAAATATTTAGGGCCAATGGTTCATCTGGATGCCTTGCCTCATGCGGGTGCTCCAGACAATTCTGCTGTCAATGGTTCGTCTTTTAAGCCATAAGCAAATTGGGATGGGCACACAGATTTTATCTGGATTTTTTAATGCGGCACTCAGCAGAGCATATTAGAGTTTAGTTAATTAATTTTTACAAAACTCGACGACTTTCCCTATCGCTATGGTTTTTATTCGCGTCCCTGCGTCCTGGCAGCTTCCAGAACGCCTCGTCACCCCAGAAGCGGCATTTTTTAATCGCCGCCACTTTCTCAAGAATATGATTGGCGCAGGTTTGGTTGCCGCTGCTGCTCCACTAGCGGGTTGCCGCAGCACTACAGAAACCGAGGCTCCCCTGGCAGGCACAAAAGCATTACAGGCAGCAACCCATCCTGCCTTTGCCGAGGTCGATCGCCCCTTGACGAGTGAACTGATTGCCGCAACGTACAACAATTTTTATGAGTTTGGTCGCACGAAATCCATTTGGGAAGCGGCTCAGGCGTTACCGACAGACAACTGGCAAGTTGAAGTCAGTGGGTTAGTGAAAAATCCCCGCACTTATGATTTAGATGAACTCATCCGGCGCTTTCCATTAGAAGAACGGATTTATCGATTTCGCTGTGTAGAAGCGTGGGCCATGGTTGTGCCCTGGGTAGGTTTCCCGATGAATTTATTACTTAAGGAAGTAGAACCCCTGGCTCATGCTAAATTTGTCCGGTTTACTTCCTATTTTGATCCCAAGTTTACTAAGGGGCCAGGCTTTCCACCGACGCAGTTTTTACCTTTCCCGTACACTGAAGGGTTACGAATCGAGGAAATGAATAACGATCTCGCGTTTTTTGCCGTTGGCATTTACGGTCATACGTTACCCAAGCAGCATGGGGCCCCGATTCGCATGGTGATTCCCTGGAAGTATGGCTTTAAGGGCGCTAAGTCGGTGGTCAAAATTGAGTTTGTGGAAACCCAACCCGCGACTTTTTGGAATACAGTCGGTCCAAATGAGTACAAGTTTGAGTCCAATGTGGAACCCGATGTGCCTCATCCCCGCTGGTCTCAGAAAAAAGAACGGTTGATTGGCCCAGGGAATCAGTTTGCCTGGGAAGAGGTGCCTACGCTACTCTATAACGGGTATGGAGAGTATGTAGCCGGATTGTATGCCTAGCGGTCTATCAATTTTGATTTGCAGGGTTATGCTGCAAATCAAAATTAAATTAAAGGGAGTTTTACGGGGTCTGTGACCCGGCAAAACTCCCTTGACAGAACACTGACTAGTGGTGCTGTGGAAAGGAAGACTAAGGAGCAAACTGCGATCGCCCGCCATGCTTACACCCAACTCCCCCGACGGCCGCTGATCGTCTGCGCCAGTTTGGTGCAAAATCCGGCTAATCTAGGAGGACTATGTCGCACAACTGAGAGTTTTCGGTTGGAGGCATTGGTGCTGGCTGATTTAGCGATCGCTCAGGCACAGCCCTTTAAAAACCTGGCAGCTTCTGCCCATCACTGGCAACCACTGATCGATTGCTCGGTGCAGCGTCTACCCGGTTGGCTGGAGCAGCAGCGATCGCTAGGGTACTGCCTGATTGCCCTAGAGAGTTGCCCATCGGCAATGCTACTGACGGAGTTTGTCTACCCTAGTCGTTCTGTATTGCTGCTGGGCAAGGAATTGACGGGTATTCCCCCTGCCCTCGTGCAAGTTTGTGATTGGGTGGTCAGCATTCCCCAAGCAGGCATGGTGGAATCATTAAATGTACAGACGGCTGGCGCGATCGCTATCTATGAATACGCTAGACAACACCCACTCAGGTACTTAAGTACCGAGACAAAATAAATTACCCAATTTTTGGAGAGCGTGCGCCGACGGCGCACGCTCTCCAAAAATTGGGTTTGTAATTATTTCTGTCTATCTACTTATGAGACGTGGTTTATTTGTAGGTTTGGTTACTCTGGATCTGATTTACCTGACAGCAGACCTGCCCCAGCCCAATCAAAAACTGGTGGCGCTGGATTACACGATGGCCGCTGGTGGGCCGGCAACCAATGCGGCTGTAGCGTTCAGGCACTTGGGGAATCAAGCCACTGTGTTAGGCATCGTGGGCAATCATCCGATGCGGCAGATGGTGGTTGAAGATTTGAGGCAACAGCAGGTGGCGATCGCTGACCTTGCTCCCACCCATCCTGACCCTCTTCCTACTTCTTCAATCCTGGTGACTCAATCGACTGGAGAAAGAGCCGTAATCTCCCTGAATGCCGTAAAAACCCAGGCCAGAGCAAGCCAGATACCACCCCATGTGTTAGCCGAGATTGATGTGGTGTTGATTGACGGACATCAGATGGAGGTAGGCGGGGCGATCGCGGTTCAAGCCAGAGAGCAAGGCATTCCAGTTGTGGTTGATGGGGGCAGTTGGAAGCCGAATTTTGCACAGGTTTTGTCCCATGTTGATTACGCCATTTGTTCTGCCAACTTCTATCCACCAAGTTGCCGCACGTCTCAAGATGTATTGGATTACTTAATAGATTTGGGAATTCCGCAGATTGCCATCACCCACGGAGAAAACCCGATCCAGTATCACACCAAAACTGGAGCAGGGGAAATTGCTGTTCCTGCAATTTCAGCCATAGATACGTCAGGCGCAGGCGATATCTTTCATGGGGCTTTCTGTCATTACATGCTGCAAGATGGATTCGTCGCGGCCCTGAGGCAGGCGGCTCAAGTGTCTGCCCAGGCTTGCCAATCCTTCGGTACGCGCCGGTGGATGCAGAGCTAATTGAATAGAAACTACTGCGAATCCGATTTTTCGCATGAACTGCATCAGTGCTACTTAATTACACTGAGCTTCAGATAAGCGGATGAGATTGTTGCCAATTTGATTGGGCCCGGTTCGAGCGATCCATCTCTGGCGACCTTGATAACTGACTGCCACCCAAATTCGAGTGTCTGCTACTCGTTCTGTAGGTGGGTTGGTTGTGGCGTAGATAATATCTCCTTGCTCCAACACGCCAACAACATCTGCGTTGATACCGGGAGAGGTCCGTACCGACAGTTGTGCCACATCGACCTGATAACAAACCTGACCGACAGGAGTTGGAGTTGGAGTTGGGGTTGGGGTTGGAGTCGGACTGGGAGTCGGACTGGGACTGGGAGTTGGGGTTGAAGTTGGGCAAGTCTGCAAAGTATCAGTGTTGATCCATCCCTGGGCTGGGAAGCGAATTTGTGCTATCCGGTTGCCAATCACCCCCGTCAGGGTCAGCCGCGTATTGGGTGCAAGGGTGAGGACACGTTGCGTTCGAGCGGCATCTGCATAAACATCAAGACCTTGAACACTGGTACGGCACGCACTGATTAACTCTGTTCGTTCAGCCAAGCCTGCCTGGGCAAGATACTGAGGCGTAGTTTCGCTGCCTAACGGTTTCTGGTGACTGACCCAACCTGTGGTGACTGCAACAACCGATAAGGCAACCATCATGCCCTTTGGGCTAACGTTCTCTAAATCCATGAACACAGCACCTCACAACCAATATCCTCACCCAGAGAGTTTATCATGGTCAGCCTGCAATCAACAAAAAATATCAGCCTCACCCAGATTTCCCAGAGGGCAGATGAGGCTGGAGACGCAGTTAGGAGGTATCTTGCATACTAACTTATCTGGAGAAACCGCAAATCTGCTTACTTTTAACAAGTTCTTAAGCTTATCAGACCATTTACAGCAATTCTATTTGAAGAGTGCATCCCACTTTTGTTATTTTCTAAACCCAGTTTGAATCGTGAGCTTTGAATCGTGAACAGGCAAGGGGCTTAAGCCCCTTGTTCTACGGAATTGTCTTTGCATGAATCATTTAGGATTGCTATAGGTAAAAAATTATGCAAAGGATCAATCGTCTTATTGCGATGATCGAACTCACGTTAACATTAAGACCAATCTATGAATTGCTGCACGACTTTAAGCTGTTGTGGGGTTGGCATCGCTTGTGGTCTAGCTTGACGGACGAGATTGACGGCTTGTCGCAGATTTAGTTTGTGATATTTGCACAAATAAGCAATACAAACCGTGGGCGATCGCTGCACTCCCACCAAACAATGCACGTAAACCGGTTTCTGCTCCAGAATATATTGGTGGATAAGTTCTACAGCAACGGCTAACTGATCCACTTGCAGGGGCACCCGATAGGTGCTATCGGGCAGGATGAGGCGATCGCAGTGAAAGTTGGTCAGCACATCGTCGGGCAGTGTTCCTTCCACGGGAGCACACAGAGAGAGCACGACTTGAATTTGAGCTTGAGCCAGGAAATAACTATCTCCTGACTCAGGTAATCCTCCTACAGCCAACCAGTTCGGAATGACCCAGTCAATCTGCCCAGGCAAAAAGTTGGGCTGGCTGGGCACATCACCAAACCACCGAGCCAATTGCCAGAACCAATTTTGCAAAAAGCGCAACATGTGTTTCACAGACAGGGCAAATCCCAAATTGCTTAAATCCACATTAAATCTTGTCTACGTTGGCAAATAGGGTTGTTCCTGCAAGAAAACTTGATTTTGCCATGCAGTTTTGGTTGACTTTTTGGTTAACTTTAGGGCAACCAGGGATATTGACGAAAATCAGGCGGTCGTTTCTCCAGGAAAGCTTGTTTTCCTTCCGCTCCTTCTGCGGTCATGTAGTAGAGCAGCGTAGCATTTCCTGCCAACTCCTGTAATCCAGCCTGTCCGTCGCAGTCGGCATTGAAGGCTGCTTTTAGACAACGAATGGCGATCGGGCTTTTCTCTAAAATCTCGCTAGCCCATTGCACCCCTTCTGCTTCCAGTTGTTCGACGGGCACCACACAATTCACCAAACCCATATCCAGGGCTTGTTGAGCATTGTACTGGCGACAGAGATACCAGATTTCCCGGGCCTTTTTTTGCCCCACAATTCGAGCCAGATAACTGGCTCCAAACCCCCCATCAAAACTACCCACTTTAGGGCCAGTTTGACCAAAGATGGCGTTATCAGCGGCGATCGTCAGGTCACACACCAAATGCAACACATGTCCCCCGCCAATGGCATATCCTGCCACCAGCGCAATCACCACCTTAGGCATGGAGCGGATCAGGCGTTGCAAATCCAAAACATTCAAACGGGGCACACCCTCTTCATCCAAATAGCCAGCCAGACCCCGAACCGATTGATCCCCACCGGAACAGAAAGCGTATTTGCCATCCGTGTGCGGCCCGGCTCCGGTTAGCAGAATCACACCGATTCGAGGATCTTCACGGGCATTTGTAAAAGCATCGTAGAGTTCAACAACCGTTTTAGGGCGGAAGGCATTGCGCTTGTGGGGACGGTTGATGGTAATTTTGGCAATGCCATCGGTCTTATGATAAAAAATATCCTCGTAAGTTTTGGCAACTTGCCAGTCAATTTGCATACTATAGCAATTTTTAATCAAGTGAAGTACAAGTTGAGTTGGTGGAGCCGCGCTTGACGCGGTTCCCACTAACTCAACCATAATTGACTAAAGCGTCAAGCGCTACAGTTCGCTGTGTCTCCCATTCTGCCTATCTTCGGATGCATCGGCTCCTCCATATCCTTGGCGACTCTGTGGTTCCGATTCCAGATGATTGAATCCTTCCAGCGCTGCCAGAGTTTGAAAGGTCTGCTGTCGCCATTGGGCGTTGAGTTTGCGATCGCTACAAATTTCCAAGACCCGTACTCCGCTTTCAGGCAATGAACTCACCCGTTCTTGCAGTTGTTGCCAGTGAGTAATAGATTCATGGTCGATGCCGTAGGCAGCACAAAGTTGGGGCAGATGCACCCTTTGGGGAGTGGCAAAAAATGTCTCAAAAGCAAAACCCATTTGGGATACGGGCAACAGTTCAAAGATGCCTCCACCATTGTTATTGACGAGCACAATCGTCAGATGTCCCTGCAATTGATGGGCCATCAACAGTCCATTGGTGTCGTGCAAGAAGGCCAAATCCCCCGTCAATAGAACGCTACTGTGGTTGTGATGAGCCATCCCCAGAGCGGTAGATAAGGTGCCATCAATGCCATTCGCCCCTCGATTGCAATAGATTTGGATCTGTAAGTTACCAGGTTGCCAAAACCACTCCACATCCCTGACGGGCAAACTGTTGGCAACAAACAACGGGGTTTGAGGCGGCAAATGTTGAGAAAGCAGCCAGGCGACTTTGCTTTCACACAAAAATTCGATCGGTGCCAGGGTTTGGTCGAGAGCCTGCCGGAGGTGGGCTTCGGCGGAGAGCCAAGGGGGGAGGTGGGGAG
>Ga0224723_1002176_pt1 | contig 11037 bp, 10 predicted proteins | sample Balambano_FR2_Me_FD_161647 | JGI IMG/M metagenome (GOLD analysis project Ga0224723, IMG submission 161647) | Freshwater sediment microbial communities from Lake Towuti, South Sulawesi, Indonesia - Balambano_FR2_MetaG | ecosystem: Environmental > Aquatic > Freshwater > Lake > Sediment | place...
GGTATAGATCGCGTCCGCCTTTTCGATCTGCGCCAGCAGGTCGGGCGGCAGAAACTTTCCCTTGCGCCGCTTTTCTTTGGGCGACTGGCGCATTTTCGTCAGTTCTTCCGGGCTGCACCACGTCCGCAGCGTTCGCACCGGAATCTCCGTCTCTCGCGCTGTGCGAACGACATCACCCTTGTTCATCGCCAGTTGTTTCAGCGCTTCACGCCGTTCATCATCGGTGTATCGCATGTTGATTCTCCCTTCGTTTTACCAGCGGCGCTGTCGTCATCGTCCGCTTCCATCCTTATAAAAAATCAACTGCCGCCGCCGTGATAAAGTTTTTTGTGGAAACGGCGGTAATTGATCTTCAATGCTTCTCGTAAAGATGTTTTCATAACTCAATTTTTTCCCTCAGTAACGACGGCTGCCGACGGCAGCCGTTTTGGAATTTTTCTGCCGTTTTACGGCAATTGGCTATCTTCCTTCTCGCAACGCTACGGCAATAACGGCAAAAGTGACGGCGGGAACGGCAGTTCCAGTTAAAAGTTGAAAGTTAAAAGATAAAAGTGATGAGTGATGAGTGATGAGTGATGAGTAAAAGAATAGGATATGTGGAAACGGGTGATAAGTGGCGTCACTTTGTACGCAAAATACGAATGGACGGGCTGTGGTTGCCTCCAGTCCCCGTTATGGCGTAATATTACCGTGTTGTCATATCGGGGGAATGACAGGATGGAAGCGCCAGCCAGCATAGGGGTTCACCTGACGCGGCGTGAACGCGATATTCTGCGCCTGATCGCACAGGATTACAGCAACGCGCAGATCGCCGAACACTTTGTGCTTGCCAACCAGACGGTGCTGTGGAACGTCAAGCAGATCTACAGCAAGCTGGGTCTGACCGGACATCCTAACGCCCGCGACGAGGCGATGCGCTATGCCGCTGAAATGACGGCGCAGCAAACAGCGGATCAAAGCCACACAGCGTTTGTCCCTGAAACGTCAATCATCAGAACTAACCTGCCTGCCCGCACCACGTCGCTGATTGGGCGGACAGACATCATCGCAACCCTGAGACACCGGCTGCTGCAATCCGACGTGCGCCTGCTGACATTGGTTGGTCCGCCGGGGATTGGCAAGACCAGCCTGAGCATTGAAACGGGAAGTGCACTGCTGAACGATTTCGCCGATGGCGTGTATTTCGTCCCGCTGGCGGCACTCACTCAGCCCGAACTGGTCGCCGATGCCATTTTGCAGGCGCTCAGTCTGCAAATCAGGGACGATAAACAACCTGTTGATCTGGTCAGGTCTTTTCTACAGCGCAAACATCTGCTGCTGGTGCTGGATAATTTTGAACATCTGCTGCCAGCAGCAGCGCTGGTCGCCGATGTGCTGGCTGCCGCTCCAAATCTAAACGTGCTGGCGACCAGCCGCGAACCCTTACGGATTTATGGCGAACACGAATATGGCGTGCCGCCGCTGTCGCTGCCGGAGATTCAGGCAAGCATTGAAGCCCTCTCACACAGCGACGCGGTGACACTGTTCGTGCAGCGGGCAAGCGCCGTCAAACCCGATTTTCGACTGACAACCGAGAATGCCACTGCGATTGCCGACATCTGCCGTCGGCTGGATGGGCTGCCACTGGCGATTGAACTGGCGGCGGCGCGGGTGAAACTGTTTCCGCCTCAAGCGCTCGCCGGACGGCTGGACAAAAGCCTCGCTGTGTTGACGGCAGGTGCCCGCAACCTGCCGCCGCGTCACCAAACCCTGCGCTCGGCAATCGCGTGGAGTTATGACCTGCTGAACGACGATGAACAGCGTTTGCTGACATGGCTGGGCGTCTTCATGGGTGGATGGAGTCTCGAGGCGCTGGAAGCGGTGTGCGCTGGAATCACCATTGCCCCGCTTTTCGATGTTTTTGAGTCGCTGGTGGACAAAAATCTGGTTCAGCAGCGCGACGGCGACGATGAGGAGCCGCGCTTCACGCTGCTGGAGACGATCCGCGAATTCGCGCTGGAAATGCTGGCAGAACGCGGTGACGAGGCGGCGGCACGGCAGGCACACGCGGATTATTTTCTGGAATTTGCGGAGCGCAATGAATTTGAATTCTACGGTGGTCAGTATCTTCTCTGGCTGAATCGTTTTCGTGCGGAACAGTCGAATTTTAGAGAGGCGGTGGAGTGGTTCAAGGCTCAACCCGATCAGACCGATGCCTACCTTCGTGTTGTCAGTTCACTCTGCGAGTTCTGGTGGTTTAACTTGCAGCACAACGAAGCCAACAACGAAGTTGCCGCTGCCCTGCCATGCCTGACACCCAACACCTACCCCGCGCTCAAAGCCCGCCTGTTCATGGCAGCGGGTCGTGCATATCTGGCAAATAGTCACAAAGTCGAAGCACAGCAACTACTGACGGAAGCATTAACTATCCAGCGCGAATTGAATGATCATTTTCGGCTTATCAAGTCACTTAAACTGGTTAGTGATGCGCGGTGGGATAACGGCGACTTTGCCACCGCAACAAAACTTTTGGAAGAAGCTCTCGCTCACTGTCGTTCTGTGGGAGAAGATCGGCTCCTGCCGGAGCTTCTAATGGATTTTGCTGGAAGCGCCAACTGGAACGGGGATGAAGTCGGAGCAATCTCTCTTTATCAGGATAGTTTGGCTGCTGCAAAAAAGACGGGTAATCTTTTTTTACAGGTCCAGGCAATGTTCGGACTTGGGAAACTCTTATTGTCTGCCGGGTCATCTGTTGAGGCTGTGGCGTTACTTGAAGAATGCCTGGGGTTGGCACGTACCATGCACGATCAGGATTTGATCAGTGTATCACTTGCTTATCTTGGACTCGATGCGCGTTATCGCGGTGATTATGAAGGGGCGAAGGTATTTTTCACAGACGCCTTAATTTTCGCTCGCGATATAGACTACAACTACGGGATTGTCACGAATAATCTGCGGCTGGCTCACGCCGAAGCGATGCTCACAAATGTGAGTGATGCCTATTCTTTGATGAAAATGGCGATTGAGCGAGTTCGGAATGCCGATCATGCTGATCTGCTGCGATTCGTGTTTCGATGGAGTGCATTGATCCATTTGGCGTTGGCGCAGTGGGAAATCTCCGCCATTCTCATTGGCGCTGCCAAAAGTCAGCAGGATATTTGTCGAAGAGTTTATTCAGGCATTGATCTTGAGGAAGACGAACAGCATATCGCCGCGCTTCGGCAACAGCTTGGCGATGAACGGTTCGAGGCATTGTATGGACAGGGGAAGGCGTTGAGCAGGGATGAGGCGCTGGCGCTGGTGTTGACGGGATTGGAGGAGTAAAGTCCCTCACCGCCGCAGTTCGCGTGAACGCAGAAACACCTCAATCACCACAAATGCCAGCACGAGGAAGAAGGCAATCGGGATCGTCAGCGCACGGGGAATGAGCAGCCACGCGCACGAGACGACCCACAAGCCAACCCACACGCTCTGGCGGACGATCACGCCGCCGGGCGGCAGCGGGCGATCCGGCGGCGTGAAACGGACATTGAGATAGCGGAAAATCGGCATGACCGTGCCTGCAACCGCCGTAAACAGCAGCGCGAAAAAAACCCAGCGCGGACCGACGCGGGGAATCTCGGTGGTGACCAGATAGTACAGCCCGCCCCAGCCGACGATGATCATCAGGACGGCGGCTATGAGTACACCGACATGATCGGGCGGGGTCTGCGATGGTTCGGAGTAGTCGTTCATACGGTGATTATAGACGATGGAGGGGTGAGAAGGCACATTGGATCACGTGCCTCAAAGCGAATTGGGATGAACGATGGCGGTTTAGCGGTATAATATTCATCGGTTAGGTGAAGGCATGTACGATGATTGACCGGATCAACAACGAACTTGAGGACATTCTGGCGACTACCCCACCCGAACAGGTGATCGCCCGTATCGAAGCCCTCGACCCTGAGTGGAAGTATGAGTTGCTGCCCTGGCAGATCGCCCGCGAAGGCGAACCCATTCCCTGGCAGGCAGTCTACATTTTGAAGCCACAGGGCGAAAACGCGGCGGCAATCGCGTGGGCAGAACAACGATTGGCGGAACTGAAGGCGAGTGGAGATGTACCTTAGGGATGTCGTTGAAGAAGCGCGTTATGCTCAAGACCTCGATAATTATCGCCGCCTGTTTCCAGAAATTGATGATTTACAGGCAATCATTGTATGGATATTAAGCCGCCAGCCCACCAGTGGCGAACCACTCGCTGTAGCACCGGATTTCCGTGTGTTCACCACTGAGCAGACCGCCACGATGCCAGCATTTCACATTCTGTACAGTTTTGACGAAAATAACGTGTATTTACATTCGATTCAGAAAGTTGAGTTAGAGTAGCCGCAAAGATTTCGGACTCTATTATTTGGCGTTCCAGGCATTTTGGCGGTTAAGTCTTTTCCTCGCAACCCTGCTCTTCACCTCTACGCCCCCGCGCTTCAATGCTATAATGCGGCGGGGTCACAGAGGGTCAGTTATTTATGTCGCTTGTCACGGCGCACAATCTCAGCAAGGTTTTTGAGGCGGAAGAAATTTTCAGCGGGATCGCTGTCGAAGTGCCGCAGCGGGCGCGAATCGCGCTGGTCGGTCCGAACGGCGCGGGCAAAACCACGCTGCTGAATATCCTCGTCGGGAGGGACACACCGGAAACGGGCGGCGTCTCCCGCGCACGAGGCATACGGATTGGCTATCTGCCGCAGCGCCCGGAGTTACTCGGCGAACACACCGTCTATGAAGAATCGCTCCACGCCGTCGCGCCGCTGCGGGCGATGGAAGCGGAACTCGCCCGCCTAGCGGCTGATTTGAATGATCCCGATAAGCACGACAGCGCAATCGCGGCGTATGGCGATTTGCAGGAAACGTTTGAGGCGGCGGGCGGCTATACCTACGAACAGCGCATTAAAACGACCCTGCGCGGCCTGGGTTTTTCGATAGACGACTTTCACAAGCCGCTGGCACAACTCAGCGGCGGGCAGAAGACGCGGGCGCTGCTGGCGCGGCTGCTGCTGGAAGCGCCGGATTTGCTGGCGCTGGATGAGCCGACCAATCATCTGGATATTGAGGCGGTGGAATGGCTCGAAGGCTTTCTGAAAGACTTCAGCGGCGCGGTGATCGTCGTCAGCCATGATCGCTATTTCATGGATGCGGTGGCGAATACCGTGTGGGAACTGGATTTCGGCTCGCTGGAAACGTATCGCGGCAATTACAGCGCCTACGTAGCACAGCGCGAGGAACGACATACACGGCTGCTCAAGGAATATGAGGCGCAGCAGGAATATATCGCCAAAGAGCAGGATTACATCACGCGCTTCATCAACAGCCAGAACACGCGACAGGCGAAAGGACGGCGGACGCGGCTGGAACGGCTCAAGCGCGACGATCTGATCCTCAAGCCGCGCACCCACCGCGATATGACGATGCGCCTGAACACGGGCGTTCGCAGCGGCGATCTGGTGCTGCGAACGTTCGGCGTTACGGTTGGCTATCCTGACAAGGCGCTGTTCGACGCGCCCGATCTGGTGCTGCGGCGCGGGGAAGTGGCGGCGCTGATCGGGGCGAACGGCGCGGGCAAAAGCACGTTTGTCAAAACCGTCGTCGGTGAACTGCAACCGCTGGCGGGCGAGGTGCGCGTTGGCGCGTCGGTCAACGTCGGCTATTTCGCGCAGGCACACGAGTCGCTTAACCCTGAAAACAGCATCCTGGATGAAATTCTCAGCGCTCATAACTTCCTGATCGGCGAGGCGCGAAATTATCTGGGGCGTTTTCTGTTCGAGGAGGACGACGTTTTCCGCCCGATCAAGACGCTCAGCGGCGGCGAACGCGGGCGGGTGGCGCTGGCGAAGCTGGCACTCAGCGGCGCGAATTTCCTGATTCTGGATGAGCCGACCAACCATCTCGATGTTGCCAGCCAGGAAGCCCTGCAAAATATCCTGCTGGATTTTGACGGGACGATCCTGCTCGTCAGCCATGACCGCTATCTGATTCAGGCGTTGGCGACGCAAATCTGGATGCTGGAACAGGGGGCGCTGGCAGCATTTGATGGCGGCTATGACGCCTATATCGCCGCCCGTGAAACAGCACGCCAGCGCGAGATCGAGTCGCGCAATGGCGGAAAATCCGAACCGAACGGCGCGAATAAGCCCGTCGTCTCCAAAAAGAAGCACGGTATGAACCCGTTTGAACTGCAAAAACGGATTGAAGCGACGGAAACGAGGGTGCATGAACTGGAAACGCAACTGGCGCAAATCACGGCTGATCTGGAACGCGCCAGCGCCAGCAGCGACGCGAAGAAAGTCCATGCGCTCGGCGACGCCTACACGCAGACCGAAGCCGACCTGATGGCGGCGATGGAGGAATGGGCGGCGTTGGTGGAGTAAGTCCGTAAATCAACCGAAAGGAGTGTCCCCCATGAAGCCCGCTACGGAAAGTATTTTCAGCGATCCAGAGTCGTATGAGTTGTTTGTCGGGCGCTGGAGTCGTCTGGTTGCCCACCCGTTCATCCACTGGTTAGCCGTCCCCACTGAACGCGCCTGGCTGGATGTCGGCGCAGGAACGGGCGTCCTCACACAAGTCATTTTGAATGAAGCCGCCCCGTCCAAGGTTGTCGGCGTTGATCTCTCTCCCGAATATCTTGGTGTCGCCCGCCAGCGCGTCACCGATGATCGCGTTAAATTTATCCTTGAGGACGCCGCGGCGATTGCGTTTGACGCGCCCGAATTTGACACAGCGGTGACGGGTCTTGTCCTCAACTTCGTCCCCTCGCCAGAAGCGGTGATCAATGCGATGAAGCAAGCCGTTCGGGATAACGGGGTTATTGCCGCTTATGTGTGGGATTACGGTGGTCAGATGGAGATGTTGCGCCATTTCTGGGACGCAGCGACGACGGTTGATCCCTCTGCCGCCGAAATGGACTCCGGCAGGCGATTTACGATTTGCAAGCCGGACAACCTGCGAGCGTTGTTTGAGTCGGTAAACTTAAGCGACGTTGACGTGATTCCAATTGACTTTGAAACCCGTTTTCATGACTTTGATGACTACTGGCAGCCAATCCTGGGAGCGCAGGGATCGCTCTTGGAATATCTGCGCGGCTTAGATGACGAAACGCTGAAAGCGATCCGTGATCAGCTACTGACGCAGCTTCCCATTACAGCAGACGGCGAGATACTGCTGAAGGCGCGGGCATGGGCGGTGAAGGGAAGAAAGGTGCAGTAACTTCATAATGCAGCGGACGCCCTGGCGGGCGTCCCTACACCACGTTTTTTCTGTAGGGACGTGCGCCAGCACGTCCGCCGAACATTCATAACGATCTCGGTTAGTTTCCCCGTATCATGGAAGATAATGAATGTCCATACGTCGGCAATTTTTCCCCATCTCCATTTCATAAGGATGGGTTTTGGGGTGAGGATGAATCATTACCAACCTTTCGCCATACTGGCGTCATAACCCAAACTGAGGCTAAAATGACCCATAAGACGCTTGAGTACTATCTCGCGCTGCCGTATCCAATAGAACTCATTCCTGATGACGACGGCTACTGGTTTGCACAAATTCCGCTGTTGCAAGGCTGTATGACGCAAGGGCGTTCACGAACAGAGGCGCTGGAAATGCTGGATGATGCGAAAGCCCTGTGGCTGGAATCCGCTCTGGTACACGACATGGAAATTCCCGAACCGATAGGAGTAACCCCGTAAATGCGTAGACTGATCCTGTTCATCTGTGTCCTGCTGGTCGCCCTGCCCGCACTGGCGCAGGACCCATCTCCCGCACCCGTCACGCCCGCTGTCATCCCCGCCGACCTGGTGACACCGCTGCCTTCCGCCACCGCCGCCATCCCGTTCAATGCCACGTCCGCCGCGATACCGGCGACGCTGCCCGCTGAGGATGCGCGGCTGGCGAACTGCGCCGCGCCGACGCTGCCGGGCTTTGTACCCTATCGGCGTGCCGCGTCCGTGCCGATTGCGGATTTACTGATCGGCAGCACGGCATTTACGCCGACCCAAATCGCGGCGCTGAACTGTGTGGACGACACGGTGTATCAGCCATTTTGGGGCGTTCTCTGGCTGCCGCAGGATGCCTTTCTGGTTTCGCAGGAAAGTATTCCGATCCCTGAAACCGAAATGACGGACGAAGCGCAGCTTTTGAATTATGAAGCGTCTCGGGGCAGCAATGGCATCCCAAATCAGGCAGGCGTGACATTTGACTGGGAAAGCGACGGCGCGTGGGTCACATTCAGCGTCTGTGCGCTCAGTGCTTATCCGTCGCCCAACATAGACCAGAATTGTATTACCCCTCTCACGGACGGACAACCAACGCGCTTTCCAGCCAGCGGATCGCTCGATCTGCGAGATTTCTGGCGTCCCGGCAGTTTCAATTTCATCCTTCGTGTCTACAATTCGCTCGGACAGATGGGCGATGAAGCGGAAATCAGCCTGGATGTAGTCTGTTCACAGGACAGCGTCGCGTATACACCGTCCCTTTGCCCGGAAGCGCCGCCGCTGGTCGTTGGCGGCGCGTATCAACGGTTTGAACATGGCTCGATGGTCTGGTTCAGCGACACACAACAGATCCTCGTGCTGACCAGTGACGGCATCGCCCGCCATTTTGAAGATACGTTTCAGGAGGGGATGAGTAATCCTTCCGCTGTCGCGCCGGAAGGTTTGTTCACGCCAACACGGGGCTTCGGGCGTATCTGGGAAGCGCTCGGCGGCGCGGAAGGCAGCGGGCTGGGATGGGCGAGAGCGCCGGAGGTTGGCGCGGATGTCTTTCGCCAGCCTGCCGGACGCAATTCATATACCACTTATGTTGCCGTGCCTGACGTGCTGGGCGATTTTAGTTTCTGGGCGGTGACGCAAATTCCCGGTCAGAGTACAGGCTACTTTACCGGTGCAATCGGGTAGCCATAGTATGACAACGGCGATTCAACTGGATGGACTGAGTAAAACGTTCGGGCGGGGGAAACGGCGCCTCGAGGCGGTGCGCGATGTCACGCTGGAAGTGCCTGCGGGTCAGGTGTACGGGTTCCTCGGACCCAACGGCGCGGGCAAGACGACGACGATTCGGATGCTGCTGGCGCTCATTCGCCCCACACAGGGTGCGATGCAGGTGTTCGGCAAAGCGCCGGGCGATTCTGACGTGCTGCGTCAGGTCGGGTCGCTGGTGGAATCGCCTTCGTTCTATCCGTATCTGACGGGGCGAGGCAATCTCGAAGTGCTGGCACGAACCGCCAATCAGGTCGATCGGGCGCGGATAGACGCGCTGCTCGAACAGGTCAATCTGGGAGCGCGAGGGCGGCAGAAAGTGGCGAAATACTCGCTGGGGATGCGCCAGCGGCTGGCAATGGCGGCGGCGCTGCTGAACGATCCGCCGCTACTGATCTTCGATGAACCGACGAATGGTCTTGACCCGCAGGGCATTCACGAAATGCGCCAGTTCATCCGCTATCTGGTGGATGTGCAGGGGAAGACCGTGTTTCTCTCCAGTCATTTGCTCAACGAGGTCGAGCAGGTGTGCGACCGCGTGGCGATCATTCATCGTGGGGCGCTGCTGCGCGAGGGTAACGTTGAAGCGCTGCTGGCGGAAACCATCCGCGTGCGCGTACAGGCAGAGCCACCCGATCAGGCGTTGATCGCTATTGGCGAACGTTGGAAAGCAGTACAGGAGGGGGACAACATTCTGGTTGAAGCCAGACGCGCCGACATCCCTGAGATCGCCGCGAAACTGACGGCGCGAAATATCGCCGTCTATCATCTCTCCGAAGATAAACTTTCGCTTGAAGCGTACTTTCTGGCAGTCACGAGGGGCGAGACGGTCTAGCATGGTCAACCTGTTTCGCGCCGAATGGCGCAAGATCGTCGGCAACCGCCCTGTCGCGCTGATGCTCGTCTGGATATATCCTATTGGGGCAGCCGTGATTATGGCGCTGGCGATCCTCGCCGCCCTGCTGTCTGAAGAAGTCCGCAGCGCCACGCGCAACGCGCCGCAGCCGTGGACGGCGATCAGCGTGAGCGCATGGAGCGCGATCAACAATTCCATCGGGCGGATTTTGCTGCTCATCCTGACGGCGTACCTGTTCGCGGGCGAATACCAGTGGGGGACGTGGAAAAATATCATCCCGCGCACCTCGCGGTCACGTTTGCTGATCGCAAAATTCATCGCGTTGGGCGTGTTCATCATCATCGGCTACGGCAGCATGACGCTGATCGCCGCGCTCGGCAGTATCATCATCAACAGCATCGCAGGCGCAGCGATTTTGCCTCCGTTAAATGATACGGCGGCACTTGGCACATTCGCCCGTGATTACCTGATCAGCGCGTTTCTGGCGCTGTCGCTGGCATTGGTCGCCGCGTGTTTTACGGCAATCGGCGGCATGGCGACGCGCTCGATCATCGGCGGGATCGTTGTGGGTGTTTTGCTGACGTTTGCGGATGAAGCGCTGGCAGGTGTACTGTTTGTGATCGGTGGACTGATACCCTCACTGGCAGGGTTGTTCACCGTTTACTATTTCATGCCCAGCTACAACATGGGCAATATCAGTTCAATCATCATGACAGGTCAGCCGTTTCGCCAGTTTACGATGCTGCCAGAGCAGTTCACCGTCATCACGCACAGCCTGGAAACGTCGGTGCTAATCATGGTGATCTGGTTGGTCGTGCTGATCGGCTTGATCTTTTTCCTGTTTCGCCGACAGGACATTCTGGGCTAACCTTTGTGCGCCGCGCCGCGCTTTTCGGTATAATGGGCAAAGTGAAGTGAACTTTCGTCTCAGAAAGAGTCTGTTTGTGCAATTGTCTTTCCGTCGCTATATAGGCAGCGCGGCGCTGCTGCTGATCACTGGTGCTGCCGCCGCCTGTGGTGAAGTATCCGCAAGCCAGACCAATACGGCAGCCAATAACGCGCCGCAGCAACATCAGCCGAATCAGGTCGCCCAGATGATCACGCTGGTGGTCACGCCGCTGGCTCAGGGGACAGCCGCCCCGCTGCCCGTTGAGGCAAGCGGCGAACAGGTCGTGGCGCGGGTCAATGGCGAGCCGA
>Ga0224723_1002177_pt1 | contig 11033 bp, 8 predicted proteins | sample Balambano_FR2_Me_FD_161647 | JGI IMG/M metagenome (GOLD analysis project Ga0224723, IMG submission 161647) | Freshwater sediment microbial communities from Lake Towuti, South Sulawesi, Indonesia - Balambano_FR2_MetaG | ecosystem: Environmental > Aquatic > Freshwater > Lake > Sediment | place...
GTGATGTCGGCGTCTCCTATGCCGCGCGCACTGTTCACCCAGTTCAGCGTATCGGTGATGCCCGCGGCATAGGAGACGCCGACATCACTGGTCGCGCCTGTCAGGTCCTGCAGGTGGCCCACGGGAATGCGCTGCTGCGCGGTAGCCGGCACGGCAAGCCCGGCGAATGCCGCCGCGGCCAGCATGGAACGTCGAAGAGTCATGGTTATTGGTCCTCCCTGAAGCAGTCCTAATGCGAGAAGGGGTAGAGTTTCCAGTAGGCCTTCACAAGCCTCCAGCGATGAGCCAACCCGTCCGGCTCAAAGATCAGGAACAGCACGATGGCCGCGCCCACGGCCATTTCGCGCAGGTACGAGATCGCGCTGCCCAGCTTAAGCGCGCGGTCGATGGGCGAACCGGCCAGCGCATCGGCGCCCCACTGCACCACCTCGGGCAGCAGTACCATGAAGGCCGTGCCCATCAGGCTGCCGGAAACGCTGCCCAGGCCGCCGATGATGATCATGCCCAGGAACTGGATGCTGAACAGGATGGTGAATGCCTCGACCGAGACGAATAGCAGGTAGTGCGCATACAGCGCGCCGCCGACGCCCGCGTAGAATGAGCTGATGCCGAAGCTCAGCGTGCGGTATTTCGTCAGGTTGATGCCCATCATCTCGGCGCTGAGGTAATGGTCGCGTACCGCGACCAGGGCGCGGCCATCGCGCGAGCGCATCAGGTTGGTGGCCATCACGAACATCACCACCACCCAGAACAGCACGACGTAGATGTAGGTCTCGTTGCTGTCAAAGCGGAACCCCAGCAGTTCCGGCGGGCTGGTGATGGTGCCGGCCACCCCGCCGGTGAACCAGCGCGCGCGGGCGAAGAAATCCTCCAGGATGAACTGAGCGGCCAGCGTGGCGATGGCGAGGTAAAGCCCCTTCAGCCGCGCCGCCGGCAGGCCGAACACCATGCCGACGGCGGTGGTAGCCACGCCGGCCAGCGGAATGCACAGCAGCACCGGCACGCCGTATTTGTGGATCAGCGCCGAGCTGAAAGCGCCGACGCCAAAGAACGCTGCATGGCCGATGGAAATCTGGCCAGTGAAACCGACCAGGATGTTCAAGCCAAGCGCCGCGATCCCCAGGAAGCCGATGTTGATCAGCAGGTTCAGCCAGTAGCGATCGAGGAACAGCGGCGAGGCGGCGACGATCGCGATGCCAAGCAGGCACGCATACAGGCTGTTGCGCGTGGGGAAGATGGTGGTGTCGGCGCGGTAGCTCTCGCGGAAGTCGCCGGCGGGGGTAAGGGCGACCATCAGGAGGTGCTCGCGTGGTGGAAAGAGCCCTCACCCTGACCCTCTCCCGCAGAGCGGGAGAGGGGACCGACCACGGATGGCGCCGTACCATCCCCTCTCCCGCGCTTGGGCGGGAGAGGGACAGGGTGAGGGTGGCGCCGCGCGACCAGCTTCGCCATCACACCCGCTCGATATCCTTGGTGCCGAACAGCCCGTATGGCCGGATCATCAGGATCACGATCAGCACGTAGAACGGTGCGATCGCGAACATGTTGCCCCAGTTCAGGAACTCGGCATCGATGAACTGGGCGACGTTTTCCAGCACGCCGACGATCAGCCCGCCGAGCACCGCACCGACGATGCTGTCGAGCCCGCCCAGGATCACCGCCGGAAACACCTTGATGCCGTAGAACGAGAGCGCCGAGGACACGCCGTTCACCACGCCCACCACCACGCCGGCAACGGCGGAAACAACGGCGCTGATCGCCCACGACAGCGCGAACATCTGCCGCACGGAAATGCCCAGCGACTGCGCGACCTGCTGGTTGAAGGCGGTGGCGCGCATCGCCAGGCCGTACTTGCTGTACTGAAAGAAAACGCCGAACCCGGCCATGATCAGCACGCTGATGGCAAGGCTCATCAGATAGGCCGACTGCACCTGAAGCCCAAAAATGTTCACCTGAGCCACGGGGAAGATCGGCGGAAAGGGCTGCGCGAACACGCCGAACATCCACTTCATCAGTGCCTGGAAGAAGATGGAAAGCCCGATCGTCACCATGATCACGCTGATCACGGGTTCGCCGATCAGCGGCCGCAGCACCACCACCTGCAGCAGCAGGCCAAAGACCATCATGAACACTAGCGTGACGACGAAGCCGACCACAAAGGGGAGCTGGAACTGCGTCAGCAGCCACCAGCAGGCCCAGGCGCCGATCAGCAGGAACTCGCCTTGCGCGAAGTTCACCACCTGGCTTGCCTTGTAGATCAGCACGAAACTCATCGCGACCACGCCGTAGAGCGCGCCGACAATCAAGCCGTTCAGCACCAGCTGCAGCAGCAGTTCGACGTTCACGCGGCCACCTTCTCGCGCGCACGCTCGGCTGGGGTGCCGCCCAGATCGACCACCCGCAGCACGGTGCGGATGCGCTGCGTGCCGCCATCCTGCAGCTTGATGGTGGTATCCACCGGGATCTGCTCGGCGCCCGAATAGATCGCCTCGATGATGTCGCCGTACTTCTGCGAGATCACCCCGCGGCGCACCTTGCGCGTGCGGGTGAGTTCCTCGTCGTCGGCGTCGAGCTCCTTGTAAAGGAGCAGGAACTTCTGGATGCGCTGGGCCGGCGGCAGCGAGGCGTTCACCTGCTCCACCTCCCGCCGCAGCACCTCGTACACCTGGGGCTTGGCCGACAGGTCGGAATAGGTAGTGAAGGCAATGCGGTTCTTTTCCGCCCATTTCGAGACGATCGAGAAGCGCACGCAAATCATCGCCGCCAGGTGCGGGCGCTGGTGCCCCAGGATCACCGCCTCGGCGACATAGGGGCTGAATTTCAGCTTGTTCTCGATGAATTGCGGGCTGAACCGATCCCCGCCCGACGTCGTGGCGATATCCTTGATGCGATCGATGACCACCAGCTTGCCGTCCTTCAGGTAGCCCGCATCGCCGGTGTGCAGCCAGCCATCGCGCACGTCCGATGCGTCGGCAGCGGCGCGGAAGTAGCCGGAGAACATGTTCGGATGGCGGGTGACGATCTCGCCCACGCCGTTCGGATCGGGATCGAGGATCTTCATCTCGATCTCGGCATTGAACGGCACGCCGACACTGTCGAAATCGACATCGTCCGACTTGTGCAGCGTATAGGCGCCCAACAGTTCCGTCTGGCCATAGAGCTGGCGCAGCGGCACGCCGAGTGCCAGGAAGAAGCGGAACGTGTCCGGCCCCAGGGCCGCCCCACCGGTCGCCGCCGAGGTAACGCGCGAAAGCCCCAGCCGGTCGCGCAGCGCGCGCAGCAGCAACTGATCGGCGAACAGCGATTTCCGCCGCCTGTCGAGTGCCGACAGCCCGGCCTTGATGCCGATCTCGTACATGCGCCGCTTCAGCGGGCTGGCATCCATGATGCGCGCGCGCACATCCGCCGCCATCGCTTCCCACATGCGTGGCGCGAACAGCACGAAGGTCGGCGCGATCTCGCGGAAATCAGCCATCATCGTCGAGGCTTCCTCGACGAAATTCACCCGCATGCGCGCCACCAGCCCGAAACCCAGGCAATAGATCTGCTCCATGATCCAGGGCAGCGGCAGTACCGAGACATATTCGTCGCTGCCCGATTTCGGGTCGGCGCCCAGATAGGCGTGCACATGCCGGATGAGCGCGCCGCCCGTCAGCATCGCCAGTTTCGGCCGGGCGGTCGTGCCGCTGGTGGTGCACAGGATGGCGATATCGTCGCCCTGGGTCGCATCGACCAGCCGGTCGAATGCCTGGGCGTCGGCGGCGTGCGCTGCCTCGCCGGCGGCGATAAGCTTCGAAAGTTCCATCAGCCGCGGGTCGGAACATTTCCGCATGCCGCGCGGGTCGGCATAGATGATGTGCCGGACGCTGGGGATGCGCTCGCCCAGGCCAAGGAGCTTGTCCACCTGCTCCTCGTCCTCGGCCAGCACCACGTGCGCATCGGCGTGCGTGATCAGATAGGCGACCTCCTCGTCCAGCGCGTCGCGGTAGATGCCAAGGCTCATTGCCCGGAGCGCGTGTGCCGCCACCTCGCCCATCACCCAGTCGGGGCGGTTGTCGCCGATCAGCGCAACCACGTGGTCCTTCGTTACCCCCAGGCCGGCAAGGCCCAGCGCGATCGAGCGGGTGCGGCCGAGATAGTCGTTCCAGGAAAGGCTGCGCCAGATGCCGAAATCCTTCTCGCGCATCGCAACGCTCGTGCCGTGCTCGCGCGCATGCAGGCGCAGCAGTTTGGGCAGCGTGTCGAACGTGGCGGCGTGTGGGTAGGTCATGCGGCTTCGGCCGGCTCCGGCAGATCCTCGTCCACCTCGCCCAGATAGGCCTTTTTCACGTGTGGGTCGGCCAGTACCTCCGCCGGCGTGCCCTCGGCGATCTTCCTGCCAAAATCCAGCACCATGACGCGCTCGGAAATGTCCATCACCACGCCCATGTCGTGCTCGATCATGATCACGGTCATGCCCCACTCCTCGTTCAGATCGACGACGAAGCGGGCCATGTCCTCCTTTTCCTCAAGGTTCATCCCCGCCATCGGTTCGTCGAGCAGGATCAGGTCGGGCTTCAGCGCGACGGCGCGGGCCAGTTCCACGCGCTTGCGGATGCCGTAGGGCAATGTGCCCGCGTGTTCCTTGCGCACGTGCTGGATTTCCAGGAAGTCGATGATCTCCTCGACGGCGCGGCGATGCTCGAGCTCCTCCTGCTGCGCACCGCCGAGCCAATACAGCATGCCGGTGAGAAAATTGTTCCGCAGCAGGTGGTGGCGGCCGACCATGATGTTGTCCAGCACCGTCATGTGGCCGAACAGCGCCAGGTTCTGGAAGGTGCGGCCAATGCCGAGCTCAGCCCGGCGGTTGGGCGGCAGCCGGGTGATGTCGGCGCCCTTGAAGCGCAGCCGGCCCTCGGTCGGGCGGTAGCGGCCGGAAATGCAGTTGACCATGCTGGTCTTGCCCGCGCCGTTCGGCCCGATGATGCTGAACAGCTCGCCCGGCCGCACATGGAAACTCACGTCGGACAGTGCCCGCACGCCGCCGAAGCGCAGCGAGATGTTCTCGGCCTCCAGTATCGGCGTGCTTTCGCGCACTCGCGACGTCCCCCGTTCGTTCTCCCTGCGGCCAGGCGCTCCGGCCACGCCGCGTTATGCGCGACCGGCCGACGCGGAGCAATCATTTCGCCACCCACGCAACGGATTGCTGCGGCGCAACAGAACGCGCCATGATTGACCGTGCCGCGCCCGCCACGCATTGATGCAGGACATTCCCGGGACCTTCCGCATGCTGCCCAACCGCGCCCCCCTGCTGGATTTCGACCTCGGCCCCGAGATCGACATGCTGCGCGAGACAGTGCGCGACTTCGCGGCCGAGAAGATCGCCCCGGTCGCCGCCGAGATCGACCGCACCGACGAATTCCCTCGCCACCTGTGGCCCCAGATGGGCGCCATCGGCCTGCACGGCATCACCGTGGACGAGGAGTATGGCGGCAGCTTTATGGGATACCTGGCACACTGCGTCGCGATGGAGGAGGTCTCGCGCGCGTCCGCCAGCGTCGGGCTTTCCTACGGTGCGCACAGCAACCTGTGCATCAACCAGCTGAAGCTCAACGGCACGCCGGAGCAGAAGCGGAAATACCTGCCGAAACTGATCTCCGGCGAGCATGTCGGCGCGCTGGCGATGAGCGAACCGGGCGCCGGCAGTGATGTGGTGGGCATGAAACTGCGCGCCCAGAAGAGAGGCGACCGCTATGTGCTGAACGGCAGCAAGATGTGGATTACCAATGCGCATTACGCCGAAACGCTGGTGGTCTATGCCAAGACCGATGCCGATGCGGGGCCCAAGGGCATCACCGCCTTCATCATCGAGAAGGAGTTCGCCGGCTTCCGACCCGCCCAGAAACTCGACAAGCTCGGCATGCGCGGCAGCCCGACCGGCGAGCTGGTGTTCGAGGATTGCGAGGTGCCGGCCGAGAACGTGCTGGGTGCCGTGAACGGCGGTGTTGCCGTGCTGATGTCGGGGCTCGATTTCGAGCGCGCGGTGCTGGCCGCCGGCCCGATCGGCATCATGCAGGCCTGCATGGACGTGGTGCTTCCCTACGTGCACGAGAGGAAGCAGTTCGATCGCCCGATCGGCGAGTTCCAGCTGGTGCAGGGCAAGCTCGCCGACATGTATGCCAGCCTCTCGGCCTGCCGCGCCTATACCTATGCGGTGGCGAAGGCATGCGACGCGGGCCGCGTCACCCGCAAGGATGCCGCCGCGGTCATCCTCTACACGGCGGAAGCGGCGACGAAGATGGCGCTGGATGCCATCCAACTGCTGGGTGGAAATGGCTACATCAACGAGTATCCCACCGGCCGGCTGCTGCGCGACGCCAAGCTGTACGAGATCGGCGCGGGCACGTCGGAAATCCGGCGCATGCTGGTGGGCCGCGAACTGTTCCGCGAGACCGCGTGAGCCTGCTTCCCTCGACCATCGATCGCACCAGCGCGGAGTTCGCGGCTAATGCCGCCGCGATGGAATCGCTGGTCGTGAAGCTGCGCGAGGAGACCGCGCGCGCCGCCCTCGGCGGGCCGGAAGCAGCGCGGCAGCGGCATGCGGCACGCGGCAAGCTGCTGCCGCGCGATCGGGTGGAGAATCTGCTCGATCCCGGCTCGCCATTCCTGGAACTGTCGCCGCTGGCCGCGAACGGCATGTACGGCAACGAGGTGCCGGCGGGCGGCATCATTACCGGCATCGGCCGCATTTCGGGGCTGGAATGCGTGATCGTCGCCAACGACGCGACGGTCAAGGGCGGCAGCTACTATCCCATCACGGTGAAGAAGCACCTGCGCGCGCAGGAAATCGCGCTGCAGAACCACCTGCCCTGCATCTACCTGGTGGATTCGGGCGGGGCCAACCTGCCGAACCAGGACGAGATCTTCCCCGACCGCGAGCATTTCGGCCGCATCTTCTTCAACCAGGCGAATCTGTCGGCGCGCGGCATCCCCCAGATCGCGGCCGTGATGGGCAGCTGCACCGCCGGCGGCGCCTATGTGCCGGCGATGTGCGACGAGAGCATCATCGTGCGCGAGCAGGGCACGATCTTCCTGGGCGGCCCGCCGCTGGTGAAGGCCGCCACGGGCGAGGTCGTGACGGCCGAGGAGCTGGGCGGGGGCGACCTGCACACGCGCGTCTCGGGCGTCGCCGATCACCTGGCCGCAAGCGACATGCACGCGCTGGGACTGGTGCGAAGGATCGTCGGGAACCTGAACCGCGTGAAGCGCTTCGACCTGGCGCTGCGCCAGCCCGAGCCGCCGAAGCACGACCCGGCCGAGCTTGGCGGAATCGTTGGCACCGACCTGCGCCGCCCGTACGACGCGCGCGAGGTGATCGCGCGCATCGTCGATGCGTCGGAGTTCGACGAGTTCAAGGCGCGCTACGGGACAACGCTGGTGACAGGATTCGCCCACATCTGGGGCTACCCGGTTGGCATCCTGGCCAACAACGGCATCCTGTTCTCGGAATCCGCACTGAAAGGGGCGCACTTCGTGGAACTCTGCAGCCAGCGAAAAATCCCGCTGGTATTCCTGCAAAACATTTCCGGCTTCATGGTGGGCAAGAAGTACGAGGCCGGCGGCATCGCCAAGGATGGCGCGAAACTGGTCACCGCCGTTTCCACCACGCAGGTGCCGAAATTCACCGTGCTGATCGGCGGCAGTTTCGGGGCCGGCAACTACGGCATGTGCGGCCGCGCCTTTTCCCCTCGCTTCCTGTTCACCTGGCCCAACAGCCGCATCAGCGTGATGGGCGGCGAACAGGCGGCATCGGTCCTCGCCACCATCCGCCGCGACAATTTTACCGCGCGCGGTCAGGAATGGAGTGCCGCTGACGAGGAAGCCTTCAAGGCCCCGATCCGCGAGCAGTACGAGCGCGAGGGCGACCCGCACTACGCCACCGCACGCCTGTGGGACGACGGCATCATCGAGCCGCAGCAAACCCGCGACGTGTTGGGCCTTGCCATCAGCGCGAGCCTGAACGCGCCGATCGAGGACACGCGCTTCGGCGTGTTCCGGATGTAGATGTTCGCGAAGATCCTCATCGCCAACCGCGGCGAGATTGCCTGCCGCGTATTGCGCACGGCGAGGGCCATGGGCATCCGCACCGTCGCCGTATTCAGCGATGCAGACGCCAAGGCGCTGCATGTGGAGATGGCCGACGAGGCCGTGCATATCGGCCCGCCGCCCGCGCGCGACAGTTATCTGCGCGCTGACAAGATCATCGACGCCGCGAAGCGCACTGGCGCGCAGGCGATCCATCCCGGCTACGGCTTCCTCTCCGAGAACGCGGACTTCGCCGAGGCGTGCGCGGCAGCGGGCATCGTGTTCGTCGGCCCCTCGCCGGCCGCGATCCGCGCGATGGGATCGAAGGCCGAGGCGAAGCGGCTGATGGAAGCTGCCGGCGTGCCGCTGGTGCCGGGCTACCACGGCGAGGACCAGACCGACGCGCCATTGGCCGCGGAGGCCGAGAGGATCGGCTTCCCCGTGCTGATCAAGGCTTCTGCCGGCGGCGGCGGGCGCGGCATGCGTGCCGTCGAGCGCGCGGAGGATTTCGCCAACCAGCTCGCCGCCGCAAGGCGCGAGGCGGAGGCCGCCTTTGGCGACGGCCGGGTGCTGCTGGAGAAATACCTCCACCGCCCGCGCCACATCGAGGTGCAGCTGCTGGGCGACACGCACGGCACGCTGCTGCATCTCGGCACCCGCGACTGCTCGATCCAGCGGCGGCATCAGAAAATCGTCGAGGAGGCGCCGGCGCCCGGCCTGTCCGATGCGACGCGCGAGAAGATCCACCAGGCCGCGCTCGCGGCGGGCCGCGCGGTGAACTACACCAACGCCGGTACCGTCGAGTTCATCGCGGAAGGTCCTGGACCGGACCCGAACTTCTACTTCATGGAGATGAACACCCGCCTGCAGGTCGAGCACCCGGTGACCGAGGATGTTTACGGCATCGACCTTGTCGAGGCGCAGCTCAGGGTCGCCGCCGGAGAAGCCCTGGCGTTCGCCCAGTCCGACCTCGTCGCACGCGGACACGCCATCGAGGTTCGCCTGTGCGCCGAGGACCCGGCACAGGATTTCCGCCCGTCCACCGGGCGCATCCGCGCGATGCATCGTGCCGTGCATGCGGCACGCATCGATGACGGCTACCGGCCGGGCGACGTCATCAGCCAGCACTACGACAACCTGCTCGCCAAGATCATCGTGCACGCCCCCACCCGCACCGAAGCGATCGTCAGACTTCGCACGGCGGTCGAATCAACCGGCGTCTTTGGGCCGGTCACGAACATCGCGCTGCTGCGGCGCATTGCCCGCCACCCCGCGCTCGAAGCCACGGCGCCCGATACCGGATTCATCGCCCGGCACCAGCAGGCGCTGTTGCCGGCGCGCCGACCCGTGCCGACTGTCGCGGCGATCGCCGCGATGCTGCCGGTGGACGGCCCGACGATCGGCGAACCGCCCTTCCCGAAGCCGTCGGCGACGTTCGATGAATCCGTCAGCCGTCATTTCCTGCCCTGGCTGCGACTGCGTGATTTCCGCCTTGCCGGTTTCGCCCGCCGCCGTACTGAAGCCCTTGCCGGCAGTCGCCGCACTGCGGTGAACTGGCAGCGCCGCCCCGACGGGCTGTGGGTGGAGATGCCCGATGGCACGACGCGAAAGGTGATGCACTTTCCCACCATCCCGCTGCAGGCTTGGCAGCCGTTCGATGACGAGGTCCTGCAGCTGGAGCCGGACGGAATTGTGTTCCGCCGGCTCGTCGATGGGCCTTTCGTGCAGGTGACACTGGATGGCGATCCCGAGCCGTACGACCTGACGCTGATCGACCCCTACGATCCACCCGATCTCGGGGCGCTCGGCCCCGACCGGATCACCGCGCCGATTCCTGGGACCGTGGTGCGCGTCGATGTCGCGGAAGGCGAGACCGTGACGCGCGGAAAAGTGCTGGCGGTGCTGGAGGCGATGAAGACCGAGATTCGCATCACCGCGCCCGCCGACGGCACGGTGACGAAGGTGCTGGTCGCGCCCGGTACGCAGGTTCAGGAGGGCACGGAACTGGTGACGCTTTCGCACCCGGAAGATGCCGCATGATCCTCGGCCCCGAAACGCCCGCGGTCGTCACCGGCGGCGCCAGCGGCCTGGGTGCCGCCACCGCCCGCCTGCTTGCCGGGCGCGGCGTGAAGGTGGGCATCCTGGACCGCGACGAGGTTCTGGGCGAGGCGGTGGCCGCCGAACTCGATGGCCAGTTCGTGCCGACCGACGTGACCGACGATGCCTCGCTGGCCCGCGGGCTGGCCGCCTGCGCGGCCGAACACGGGCCGGCGCGCCTGGCGGTGGCGTGTGCGGGGATTGCGCCGGCGCGGAAACTGGTGGCGCGCGACCGCGAAACGGGCCTGCCCTTGCCGCACGACACCGAACTGTTCGTGCGCGTGATCAGCGTGAACCTGATCGGCACCTTCCGGCTGTTCGCGATGGCCGGGGCTGCCATGGCGCAGCTGCCGCCGCTGGCGGGCGGCGAGCGCGGCGTGCTGATCGCGACTGCGTCAATCGCCGCCGAGGATGGGCAGATCGGCCAGGGCGCCTATGCTGCCAGCAAGGCGGGCGTGGCCGGGCTGATGCTGCCGGCCGCGCGCGACATGGCGGAGCTGGGCATCCGCTGCGTGGCGATCATGCCCGGCGTGTTCGAGACCCCGATGCTGGCCGCGCTGCCGCCCCATCTGCGCCAGGCGCTGGAGGAGCGGGTGCCCTTCCCTTCCCGCCTTGGCGCGCCCTCCGAATTCGCCGCCCTGGTCGCCCACATTGCGGAAAACCCGATGCTGAACGGTACCGCGATAAGGCTCGACGGCGCGCTGCGCATGCCGCCGCGGTAGGGGGGAAAACCCTCTCCCGCGCTGCGCTACGGGATTCACACATTGTGTCTAGCGGCATGGGCGAGGGTGTATCCGTTGGCGATGGCGGCGAAGCGTTGCCATCCGTCGCGCATGGTCTTTGGTCCGGGCGGTTTGTAGTAGCAGTTCCAG
>Ga0224723_1002178_pt1 | contig 11033 bp, 4 predicted proteins | sample Balambano_FR2_Me_FD_161647 | JGI IMG/M metagenome (GOLD analysis project Ga0224723, IMG submission 161647) | Freshwater sediment microbial communities from Lake Towuti, South Sulawesi, Indonesia - Balambano_FR2_MetaG | ecosystem: Environmental > Aquatic > Freshwater > Lake > Sediment | place...
CTATCGTGCGTACGGCAAGATTATCAGCGCGTTGGAGCCGTTGCTTGGAAACTCCGGTTGGCTTACCGTCTCCAAGCTCACCGTGAACTCTCTCGAAACGGAAGAATCGCTCATTCTGGCCGGTGTCACCGACGATGGAGCGGCACTCGACCCGGAACTCTGTGCGAAACTGCTTTCGCTGCCCGCGACGGAGGAATCGCTTTCTTCGCAGCAACCAGTTGAAACTCTGGAGAAGATTGAGGCCGGAGTCGTTCACGGCGTCCTGACACAGGTTGCCGAGCGCAACGGCAAGTTGTTCGACGAACAGGTCGCCAAGCTCGACCATTGGGCGGAAGACCTGAAGTTCGGATTGGAACGCGAGATCAAGGAACTCGACAAGGCGATCCGCGAAGCCCGCAAGGTTTCCGCAATCGCCATCGCGTTGCACGATAAACTGGAGGCTCAGAAATTAATCAAGACCCTTGAAGCTACTCGCAGCCGGAAGCGCAAGGAGCTGTTCGAGTCACAGGACAGCATTGACCAGCAAAGAGATGGCTTGATTGCTCGTATTGAGCAACAGATGCAGCAGAGCCACGCCGCTACGCCGCTCTTTACACTGCGCTGGACGCTGGCAGGATGAAACGGGGCTTATAGCGAATGAACACAGATGTTGTAGGTCGGGTCGGGAACGTCTCCCTCGCGGCGAGCAAACCTCTTCTTCCGTTGTACGAAGCTGTGGTCAATTCCGTGCAAGCAATTCAGGAAGCGCAAGAGCCCAACGGGAGGATCACGATCGGCGTGTTGCGCGACAGTAACAACCTTCTGTCCGACCAAGATGCTACCTTCGGCGAGATCGTCGGTTTCCAGATTATCGACAACGGAATTGGATTCGATGATGTGAATTTCCGAGCATTTGAAACGTCAGATACCACGCACAAGGCCCGAAAGGGCGGCAAAGGGATTGGTCGCTTTCTTTGGTTGCTCGCCTTTGACAAGGCAGAAATCGACAGCCGCTTTCGTGAGGGAAACTCAATCCGCTCCCGCACCTTTTCGTTCGTGCCTGAAGGAGATGGGGTCAGGGATATGGCGATTCAGGATTCCCCTGAGTCTACCCTTTCCACAACAGTGACGCTAAAAGGATTTCGATCAAAATATCAACAGCAGTGTCCGAAGCGATTAGAAACGCTAGCTTGGCATCTCATTCAGCACTGTCTGGAATACTTCATTCGACCTGATTGCCCCGCGATTGTCCTCAAGGATACCGCTTCTGGCTACAGCATTAGCCTCAACGATCAGTTTGCGTCGGAGATCGCCAGCCAGTCAGCCCGCGACACGGTCAAGATCGAAGACACGGCATTTCATGTATTGCACGTCCGACTGTACTCAACACATGTGGCCGAACATCATCTGAGCTTTTGCGCGGACAGCCGAGTCGTCAAATCAGAAAGGCTTTTCGGAAAACTCCCGAATCTTGCGCGTCGCCTGCACGATGAAAACGGAAAAGCCTTCGTGTATGCAGCCTACGTTGACGGGAAGTATCTCGATGAAGCGGTTAACTCGGAGCGTACCGACTTCGCCATTCCTGACGATGACGCCGAACTCCTCGCCAAGACCATTACTTGGCGAATCATTCGCAGTGCCGTTTATGATAGTTGCCGCTCTTTTCTGAGTCCCTACACGACACCAATCCGCGAAAAGAAAGCCAAAAGGATCGAATCGTTCGTCGCCTCTGACGGCCCAATGTATCGGTCGATAGTGAAGTACGTCGAGGACAAGATTGATCTCATTGATCCAGATATCAATGACGACGCGCTCGATCTTCGTCTCTATCAAGCATATCACGACCTTCAAGTGCAGTTACGCACCGAAGGCAAGAAGCTCCTTCAAAAGGATGTGAAAGATCAGGAATGGGAGGACTTCCTCAAGCAGCTACAAGACTATTTCGACAAAGTCGCGGACATCAACAAGTCCGACTTGGCGCGCTATGTATGCCATCGTAAGGCAGTGCTGGAGTTCCTTCACAAACAATTGTCTCTTGCGCCTACCGGGAAATATTCTTTGGAAGAGCGAATCCATAAGATCATCTTTCCGCTCCGCAAGACCTCCGATGAAGTTCCAATCGATGACCACAACCTGTGGCTACTCGACGAGAAGCTCGTCTATCACACGTTCCTTGCATCCGACAAGCCGTTGCGAACAATAGCCCAGGTTGGCTCCGAAAGCCGGAAGGAGCCGGACATCCTTGTATTCGACAAGGCGTGTGCGTTCACCGCCAATAGTGAACTCCCATACGGCTCGATCACAATCGTCGAGTTCAAACGTCCGATGCGGGACAACTATACAACCGATGAGAACCCATTCGTCCAAGTCCGTGAGTACATCACAGCGATCAGGGCGGGCAAGGCGCGCACGCCGGGCGGACGGGATGTTCCAGTCGCCAAGGATGCGCCTATATTCTGCTACATCGTCATGGACATAACGCCCACCCTTGAGCCTTTGGCAGCGGACTTCGAGCTGGAGAAAACACCGGACGGACAGGGATACTTCGGATATAAGAAAGCGTACAAGGCATACGTTGAAGTCCTTTCCTATACAAAAATGGTCTCGGACGCGAAGAAGCGAAATGCTGCGTTCTTCGACAAACTTGCGCTTACAACACGGATAGGACAGGGATGAACCGCAAGACCAAGCTCGAATTGACATGGATCGGCAAGGAAAACCGGCCCCGGCTGGAGCCGCGGATTCTTCTAGAAGGATCGGAGAAGTCACACCATGCAAAAGAGCGCGTAACCGAGAGTGATCTTTTCGACAACAAGCTCATCTTTGGCGACAACTTACTTGCGTTGAAGGCTCTTGAGCAGGACTTCACCGGCAAGGTGAAGTGCATTTATATAGACCCTCCGTACAACACGGGAAGTGCCTTCGAGCACTATGATGACGGCGTCGAACACTCCATCTGGCTGTCTCTGATGAGAGAACGCATTGAACTTCTATGGAAGCTTCTCCATAAGCAAGGCGCAATGTGGATCAGCATCGACGACAACGAAGGCCATTACCTGAAAGTATTATGTGACGAGATATGCGGACGACAGTCATTCGTCGCAACCGTTGTGTGGGAGAATTTCTACGGGCGCAGCAACGCAGCGGCAATTTCCCCCGCCCACAACTACTTGCTGGTTTATTCTCCCTTGGGAGTGGATTGGAAGAACGTCCGAAATCTACTTCCGCGCGACGAGAAAAGTGCCAGCAAGTACACCAATCCTGACAACGATCCTCGGGGTGCTTGGCGGCTTGGTCCAATCTTCGCCGCCGAAGAGCGGCATGAAGGATTGATGTACTCAATAACGACTCCGTCTGGCCGCGAGGTTCGACCGCCCAAGGGTAGTCACTGGCGGATGATTGAGAGTGATTTTTGGGAGATGGTGAAGGAAGGTCGTATTACGTTTGGAGCGAAGGGTGACAACAATCCCGCTGTCAAACTCTATCTAAAGGAAGTCCAGAGTGGCCTAGTGCCTCGAACTTGGTGGCCACACACCGAAGTCGGACACTCGCAGGAGGCAAAACGGGAGATCCAAGCTCTCTTCCCCGAGACAATCCCATTCGACACGCCGAAGCCGGAACGACTTCTGAACCGAGTCATTGAAATGTCTTCGAATCCGGGCGAACTAGTTCTTGATTCTTTTGCAGGGTCCGGCACGACCGGCGCGGTCGCCCACAAAATGGGCCGTCGTTGGATAATGGTCGAGCTTGGCGAGCACTGCCACACGCACATCATTCCGCGCCTAAAGAAGGTCGTGAACGGTGAAGATGCCGGAGGTATCACTGAGACTGCTGGCTGGAAAGGTGGTGGGGGATTCCGGTATTACAAACTCGCGCCGTCCATGCTCGAAAAGGATAAGTTCGGGCAATTTGTCATCAGCCGGAATTACAACGCCGCGATGCTTGCCGAAGCCATGTGCAAGATCATGGGCTACCAGTATGCTCCGAGCGATACCGTGTTCTGGCAGCACGGCCAATCCACCGAGACGGACTTCATCTACGTGACGACCCAGACCATGACCCGCGAGCAGCTTGCCCAGATCAGTGACGAGGTGGGGGAGAACCGCTCACTGCTCATTTGTTGTTCGGCGTTCCGCACTAAGCCGGACGCGTTCCCCAATTTGACTCTTAAAAAGATACCCCGCGCTGTGCAGGCGCGTTGCGAGTGGGGCAAGGACGACTACAGCCTTCAGATTGCCAGCCTGCCTGCCGCCCCGAAGTCGGAGCCGTTGCCCGAGCCTGTTGCCGACAAGACGCCGCCGTCGAAGAAGACGCAACGCAAAGCGCGGGTTCAGATGGCTCTCTTTGGAGGCGTTGAGGAATGAAGCCCCAAGTCAACGCTATCTCCAATCGCTTGAGCCTCCGCCAGCCCCAGCGCGAAGCTCTCGAAATCTTGGATCGTGTCTGCGACATCCTGCCGTTGGAAAAGGATTCTGATGTCGCCGCAGCCAAGAAGATCATTCAGGGCGAGTTCCCGACTGTCACCGATTTTGACCGCGACTTTCCCTCGCTTTGCTTTGCGCTGGCAACAGGTGTCGGCAAAACCCGCCTCATGGGTGCGTTTATCAGCTACCTCTACTTGGCCGAGGGCATCCGGCACTTTCTTGTGCTGGCCCCCAACTTGACGATCTATAACAAGCTGATTGCCGACTTCACTCCTAACACGCCCAAGTACGTCTTCTCGGGCATCTCGGAGTTCGTGACCAATCCGCCGGAAATCATTACCGGCGACAACTACGAGTCGGGACGCGGCGTTCGTGCCGCCGACCTATTTGGCGAGATTGGCGTTCACGTCAATGTCTTCAACATTGCGAAAATCACCTCTGAGATGCGAGGGGGCAAGGCTCCCCGGATCAAGCGGCTTCAGGAATATATCGGTGAAAGCTACTTTGAGTATCTTTCCAAGCTCGACGATCTTGTTCTCCTGATGGACGAATCCCACCGTTATCGCGCCACCGCTGGCGTGACGGCCATTAACGAGTTGAAGCCGATCTTGGGACTTGAATTGACGGCGACGCCGCAGGTTGAGAAAGGCTCCAAGACCGAGCCTTTCCGCAATGTCATCTACAGCTACCCGCTCAACTACGCTTTGCGCGACGGCTTTGTTAAGGAACCGGCGGTCGCTACGCGGGAAAATTTCAATCCCAAGAGCTACGACAAGGAAGGGCTGGAGATTCTCAAGCTTGAAGACGGCATTCGTATCCATGAGGAGACCAAGGTTCAGTTGGAAGTCTATGCCCGCCAAACCGACCAGCGCATTGTCAAGCCGTTCATGCTGGTTGTCGCCGAGGATACGGGACACGCCAACGACCTTGTAAAACGGTTGACCGACGAAAGTTTTCTCGGAGGGCGTTACAAGGGCAAAGTCATCACCGTCCATTCGGGTTTGAGCGGCGAGGAAAAAGACGACACCGTCGCGCAGCTTCTGTCCGTGGAAGACCCCGCCAACCCGACTGAGATTGTCGTTCACGTCAACATGCTTAAAGAGGGCTGGGACGTAACCAATCTCTACACCATTGTTCCCTTGCGGGCGGCCAACTCAAAAACGCTGGTAGAGCAATCCATCGGTCGCGGTTTGCGTCTGCCTTACGGCAAGCGAACCGGCGTCGCGCCGATTGACCGGCTGACCATCGTTTCGCACGACCGTTTTCAGGAGATCGTGGACGAGGCCAACAAACCCGACTCGATCATTCGCGTGGGTATTGTCATTGGCCGCGATATTCCCGCGCAGCACACCAAGGTTATCGTCGTGGACTCGAACGTCACGGCGCGGATCTTAGGGCAACCCGCTTCGCCGGACGCGCCGAAGCAGGAGCCGCTCTTTGCCACGCCGAAAGAGCAGGAAGTTGCCAAGACCGTCTTGGGAGTGATTCGCGAGTACGAGAAGCTGCCGAGTTCCGCCGATTTGCGCAAGGATGAGATCAAGAAACAGATCGTCGAGAAGGTCGCCGCGCTGATCCAGCCCGCGCAAAAAGAGCTAGAAGGCGTGGCCGAGAAGGTGGACGTTGCCGCGATTGTTTCCAAGACCATCGACGTTCACGTTGACCTCTCGATTGACGTGCCGCGCATCATCGTCGTGCCCACTGGAGAAGTGACTAGCGGCTACAGCGATTTTGACCTCGACGTGAAGAACGTGCACTTGCAACCGGTCGCCAAGGACATCCTGATCCAGCATTTGCACGATCAATCCCAGCACCGGCTTGTGAGCGGCGATGGAATCGTGCCAGAAGCGCGACTGGAGGATTATCTCATTCGCGGCCTCATCGACTACGACGACATTAGCTATGACGACCATGCCGAGTTGCTCTATAAACTCTCCAGTCAGGTTGTCGCTAAGGTGAAGTCCTATCTGCCGAACGAGGACGATGTTCGCAACGTCCTTCAATACCACCAAAAGACGCTTGTGCAGTTGATCTATTCGCAGATGCAAGCCCACTACGAGGAGAAGGCGACTGGCTACGAGGTCAAGGTAAGCAAGGGCTTCATGTCGCTACGGCAAAATGCGTTCACCGCCGCCGAGGGCGAGAATCCGCGCGATTTCCGCACCACCGTCGAGGAAAAGCAGATGATCCGGGGAATGCTCTTTGGCGGATTCAAGAAGTGCTTATACGGTTTGCAGAAGTTCCATTCCGACTCCGAGCGGCGGTTCTCGGTCATCCTTGAGAACGACGGAGACGTGCTCAAATGGTTCAAACCAGCGAAGGGGCAGTTCCAGATTCATTACCGCCGCGATCAAGAGTACGAGCCGGACTTTGTGGTTGAAACGAAGAAAACGAAGTACCTGTGTGAGCCGAAGCGAGCGAACGAAATGACCGATACCGACGTTCTCGACAAGGCCAAGGCCGCCGCGCTCTGGTGCGAACACGCCAGAGAGAACGGCGGCAAGCCGTGGGTTTATTTGCTCATTCCGCACGATGCGATCACGGACAACAAAACTCTACAGGGATTAGCGGCAGCCCACAAATATGTCGCTCACCAAGGGTAGTTGGACTGTAACCGGAGGAATAGTCAATGGCAGCACAGCCAACACTTGGACGCGGATCAGTTTGGAGAAAGTGGGACTTGCACGTCCATAGTCCCGCGTCTGCTCTAGCCAATGAGTTTGGGAACGATTGGGACAAGTACATTGCGGCCTTGGCCGGTCTGAAGGACATCGCCGTTCTTGGTATCACTGACTATTTCTCGATCGAGGGCTACAGGCGCGTGTTGCAACACCGCTCCCAGCTTTCCAACGTTGATCTGATCCTCCCCAACATTGAATTGCGGCTCAACACTTTCGTAGGTAAAAATGCACGCCGAATCAACTACCACGTGATTTTCTCCGATGCCGTTACGCCGGAAGACATCGAAAACCACTTTCTAACCGATCTTCGCTTCCAAAGAGAAGGAGGCGCAGGAACTGGACCAAAGGACTGGCCGGTCACTCGCAAGAATCTGGAAGATCTTGGCAAGCAACTTAAGGAGCAAGGCGACTTCTCTGGCTCCCCTTATTCGGTCGGCTGCATGAACGCGACTGTTGATCCCGGACAGGTTCAAAAGCTCCTCGCCGACAAGTCAAATCTCTTCGGGGGGAAGTATTTGCTGGTGTTAGCTGAGGAAGACCTCTCGAAACTTCAGTGGGATGGTCAGGATCATCATACCCGCACACTGATCATTCAAGGCTGCCATGCCGTCTTCACTGCCAATGAGAACAGCATCAAATGGTATCGCGGCGAAGGCGACATGACCCGTGAAGAGTTCTGCAAGGAGTACGGCAGCCTCAAGCCCTGCTATCACGGTTCGGACGCGCACAGCCTTGACAAGATAGCCAAGCCGGACAAAGACAGGTACTGCTGGATCAAATCCGATTCGACCTTTGAGGGGCTGAAGCAGACACTTTATGAACCAGCCGACCGAGTTTTTATCGGAACCGAGCCACCTCGCCTGAAAAGCGACTATCAGATCATTGAATCGGTGCGAATCGAAAATGTCCCCGCTTGGTTCGATGCTCAGGCCATACCGCTGAACAAGGATTTGGTCACGGTTGTTGGCGGAAAAGGTTGTGGCAAAAGTGCTCTTGCTGAAGTGATAGCCTTTGCTGGTGGCAGCAAGCCATTCTCGCGAGAGGCCATACGCCAGAACAAAGATGATTTTCTTGAGGACAGCTTTCTAAAACGTGCCTCCACCCGCTCCGAAGGAAATCCCGCACCACTGCTTGGAGCGCGAATTGAGCTTCGCTGGCTCGACGGACGGGTCGATACTGCAGAGATTAACGACACGCTCATTCATGGTAAGGAAGAAGAAAAAGTTAAATACCTGCCTCAAAAGTTTGTGCAGAGTCTTTGCGCGGCCGAGAACACCGACAATCTGCAACGCGAGATCGAGCGGATCATCTTTTTGAATCTGCCAGAGGCAGACAGGGCGCGAGCCGGAGATTTTGACGAGCTGCGACAAGGGGCGACTCAAAGCATCTCCATGCGCCGGAAGAATCTCGAACAGGCTATCCGCGATCTCAATGCCTCGATTGCCCAGCGAAATGCAAAGATTGGCCAGCAGCCCGCTCGTTCCAGAGAATTGAGCCAGAAGAAGACGGAACTTGAGGCATTGGAAAGGCAACCGCCGGATATTCCTAGTGAGCAGAAAGCAGAGTTGGATAAAGTAGAGGCCCTCACCCGCAGCAAGCAAGATCTTGAAGCGCAAATTGCTGCAATTAATGAAATCGTTACGCATGTGTCCGCATTAGACACCCACGTCGGGCTCTTTACTGCCGCAGTTCAAGAGTACAATTCCAAGGCGCTGGAACTTGCCAAGAGCGCAGGACTAGAAGACAGTATCGGCTTGTTGACGGTCTCTCCGCCAACCCAAGCTAACGCTATTATCGAAGACCGCCGCAAGGTGCTCAATGCTCAGATTCACGCCATTCGGGAGGGTTCGGCGGACAGCGGAAGCGTGTCGCTCAACTTGGCCGGTGTTCAGAAGGAGCTTCGGGAGCTGCAAGGGCAGTTGGCGGTAGTTGAAAACAAGCGCAAGGAGCACCAAGCGTACATCGACCAGAAGACAAAGCTCGAAAACACCATCAAGACACTGGAACGTGAAGTTCAGGAAGTCACTGATAAGGAAGTGCCAGCTGTTAATAATGACATTGCCCGTCGAGAAGAGCGATATTGCGAAGTGCTCGACCTCCTCTTGGAGGAACGGCAGGTTCTCGAAAACCTTTACCGGCCATTGCGGGATGCTCTTGCCAATGCTGACTCGACTGCCAAGAAGCTCGGCTTTCACTCGCGCGTAACTTTTGATGCGAGGAGGGCAGCTAGCAGACTCATGCAGCTCTTGGATCAACGCAGCGCGCTGCGGGAGGAGGAAGACTTGGAGAGTCTTTTGTCCAAGTTCTTCCAAAAGCTGAATGAATGCATACGAAATGACGGTCAGGGCGAGCGGTTCGACCTCGCTTCGGTTCGCGCGGCAATTCAAGAATTAGAGGCCAATCTCCTTAAGAATCCCGAGGGTGACAAGACCAAGAAAATCGAGGATCAACTTCGGAAAACACACACGCGCCAAGAGTTTGACAACGAAATGTTCAATCCACAGTGGTTTGTCGTTTCCTATGCCCTCTTGTTCGACGGCAAACAGCTCCAGCTTTTATCTCCGGGCGAGAGAGGGATTGTCTTGTTGTTGCTGTATTTGGAAGCCGAGCAGTCCGACCATCGTCCTCTCCTTATCGACCAGCCCGAGGACAACCTCGACAACGAGTCAGTCTATCCGAGCTTGGTAGATTATTTCCGCAAGCGGAAGCAACACAGGCAGATCATCATCATCACCCACAATCCCAATCTTGTCGTCAACACCGACTCGGAGCAGGTCGTTGTTCCCGGTTATGACGGAGGGAGGGAACCGCGAATTTCTTACAGAAGTGGCGGCCTCGAAGATACCTCTCCGTCCGATGGACAAGGGATTCGCGAACGCGTCTGTAAAGTCCTTGAAGGCGGAAGCGACGCCTTCCGCCGACGAGAAGAGAAATACGACATCTCGTAGTTTCTCCAATTCCTCCTTGAGAGAAAACTAAGGGGCTTCGCCCCTGGCGCGGTCAAGGCTGCCCTACGGCTCCGCAGCCGGTTTCCCCGATCTTCCGCGCTCCGCTTGTGCAGACCGGGTGATCCCCCTCCGGCTGCTCCGGCCTGTGACCTTGCCTCCCCACTCTCGCCGCCGAGGGCTCGGGGGTTGTTTTTCAACAACCCCATACCACAGGAGCCAAAACATGAAGAACACAACGAAGCACGAGCGCGCGGACGTGTACGAGCGCGTGACCAACCAAATCATCAAGGCGATCGAAGACGGCGCGGGCGAATGGCTGATGCCGTGGCATAAGCTGACGGCGGCTAACTCCGTTTCCGTCAATGCCGTTTCCCGCAAGCCCTACCGAGGCGTTAACGTCTTGGCGCTCTGGGCAACGGCCATCGAAAAGGGCTACCGCTCGTCCGTCTGGGCGACGTATGCGCAATGGCAGCAGCTTGGTGCGCAGGTTCGCAGGGGCGAGGAGTCGGCTTTTGTCGTTTTCTGGAAGTTCGACCGCTCTACCGATGTTCAGGATGCCAGCGCGGACGCCGACGAACGCAATGACCGGCGTGCGTCGATTCTTGCGCGGGGTTATCACGTCTTCAACGCCGAGCAGGTGGACGGGTTCCTCTTGCCGCCGCTACCCGAGTTGCCCGAAGTGGAGCGCAACGAAGCAGCGGAGCGGTTCTTTGCCAAACTGGGCGCGGACATTCGCCACGGTGGACAACGCGCGTTTTACAGTCCCGCGCATGACTATATCCAGTTGCCACCCTTCGCTCTCTTCAAGGAGACCGCCGCCTACTACGCGACCCTCGGTCATGAATGCGTCCACTGGAGCGGAGCGCGTCACCGCTTGAACCGCGACCTCAAGGGCCGGTTCGGAGAGGAAGCCTACGCCGCCGAGGAGTTGGTTGCGGAGCTGGGAGCCGCATTCCTTTGCGCTCATCTCGGGATTGCCAACGAGCCACGCTCCGACCACGCCG
>Ga0224723_1002180_pt1 | contig 11023 bp, 7 predicted proteins | sample Balambano_FR2_Me_FD_161647 | JGI IMG/M metagenome (GOLD analysis project Ga0224723, IMG submission 161647) | Freshwater sediment microbial communities from Lake Towuti, South Sulawesi, Indonesia - Balambano_FR2_MetaG | ecosystem: Environmental > Aquatic > Freshwater > Lake > Sediment | place...
ATAAAACGATTACGCTGGAGTGGATTTCGGAAGGTGCTTTGTCATCAGGCGAACCCTTCAGCTATCGAGGTGTGAGCATTCTTGAGACAAACAATGGACAGGTGCAGCATTTCCGAACTTACTATGATTCTGCTGCATTTCTGCCGGAGGGTGCAAAGTAGCGGCTTGCCTTGTTTGCCGTGTCACCGTTACCCAATGTGGCTTTCAACCAGCCTAGCCAAATCGCGTAGAATATCGACACAATGATTGAACGGCTCGTAGATCGTGCTTATGTTTACCGATAACGACAATTCTCCCCATAGCCAACTACAAAGCAACCCCAAGGCTGAAACCGATCATTCCACATGCGATACGGCTGAAGCCTGGACTCTGGTTTTTGAGGGATATGACTCTGAAGACGAAGGACACCGGGAGGCGCTTTGTGCGATGGGCAACGGCTATTTTGTCACCCGTGAGGCTGTCAGTGAGGGAATGAGCGCTTCAGGTAAACAACAGCAACGTGAAACGCTACGCGCCGTTTAATCCTCAGCATCTGGAACCGATCGCAGCGGGAACGATGGAGCCGAAAGGCATCTGGCTCACGGTGCGAACCCGAAAATCCCGAATTGAGGTTTCGCTAGCAGCTCGAACTCGTGTTGCGATCGCGGACTAGCAGGTTGATGTGTTTCGACTATTGATCAAGAGGATCAGTTTGTGCTGCCGTTTCTGGTTTGCCGCTTTCCCGAAATTGCGCAATCGATGTTGCGCTATCGCTATCGCCTAGGTGCAGCCAAAATTTTAGCGCGACGGCACGGCTATCAGGGAGCAATGTATCCCTGGCGCAGCGGCAGCACCGAACGAGAAGAAACGCCCCGCTTTCAGTTCAATCTTCGCTGCCGGATGCGCGACCACACGAATTTGCAGCGTCACGTCAACGCGATTATTACCTGCAATTTGTGGCACTACTAGGGTCAGATCAGGGTTACAGCATCTTCCTCAAATCTGTCCCCGGTGCATGTCACCTGCAACGGAAATTCCGAAGCCCTGCAGCCTGGCACTAGCGTCACCTTCTAGTTTGCACTCCAAGTTCATTGGGGACTTGAAATCCTGCGACCCACATAAACCGGAAGCACAACACCTCCCCCGGTTGCCCAAACTTCGTTTGCATTAAACCCAGCCGTGCGAGGCGTAATCCAGGTTTCGCCCCTGCGAGTTTCTGAAATTAACGTCTTGTACTGGTTATCCGAGAAACTGCTGGTTCTCAGGTTGACATAGCTGACATTGGAATCGATCGATCGAAAAATAGGCTCATCCGTTTGGGGGTCGTTGCCCACTTCTGCAATGTGCGCTCCCAATACTTCAGTCGTGCCGCCATTTTTAGTGTCGATCTTGACGCTTCCCTTTTCAGTTTTCATTCCCAGGATCCAGAGCTGTCCGCCATCGTTGATGATACCAATGTCTTCGGAATCTAGCTCAGGATTCAGCGGACTTTCTCCGTATTCTGTGTTGAGCTGCCAAGCCCAGGCTCGCCGCCCTTGACCGAGTTTCAAATTACCAACGACATCCTGAATAAATAAATCACCTTTGCCAATCTCTCCTGCTGTAATATCTCCCCCTTCAATATCGCTAACGACAAGGGTTCGATCGGATTGGTGCTCAATCCCTCGAAATGCCCACATGTGCTCGATGATCACCGTTTGTGGCAAGGTTAACGGATCAGCGAGCTTGCCTTCAGCATTCTGGTCGACCACAATAAAGCGACCGTTTCCATCCAGGCGAGAGAAGGCAGTGAGTCGCTGGACATTGCCGCGCAAATAAACATCACCATTAATATCCCAGGTCTGAGTTCCGGGTAGATAAACGGTTGTTGCTCCAGAATCGATCGCTGCCTGGAGAGCTGCCGTATCATCAATTCCATCGCCTGCGACACCACCAAACTGCTGCGGCCCAGCCCAGTTATCAAAATCAGTTTCCCAGGGCACATCCGGTACAGGCGGCACTGTTAAGTTAAGCGTTGGCGCTGAATTTCCTGCGGCTGGATTTTGCTGAAGCGGAATTGTGGGGGTTGCGATCGCAGAATAGGTTTCGACATCTGGCTCCGCAACCAGCGTAGAGCCATCTCTGTACTGAATTGCAGAGGCATAGCCTGTTGTATCCAGGTTACGCACAAACAGACTACCGCTATTGAATTGAATTGCCGGGTTTGAGCTGCTCGCTGAGGCTGTTTTCAGATTGGTATCAACCAGCGTTAAAGCACCCGAAGCATTGGTAATCTCAAAAACTGGCACATCATTGACACTCGTCAAATTGCGAATGCTGACGGTTTGCGCATTCTTCTCGTAGCCCACTTTATTTTGATGCTTGAGGTCAATACTCTCCATCGTATGACCCCATAAACCCCACTCATCGCGAATCCCTGTATCAAAGCCAATAATCTCTACATCTTTGATAAAGGTAGGTCCGTTGTTATCAACATAGAGATCTAAACCAACAAAACCCGCTCTGCTTTCATCTGGGCTTTCCTGAGAAACAATTTTTACATTGCCTAGGGTGCCACCGTTATTAGAGAAGTACTGAATACCGATCGCTCCTGGGTTTTCGCTTCCCACATCAAAAGTCATATTTTGCACTGAGCTATGGAAGCTAAAACCGAGGGATGGAGACATCCGAAAAATCGCTTTCGGACGAGTTTGATCTTGGAAATCAGAATGATTATCTGCAAGGCGAAGAACAACACCATCCCGACTTTCACCCCAAAACGAGGTGCGTTGATTGTCGCCAACCGTCAGAGCAGCTTGCGCACCAGTCTGTAAAGGATCAATAATGTCATACACACCGTTTGGAAAGTAGAGAACACGACGAAGCTCACCATCGTTTTCATCTAATGCTTTCCGAATTGCATCTGTATCGTCTTTGCCATCATTGGGGATTGCCCCGTAGTCGACAACGTTGATCACTCCCGTTTCAGGTGGCAAGGTTCTGCTTGAACTCGATCGTGAATCGATACGATCCAGCTCAGGATTGAGCGAGCTAATTGCTGAGCTGGAACAGAAAGAAAATGAGCATCCGGTCGCGTCAGTCAAGAAAGCTGAAATTTGACAAAGAGCCGTCGCTAGAGAAGCAGAGCTTTGGTACAAAAATGGTTCCATAGGATTTGGCTTCCTTTGAGTTCACCACGAATAGATGCAAAGAATAAAGACAAGCACGTATCATTTGAACTCACGAAACCCTGGCTCATATCCTACCTGACTTTTTGCTTTTGGTAAATGATGTAGAAAACAAATGTTGTACGATCTCAGCAATGAGTGATTAGGAAGACTCCAATAGATGTTAGATGCAATTGTCGTTAATCAATAGTGACATTCACTTGATACTCACTTAATACTCACTTGACACTCATGAAGCACGAATTGACAGCTAGTCACCAGTTCTTTAGAAGTAAGGAATAACAAACTGCTACCAAATAGCATTCCTTTAAGCTACTACACTATCAGAATTGCGCTTAAACAGTTGGCGTTTTGCTTTCATCAAGCCTGAAATGGGTGTATGGCGTGATCTCATCTTTTGAACCGTTGGCAACAACCCCTAAAGCTGTTGCTCCAGACCCTCTCAAATCCTCAATTGTTTGCTGCAGCAGCGATCGTTTAATTTGATCCAGCCGCACGACGAGCAGTAAGCCATCAGTTTTAGCCGACAGCAAGCGAACATCCGCAAACCCAAGCATTGGCGGCGTGTCATAGATTACGAGATCAAACTCATCTGCCGCCTTTGACATCAGTTGCTCCATCGTTTTTGAAGACAGCAGGCGCAGCGGGTCAGGCGGTGGCATTCCCGCCGTTAACACCCATAGATTTGGCTCATGCTCGATCGGTTCAACCGCATCTAGAAGAGCGCTGTGCCCAGACACCACATCCGATAATCCTCTGTAATTGGGCAGTTTCAACTCTTTGTGCAGGTCGGGCTGACGCAGATCGGTGTCAATCAAGAGGACTCGTCGTCCCATTGCGGCGGCTGCTTGAGCCAAGTTAATTGCGATCGTGGTCTTACCGCTGTTGGGAACGGCTGAACTAACGACAAGCGAGTGAATGGGTGTATCGGGATCAATCAACAAGATGTTGGTGTATAGCGATCGAAATGCTTCCTCAAACGGAGACAGCACAAACTTAGACGATCGAGAATTTGATAATTTGGCGCTCGCGAGCTGCAGCCAGGACAAATGCTGTTGCAAGAAAGTTTCATCCTGCTCTGGCTGTTCCTGGAGTGGAATAATGCCCAGCAAAGGCAGTTTGGTAATTTCTTTCACCTCGCTGGCAGTCCGAAGAATGCCACCCAGTCGATCGGCGAGCAAAGCGGCTCCCACACCAAGCAGCAGTCCTAAAATTGTCCCAAGAACCAGATTTCGTTTCACGCTTGCTGATACTGGGAAAGGCTCATTGGGTGGTGTGAGGAGTTGCCAGGGAACCTGTCGCTGAGAAGCATCGATTCGCAGAGCTTCGCGCTTTGTCAAAAACTGATTGAGGTTATCCGTTGCAATCTGAAGTTCCCGCTGAATGTCAGTATGTTCGCGGGTAATCACAGAAAGTTGCTTGATCCGCTGGTTTACTGTGTTGATTGCCTGCAATAAAGACTGGTTTCGAAGTTCCAGCTCCTGAATCTGGCTGACCATTTCCCGCCCTGAGCGCACTCCCTCTCGTTGCAGGAGGGGAATTAGATTGTTTCGCTGCAGTTGGAGGACACCCATCTCAGGGCTACCGTTCAGATAAAGCGCACTGTCTTGGGCAATTTGCGTATCAATCTCCAGCAGTTTATCGAGCAGCCTCTGATAGCGAGAATTAGAATTTAATGCTGAAGCAGATGCCGTTTCTGGCGGCTGTCCTCCTAACTCCGCACGCAGGCTCTCGTAAAGAAGGCGGGCTTCATTCAGCTCTGTTGCGGTATCCAGTTGAGCTTTGGTGAACTCTCCCACCTGTTGAGAGAGTTGCTCAGCCTGTAGAGCAGGATCAACGACGTTGTATCGCTGGCGAAATCGCTGCAGTTCCTCCTGCTTAGCGGAAACCCGCGCCTCTAAATTTGGTAGTTGTCCCTCGACGAAGACAATACCCTGACGAATATCTTTCTGGCGGTCTTCCAGGCTGTAGCTGAGATAAGCCTCAGATAAAAGTTTCAGTAAGTCCTTGACAAGCTGCGCGTTCTCGTTCTGAAATGTAACGCCCAGCACATTTGTTTCGCTAGTTTGAATGGTGAGACTACTGCTAATTTTGCCGTAGTCCAGATCAGGATATTTTGCTTCTAGCTGCTCAACAAGCGGCAAGAGCAGCGCAGGGCTGCGTAATACTTTAATTTTAGTGTCATCTAGTGTAGCAGTCTGCTCAGTATTTTCTTGGCTGCTTGCTGTTTGAGGCACAGAAGACAGCACTTTTGCTTCTGCTGTAACCGGCTCTGTTAAGATTTCAAACCCAGAAATATAGACTGGGGTATCCGTTTTAGCTTTATAGACTCCAGCTCCCGCCATAAGTGCTGTGACACCCGCAATCAGCAGCAGGCGGCGACGGAGGACTTCTATGATACGCCCTAACTCAAGCCCTCCTTCTTCTTCGGTGGGGGCACTCGAACTAACTTTAGGCTGGATGAGCGCACGAACCTTCATAGAGTTACCCTATAGAGTTATCCTAATGAGCATTTAGAAAAGCCTGAAAAAGCTGAAAGGAAGCGAAAACAGGTTGAAAAAATCTCGGAATGGACTGGTTGCCGTTGCAAGCGAATCTGAAAGACTGGCTAACCCGTTGGGCTTCACAACAATGACATCATTATTGCGGAGAGCTGGGTTGCTGGCTTCGTTGATGCCCTGGGCTAAATCTATCTCGATCGATCGACGGGAAACAGTGCCGTTGGGGTTGAGGCGAATCAGCTCAACCGATCCACGGTTTGCACGGTTATTAAAGCCTCCTGCTGTTAACAAAGCCTGATTTAGCGGTGAATTGGGCGGCACTTCAACCGCACCAGGACGGATGACTTCTCCTACGACATTAATTTGAATTGTGTTTGGCGAAAAGCTTGCAGACGCGACTTGGGCTGCCTGCGCATCGCTAATTGATTCTGCTTTCGGGATCACGACCGTATCTCGATCCTGCAAAATTGCGTCCTGGCTTAAATCACCGCCGAGCAACTGCCACAAATCAACTTTGAATGCTTGCTCGTCTCCTGCACGCGTCAAACGCCGAACTTCGACATTCCGGATATCAGCCGTGGGCGTGATTCCCCCTGCGATTTGAATGGCGCGAGTAATCGAGGGAGCCGCCTCACCAGAACTCGCATTTCCAGGAGTTCCAGCCTCAGCAGTACGAGCGCTGCCCGTGACAACATAGGAACCGGGGCGAAACACCTCACCCACAACCGCAATATTAAGCGATGATCGCTCTGCTGCTGCAAAACTCGCTGATGCAATTTGAGGAGATTCCGTCAAACTAACCGCTGATGCTGTTGGCACAAATACCGTATCTCCGTCACGGAGCGTCAGGTTACTGCGCGAATCGCCTATTTGCAGAAACTCCCACAGATTGACACTAATAATCTGCTCAGTTCCGTTTCGCTGGGGACGACGAATTTGAACCTGCCGCAGATCAGCAGACTGACGTACCCCGCCTGCGACTTCCAGCACCTGAGTCAGGGTCGGAAAAGCTGAGCTTTCATCGTCCAGCTTATAGGAACCGGGGCGACTGACTTCTCCGGTCACACTCACATTGAGAGGGCGTGGGGCAACCAGCGTAACCGTCACGATCGGATTCCGCAAAATTCGGGCGTATTGGGCAGCGATCGCTTGCTCCGCTTCTTCCAGCGTCAGTCCCTGAAGGGAAACACTGCCAACGACAGGCAGGTTGAGGAGTCCATTGACCAGAACAGTCATCTCCCCGCCATACTGTGGAAGGCGAAACACATCAACTCGAATCTGATCGCCTGCGCCTAGGGTATAGGAATCCGGAGTGGCAGCGGGAAGGCGCTCTGCAGCAGAAGATTCGGATTGCTGCGACGCAGACTGCAGCGTTGCACGCACGGCTGGCTGCTCAGGGGACTGCGCTAGCGAGGCAGAGCCTGCTCCCCAAGCAATTAATCCGGCAGCCATCGCAAAGCAAACCACTGGTGCAGGTTGAGGCATCAGTAATCTGAAGCTCCGTTTTGCTCTCCTATCAATATTCCTAGCCATGTTCCTAGCCGTACGTTGACTTGAAGAAAGCGATGGATAGGGTTGCGTCATCACTGAATCAATCTGCGTTGGTAGTGTACCCCTGTCCTCGAAACCCTGACTCAACAGCCTGCCTCAATGCGATAGAGGATTACAGCGAAGCGTTTGAAAACAGGTATGAAAATCTGTATGACTTGATTGATTTTGTCGAGAAAAGCAGTACTTCACCTGTACTTCATTAATTGCGCTCACATTTTATGCAAAAAACATACAGTGCTATTACTGAGCCTCAGCAAGCTTGTCAGGCATAGTCAAAGGCAAAGCGATCGTGATTTTTGTTAAAAGGCATTTCCCCCCTACTTACAGAGGGTTATCTTGCGTAGTATTATCTTTCTTATAAGATTTAATATTCATCTGTAAGAGCACAGGAACGGGTATGAGACAAAAAGCATGGGTAGACAGTTTTGGGTATCAGGAGCACCGTAAGTCCCCGTCTACATAATGAAAAGGCAGGGAAAAAAGAGAAATGGGCTGATTCTTCCAAAAATCCACTAATTTCGATAGAATGCAACGTGATGTTATACTTTCGTTACAATTAATTTTACATTTCTGTGTTTTGACGGAGGAGATTTCTAGGGTTAAGTAGCAACAAGCTTTTTGTCAGGGGTCAGCGTAATCCGAGTGGTAGTTTGAATGACAAGCTACCGTTCGGGGAGAGTTTTTGCGTCACTTTTTTGTAATTGTTAATTTCTTGTCATTCTGCAAGTTTTCCGGTTGATTAACCCGATCCAACACGTTGCTTCTTCAACGAGGTCAAGTTTGTTTCCCCGCTGATGCACATCTATCTATGGCAAAACGATCGCTACAGGCTTCTCAAGAGGGTGCTAGGCTCGCGCGTAAAGCGTTCGACCGCAAGGGCTGGACACAGGAAAATCTAGCTGCTGAGCTGGAGCTAAAGACACGACAGCCGATCTGGCGTTTCTTTACCTGTCGCCCGGTTGAGCGGCATATTTTTGTGGAGCTGTGCCATATTTTGGATATCAACTGGTGGGAAATCGCTGACCAGCCTCCAGAGTTTCTGCTAGAAGCGGTGAAGGATCAGCAGGAACTGTTTGTAGCGCCTCAGCCAGAGGAGAAATCTTGTGTTGAGCTATTGGTAGAGCGGGTTCGGGCAAGCTGTCAAGACTGGATTGAGAACCAATGTGGTGTTTTACGCATTCTTGACACTAGCAGTCCAACTTGTTTCGACACGCTTTATGTCCCTGTTGACATTATTCAAATAGCCGATGCTCAAACAGTCGATGAGTACACTCGACTTAAAAAAATTGAGCCTCAAGCTGAACTCCAAGTTGAACTGGAAGCTGGAGAATTTGTTTCACCCAAGACGGTCATTGACACCACTAGAAAGTTTAGAATCTCCCCTCTGGAGGCACTACAACAGCAGACAAAGCTGAGAGTTTTAGGGAAACCAGGAAGTGGTAAGACGGCGCTCTTAAAGTACCTCGCGCTGCAATGTATTCGGGGATCCTTTGCGACAGGAAAAGTGCCTGTGTTTATTCAATTGAGCGTTTTCACGACTTACGCTCAGGAGCTGGGAAAATGCAGTCTGTTCGATTTTATCTGCTATGAACTGTCAGGGTGTGGTATCGATAACCTGGAGCAAACGGTCACAACTCTACTGACTGAAGGTCGGTTTCTCCTGCTTTTTGATGCTCTAGACGAGGTTGTAGAGCCAGAAAGCTATGCCCTTTACAAGGAAATTACTCACTTTGTAGAGCGGTACTACAAAAATCAGTTTGTTATCACGGCTCGTCCTACAAGCGATCGCTTTGAGTTTTATCAGTTCACCGATGCTGAAATCGGCGCTTTTACCGATGAGCAGCTTGTGGCACTGTCTCGTAAGTGGTTTAAAGTTTTTTTGAGGACAGGGACGCTAGACGAACAGCCTAGTACAACTCATTTTTTACGGCAGTTACGATTACCTGAAAATCAATCGATTGCTGCTCTGGCGCGTTTGCCTCTTTTCTTTTGTTCGATCGCCCAACTGTTTCAACAACGCGGCGAACTAGCCACACATCGTTTAGAAATTTATGAAGTCTGTTTGAATCTGTTGTTTGAACGCTGGGATCGCTCAAGAGGAATTAATCGCAGTGCCTCTCAGCCTGATGTCCCTAACTCGATCAAGCAAGCAGTCCTGGTGCAAATTGCAGTAATCGGTTTTCAACAGAACCGCTTCTATTTTGAGCGGCGAGAAATCATTCACTGGATCGAAGAGTATTTGTATCGACTTCATCCCGATGCAACAAATTCAACTGTTGTCCAAATCTTGAGCAAGTCTGTGCTTGTTGCGTTAGAACATGCTCACGGTCTACTGGTTGAAGAAACACAAGGTATCTTTTCGTTTTCTTTTTCCGGATTCCAGAGTTACTTTACTGCCCTATGGATGGCTCACTGCATCATCTCTGGTAAAAAAAATTCTGATAGTGCGATCGCTGTAATGGCGGAGCGGGTTTGTGATCCTCAGTGGCGAGAGGCTGTGCTGCTATCCTGCGAGCTGACTGCTGCGAGTGATCAGGTAGTTGGGGAAGTAAGCCAAGCGATCGATCGATTGAAAGCAGAACACCGGGATCTTGTCGATTTTATGAGCTGGACGCAGCAGACTCATTTGAAGTCTTCAATCTATCAACAAATTCGTGAAGGTTTTGTTTTGTGGCAGTCGATTCTCCGAACTCCAATGCTGCTCGAGGGTTATGCATATGTTCTTCTTATGCTTCATGCTCTGGCACAGCAGTTGCTGCTCGAAGTTCTGCTTGACAGACTTCTAAAGAGTTTTCTCCTAGTCAATTGGGAAAATTCTTCAAGGTTAGAAAAGGTAACAACTCTACTAGAGCGGGCGGTCGCGCTGTTCAATTGGGCAGGATACGAATCTGAATTTCAGGCACTGCGATCGATAAAGCAAAATTTGCCTGATCTAAATCAATCTTCTCAACCCAGAAGCTCATGGCAGGCTTGTCATGCTCAATGGGTGAAACAATTGTGGCAAGTGGTAGCAGATTGGTACGAAGACGATCGCTACAGAAATTTAACAGAAAGCCAGCAGCAGGCACTCGAACACTACTCCTATTTGAGCCATTTGCTAACAGAATGCGTGAACCTGCGATCGAATAAACCTAAATACTCAAATTTGAGCTTTCTTGACATTATAAGTTTGTGTCCAGACTGCAAAAAAAATTCACATCAAATATCGGTTTCTGGCTTGAAGAAAGACGTTTTGAACAGTTTGGTTCTATAAAGTTAGAGATATTTGTAAAAACCAGCAGCGTGTCTGCCAGGTCATTGACAAACAGAAATTGCGCGCCTGCTCCAAATATCAGTGGCAGGAGCTTTACTGAGCTTGGTTTCACAGGATTGCTTTTGCACAATAAAAGACTCTAACCTTGGTCCGTCGCCCTCAATCAACTATCGAGTTTTCGACTCGTCCTCAACAGCAAATTGAGATAGCGTTGAACCTGCAGTACTCGCCCGACTACATTTTCACCCAGTCCTTTGTGTCCGGCAACACCGAGTCCGGCAACATCGAGTCCAGCAACACCGAGTCCGGCAACGTAGAGTTTTGCGGCTCGATGCATCACAGTTAAAGCTCTGCTAGCACAGCAGACTGACGTAGCGTGGCGCGATCGGTGTCAAGTCGAATCGTCCCGTTACTCAAGGGAACCAGACCTAATGCTCTGAGATCAGCTTCAACCATCAAATGGACAAGCTGTTCAAAGGTGACACTGGGCTCCCAGCCCAGCTTTGCTTTTGCTTTTGCCGGATCGCCAATCAGCAAGTCAACTTCTGCCGGACGCAGATACCGCTCGTCAA
>Ga0224723_1002181_pt1 | contig 11023 bp, 6 predicted proteins | sample Balambano_FR2_Me_FD_161647 | JGI IMG/M metagenome (GOLD analysis project Ga0224723, IMG submission 161647) | Freshwater sediment microbial communities from Lake Towuti, South Sulawesi, Indonesia - Balambano_FR2_MetaG | ecosystem: Environmental > Aquatic > Freshwater > Lake > Sediment | place...
TGGTCCCTATATGGGCTTTGAGGGTGCTGTCAACATGGCTCGCGATATGTACAATGCCATTTATTCGCCCCTGATGAAACTTGCTAAAGATGATATTCGAGCCTTGTCCTATTCCTCTAAACCCGACACTCAGCTTTTGACTGCACAGCAGAAAACTGTTGTCACTGAAAAAAATGAGAAAGTTATGGAGAGCGAAGTAGAAAAATCTCAATCCCCTGATATTACATCACCCGAACCTAGCGTACCACTTGAAAGTTCAATCAATCAGCCATTGCTACCACAAACTAATGAACCATTACTCCCATCGCCGCAAATCGATAGAAAATTTTCTGACTTTTTGGAGCGCTTGCCAGAATACTTAGGTAAAGTTTTCATCGATTACAAGCTGCCAATAATTAGTTTTGCTTCAGTTATTGTATCAATTGTTGCAATCAAGATTATTCTAGCTGTACTAGATATAATCAATGAGATTCCGCAGCTCGATTTAGTTTTTGAGTTAACTGGAATTAGTTATGTATTTTGGTTTGCTTTCCGATATCTACTCAAAGCTTCTACTCGGCAAGAATTAGCTGCACAAATTCGTTTGATCCAAAAAGAAATTTTTGAGGGACAAGATTTATAAGTTTAAGCAAGTAAAACAAATATTTTGCTAGATTACTGGTAAAAAAACATAAGATTTGCTTATAAACTCCTGTCAACTTGTTGCTCTGATTTACCCACATTCCGTACCTCTTCGGTTTTACCACTTTGGCGGGACGGAAACCGACACCGCCAAGTGGACTCACCACAGGCCAAATTTGAAACAATTTATTACTGATTTGGATAATATTCATATTGACGAAAAGGTTTTATCTGGTAAAGCTGAAAATCAAAAATGTTTTTACGTGTAAGAAGCGACATTATCAAAAAACGAAGCTACCATTAGCAATAGTATTCAAAGTGCTGGACGTTTTGTTCTTGCTACAAATGTTTTAGATGAAAACATACTTAGTAATGCGGAAGCTGAACTTGCTTTGCCTGGTTGGAGGTTGGAAGTTGAACATTTGTTTCCACTAATTTGGTAATGAATACAATTTTTTGATAATCTATCTAACTCCCAAACGACGTAACAACCGCATCAATTGATTTTCAAAGCGGAGTTGAAAGGCTAATATCTGAGTACGTTGGAGGTTCTGGAAGTTATTATCACTTATAAGAATTAATGAACGTTGTCCATTAGGTAGTTGTGGCCCAAAAGTTAAACCTTCTATATTATCTAATGATAAATCTAACGTTCTCAAATCTAGTAAAAGTTTTTTCTGGACTGGCTTAATAGTTTTACTGTCAACCTTTAACAAGCTGTCAATATTACTAATATCTGTCGCACCTTCTAAAGAAACTTGATATAAAGCGATCGCAAATCCTAAGCCAGTAAAAGTCCGTTCTATACTTAAAAAGTGCCCTTGGTTATCCAGAGCGAGTAAATCTGATAAACCATTGGCATATTTGGGAGAAATATTCAAAAAGGATGTAGTTGGTTCAATATTGTAAAGAAATTCTTTTTCTACTTGATTAGTAAGTAAATTATATTGCAAAATCCGACAAGGACTACTTAATTTTGGTTTTGCTTCTGAACCATCTTGAATAAGGGCATTTTCTGTAGCTGCGAATAAGCTTTTTTCATTTGGTGTAATAGTCAAACTTTCAAAAGCCAAATTATTGCGAACACCTTGCTTACCATCCCTAGTAGGTAAAAATTTATTTGGTATGGGTAATGATTTAATTTCTTTTCCAGAAGACAATGTGAACTCCTTAATAAAAGGATTAATAAATTTACTAGCATCCCCTTCAGAGGAAATAAATACACTTTCTTTACTGGTTAAAGCAATACCTTCAGTATCTACAGTCCGAGGAGCGAAAGGTTGACCCGTTTCATTTAATAAAGTTGTGACACCAACAAATTTAACATTATTATCCTTGAGTGAACCTTTGCTCAAATCAATTTTTAAAGTATAAAAGCGGGCTGGAGCTTTTTCACTACGGTCATCAGATATAGCATAATAAACTTGATTTTTATCATCATAAGTAATTCCAGATAAGCCACCAACAGGAGTTTTTTGGAAAGTATATCCAGTTGAAAAAATAGCTTGACCGATAAAATCTATATCAGTAATTTCTACACCAGGGGTAAATAAATTTGTTAAAACAAAACTGATGATGATAACTAAGATACCAAGAAAAATAATTTGCAGAAACTTTAATATTTTTTTAATGAATTGTACCAAAACTTTATGCCTATACTCAAAACCAGACAACAGATTACCATGAATGTTAGACTGAAAAACCACCAAGATGGATCTATTTCTGTACGGGCGGGTTTTGCGACTATATCATGGATAAACGCAAAATCCTAATTCAAACCCGCCCCCACCCAGATGGATCTATTTCTGTACGGGCGGGTTTTGCGACTACATCATGGATGAACGCAAAATCCTAATTCAAACCTGCCCCCACCCAGATGGATCTATTTCTGTACGGGCCGGTTTTGCGACCATATCATGGATGAACGCAAAATCCTAATTCAAACCCGCCCCCACCCAGATGGATCTATTTCTGTACGGGCGGGTTTTGCGACTGTATCATGGATGAACGCAAAATCCTAATTCAAACCTGCCCCCACCCAGATGGATCTATTTCTGTACGGGCGGGTTTTGCGACTACATCATGGATGAACGCAAAATCCTAATTCAAACCCGCCCCCACCCAGATGGATCTATTTCTGTATTATTGATGAACACGAAATCTTGATTCAAACCCGCCCCCAACCAACCAAGCTAGTAATCGCCTCAAGGAGCTTAGCTGCATCAATCGGCTTTGATATATGCTGTTGAAAACCCGCTAACATCGCCTGCTGATAGTCCATTTCCCCTGCATAAGCAGTCAAAGCGATCGCTGGAATTGTTCCTCCCTGATTGGGTGGACGCGATCGGATATTTCGCATCAACATATAACCATCCATTTCCGCCATACCCACATCACTAACCAGCACATCGGGAATAAATTGATCTAGAGCCTGCAATGCTTCTAAGCCAGATGCAACCTCTGTCACCTTCGCCCCATTTTGTTCTAGTAGAAACACCTGAAACTCACGGGTATCCCTATCATCATCCACGAGCAAAATTTGAATATTGTCTAAAGGCGCTTCTTCAGCTACTTGATTGTCAGTTGGCTCCGATTTAAGCGGTGTTGTCTGCGTCATCACAGGTAATTGTACAATGAAAGTTGCACCTTGATTCTCTCCCCGACTTTCTGCCCTAACCTTACCCCCGTGCATTTCCACAATTTGCCGCACAATCGCTAGCCCTAGCCCCAAGCCACCAAATTTGCGAGTTGTTGAGCCGTCTTCTTGCCGAAAATACTCAAACACATAAGGTAAAAATTGCGGATTAATACCCTTACCCGTATCTATCACCCGAATCTGAGCTAGATTATCAACTTGCCTCAATTCAATAATCACTTGTCCACCGTTAGGTGTAAACTTAACTGCATTAGTAAGTAAATTCCACACCACTTGCTGTAAACGGGCAGCATCACCAGAAATAGAAGCAACGTTGGAGTCAAGCTCAAGTTGTAGCTGAATATTTTTCGCTTCTGCCGCCAGACGCACAGTTTCCACAGCAGCAGAAATCACGAAGGTCAAGCTCACAGTTGCTGCTGTTAAACTGAGTTTACCCTGCATGATGCGGGAAATATCAAGCAAATCTTCAATCAGTTGCGCTTGCAATTTGGCATTACGCTCAATCGTTGCCAAAGCTTCAGCTTGACGGGCTGGGTCAAGTTTGCCTTTTTGCAGTAACCGTACCCAACCTAAAATAGGATTTAGAGGCGATCGCAATTCATGAGACAACACAGCGAGAAATTCATCTTTAATCTGGTTGGCTTGTTGTAATTTTTGGGCTTGTTGTTGAATAGAAGCCATCAAATTTGCCCGCTCAATAGCGATCGCTATCTGGTCACAGGTAGATTGGAGCAGTTCAATTTCTTCGGAAGTAAAGTTGGTGCGGGTACGGCTAGCAAATGCAAGTGTTCCTAGCAACCGTCCTTGAACAATCAACGGTTGACCAGCATAAGCTGTAACACCCACTGAACATATTAACTGGGCTTTGGGATGGGTAGAAATTTCCTCTTGCTTAAGGACAATTTGTCGCCGCTCTTGTGCTACCTGTCCACAGACATACTGACCAAATTCAATCCATTCAATCGACTGAGCCGCTTCATTGGAGATTCCTTCATAGTTTCTCAGATGTAGCATTTGGCGGTTGTCTTTTTCCTCAACTATGTAGTTGTAGTAATAATCCAACTCTAGTTGGGTTGAGAGTTTGCTGAACAGATTGTGGATCACCGTCAGGGGTTGGGGAGTAGCAAGTAAATCGCTGGTAGTGTCATACAGCAACCTTAATCGTTCATTAGCTTGCCTCTGGGCGATTTCTGCTTGAATTTGCTCGGTGACATTCCTAAAATAAATGGTAATGCCATTCTTAGCTGGATAAGAACGGACTTCATACCAGCGGTTGTGGTCGGGGTAAAATCCTGTGAATGAATCAGCCACGCGCTCTTTTGCCACACGCCGATGAAGTTGCTCAAACTCACTACCACTAAGACCCGGAAATTCTTCCCAAAAGTTTTTGCCAATTAAGTCACCAGGAGTGCGATTCAGGAGTTTTTCAGCAGTTTGATTTACATAGGTAAACAGCCAGTTCTCATCTAAAGCAAAGAATGCGTCATTAATGCTCTCCAGAATATTCCGGCTTTGCTCTTCACTTTCACGCAAGGCTAGTTCCACTTGTTTGCGATCAGATATATCCCGAGATGAACCGGCGACAAATTCAACAGTACTGTCGGCAGCCAAGGCTGGACTTAAAATATATTCAAAATACCCGCTAATCCCGGTTGGGTTGGTGTAAGATGTTTCGTCTTTAACAGTTTCTCCCGTCTCAAAAACCCGTCGCATATTTTCCATCACTTGCTTTTCTACGGCTTCGGGATAATTGAGTTCAGCAAGGGTTTTTCCTATGGCATCAGCAGCTGTCACACCCCATAAATCAAGCAAAACCTGATTGGCGTAAAGAATCCGACCGTCGCGGTCAAAGTTAAACACATAATCGGTAATAGTAGAAAGCATCACGTTAAACTTTTGCACTATTCGTTCCAGTTCAGCACGGCTTTCCCGTAAAGCTGCTTCAGCACGTGCCTTTTCTAACTTAGCCCAGATGCGATTTGCCAATTCCCGCATCAACTCAATCTCGTCTTCGCGCCAATCGTAAGGTACTTGATGAAACACAGTCAGGGAAAATTTCCATTTTCCATCTCTAATTAAAGGCACGTTGATTTCTGCACCAATTTTCAATGCCGTGAAGCGCTGCTGGTCAACAATGCGTGGGTCACTACCGACATCCCGAATGACCATTGTTTGCCCAGCTTTGGCGGCTTGCAAAAATTCATCCTTCACAAACTCTAATATGGGATAAACACCCGCTAAGCTAGGTATATCATCTTGATGCCAATTGTAATTAATTGCCGCTTCGTTTTTTGCCTCGTTGATTTCCACAAAGGCACACATTGAAATTTTCAGATAATGGTGTAGTTGTTCACCGATGATTTGCACAATCTCATCTACAGTATTTGCTCCCACCAATTCTTGGCTAATAGTAGCGAGAAATTCGGCGTTTAATTCTGCCCGTTTACGAGTAGTAATATTGTAGGATAGTACCAGCACTGCATCTATGTCGCCACTATCATTATATAGGGGTGTACCATGGGAAATGTAGTATTGATCGTGGCTGTAATGCTCAAGACTGAATGGCTCGCCATCAAAAGCCTGACGGTAGTAGGTTTCATAATATGTTGCCAGGTTTGGATCAAGAGCTTCCCACAAAGTTTTGCCCACCAAGTGCTTTGAGGTAAATCCTACGCTCTCAAGAGCTTTTCCTTCTGCTAATAGATAGCGGAAATTATGATCCACAATAAAGACAGCCCCGTTTGGCAAGTTAGCTGCAACTGTGCGGAGACGAGCTTCGTTCTGACGTAGGACAAGATGAGAGCGATCGCGCTCAAACACGATCCTAGCAACTTGGACACCCAAATCTGCTAGTTGGTATTCCCAATCGGTGGGGGTTCGCGCTTCGTTAAAGCATAGCATTAATGATCCCAAGGGCTGACCGTCTAAACCGACTACAGGTGTAGAATGGCACGCTAATATACTGTGAGCGATACATAATTCTCGCCATTCTTGCGACCAGCGCTCATCGTTAAAAATGTCGGCGCAGGTGATGGGCTGACCGCAATACACCGCCTCACCACAGGTGCCAACACACAAATCACTAATTGGAGCGTCCTTGAGTCCTTTTCCAAAAGATGGTGGAAAGTCTGGAGTGATGGAAAAAGGAAACGTTAACCGCTGAACATCGACCAATAAAAAGCAGGCTCGGATCCCCTGATTTAAATGAGACAAAGAGTTACACACGGACGAAAGACATTCTTCCAAGGAGTGTCCTGATGCTATTAATGTTAGCAACCGCTTCTGTTCTGCTAGTATCAATTCTGTTTGTTTAAGTTTGTAGCGTTCTTGGGCTTCTTTTAATGCTCTTTGTATAGATGAGACTAATCGTCCTAACCGTTGCTTTAACACATAATCTGTCGCTCCACCTTTGAGTGCTTCAATTGCTAACTCTTCGCCCGAACTACTAGAGATAAAAATAAATGGTACTTCAGGACTCTGCCTACGAGCAATTTCTAGAGCAGATAGGTCATCAAAACCTGGTGATGTATAATTTGCCAGAATTAGATCAAATGTATCATTTGACAGTGCTGTAATAAAGCTGGAGCAGTTTTCCACTCTCACCAATTCACAGTCAATACCGCCATCTATTAGAGCAATTTTAATAACATCTGCATCTAGAGGATTATCTTCAACCAAGAGAAACCTAAGTTTCATAAGTATTTCTCCTGTTGGAGTTTAGGTAATAATTGTAACCTAACCGCAGTTCCTTTAGCCCAAACTCGCTTTTATAAACCGTTGTCTTAGAATTGTGAAACACAATCTGTTTTAAATGTTTTAACTATAGCATATGTTATGTTTTTTAATGAAATATACCATGGAGGCTAACTTTCAGAGCCTCTATCTAAAGAAGTAGAAAAAGTTTGTAAAAATTTTACTAACCACTCTTTAACGCTACGAGTAGCATAGCAATCATCTTCGTTGTAACGTTGAATAACTTCCAATAAAGCCCGATCGCCTGTTTTTAACCACTTGTCATACCAGTAAATACACTGAGCGCCACTAGCTTCTTTATCTCGCCATTCAAATCCTAACCAACGAGCGATCGCTTTCAAAGCATAACTCTCTATCGGTAAAGCGACGCTGTGAATTAATTCTTCGTAAACATCTACAAAACGATTTAATACTGATTCTACTGTTGTGTAAGGTGTACCATAAAGTTTTGCTAATCGTTTTACTGTATCAAATTCATAAATACAAAAATGATAAATAGGTGCTTCTGGATACTGAGAAACTAATCCGAGAAACTGCTGCCAAATATATTCTTCATCTTCTGGTTTTTCGGCGGTAAAAGAATAAAATTTTTCAGTATTGTTTTGTTTATCAACAACCAAAACCCCCAAGAGATAATCTAAATGTAAATCTGGTTGCGCTTCAATGTCAAAGTAAAGTTCTACGGGGGAGTTGAATATGCTATCTTGATTTAATCCGTAGGATAAGGCAATAGGACGGTTTTCTAGGATAGATTGAGCTTGCAATACTAATTTATATGCAACTTTTTCATCAAAACTAGAGAGATTTTCTAATTTTTGGGGATTAGCTTGTGCAAGAGACTCTAAAGTATTGATATTTACACTTTGAAGTTGAGCGTAACGGATGGGTGTAACACCTGGTAGTAAAGACAAGTGTCTCTGAGATTGAGCGATCGCGTAACAACTATTGTACCAATGACATAAACTACAGCGTTGACGAGAGATAAATACCTCTGGAGCAACAGGTGCTTCTAAACTTTGGATACATTCGCTCACAGTACGCTCCATGAGAGGTGTCCATTTGGGTACATCTACAAAATAACCTGCTTCCTTACCACGCAATAGTATCCAAGCATTTGAGTTAACTTGCTGTATTTGAGATAAAACATAAGCATGATATGTAGCGATAACTTGATATTCTTGCTTAGGACGCTTACCCATCTCAATTGTAGCTGGAACATATATCCAGTCACCGAAGCAAGAATTACCAGGTTGTTTAACCAATAAATCAGGACGACTCAATAAGGTGTATCCTTCAGAAGTAGTTAACAACACTCCTTGATGAATACACTTAACTCCTTGCTGCATTAATTCTATCGTCGCTGCTTGCCCAGCTTGTAAATCTCCACGACGATAACTCGGTTGCTGATAAGAAAATTCAGCCAAAACCCTTTTTTGATGAGCAATTTTGTCTTGTTGTATTTTCAAAAGTAAATCATTCACACCATCGCGCTGACTTCTGTCACCGCGAGTGTCCAAAAAAGCGCGACGTTTACAACGTTGGAATTGTAGCAGCAACTCAGCATTAATTAACATTCCTTTAAGTTAACAAGAAATTGCATAAATTGGAGTAACACACGCCACTAAAGTTATAGTTCCTAAAAGCACTACTACCTAGAGACTGATTTTTTAAACAACTTTAAGCACCAATGATAAATTTATTAGAGCATCGCCAACAATTTCCAGCTTTAAGTAATAAAAATTACTTTAACTACGGTGGTCAAGGGCCTATGCCCCAGACAGCCCTTGATGCTATTATGCAAGCACAAAAACATATTCAACACATCGGTCCTTTTGGTAATGAAGTAAATTCTTGGGTAGTTCAGGAAGTGAAAGCTACCAGAGCAGCGATCGCTTCTTTATTAAATGTCTCCCCAGAAACAATTACCCTCACCGAAGATGTAACTGTTGGCTGTAACATCGCCATCTGGGGGATAAATTGGCAAGTTGGCGACCATATCCTACTTACAGATTGCGAACACCCAGGAATTATCGCCACAACCAGAGAAATTGGACGGAGATTTTCAGTTGAAGTCACTACTTGTCCAATAAAGGCTACCCTGAATCAGGGTAATCCCACAGAAATTATCGCTCAGCACTTACGTCCCACCACTCGTCTTGTCATACTAAGTCACATTCTTTGGAATACAGGACAAGTTTTGCCCCTTGACAAAATTGCAAAATTATGTCATGAAAGACAAGTCAGACTTCTAGTAGATGCAGCCCAATCTGTCGGTGGAATCCCTTTAAATTTAACAGAATTGGAGGTAGATTTTTATGCCTTTACAGGACATAAATGGTTGTGTGGACCTGCGGGTGTAGGAGGATTATATGTACGACCAGAAGTACGAGACAGCCTCAAACCGACTTTTATCGGTTGGCGTAGTATAATGTTTAATACCCAAGGTCAACCTGGAGATTGGCATCCCGATGGACGACGTTATGAAGTAGCAACTTCAGATTATCCCTTATATACCAGTTTGCGACAAGCGATCGCCACCCACCAGCAATGGGGAACACCCCAAGAGCAGTATCAACAAATTCTGAAAAATAGCTCCTATCTTTGGCAGAAATTAACTGCATTACCTGATATTAAATGCTTGCGAACTTCACCACCAGAAAGCGGTTTAGTTTCCTTTCAAATTCAGGATGGTAAACCCCAAGCAAGCGCTGCGTTAGTCAAGTTTCTGGAATCACAAGGATTATTCACGCGAACAATTGTGGATCCAGATTGTGTACGTGCTTGCGTTCATTACTTTACACTAATGACAGAAATCGACCAATTAGTCGCAGGAATTAAACAATTTTGCCAGGAAAATCACTAACTCCATGAAACGTCCAACTGTATATATAACAATCACTAATCACGGTTTTGGTCATGCTACCCGCACAGCAGCTGTCGCAGCAACCATCCAAAAATTATTTCCAGAAGTGTTGTTAATTATGACAACAACAGCACCACGATGGTTATTAGAGTGTTATATAGAAGGTGATTTTATCCATCGTCCCCGTGCATACGATTTAGGAGTAGTGCAAGCAGACAGTTTGCAGATGGATAAAGAAGCAACAAGAGCAAAGTTACTAGAAATTCGGAAAAATCAAGATTCTTTAGTTGCTTCCGAAGTTAATTTTATCCAGCAAAACAGTGTAGGTTTGATATTGGCAGATATTCCCTTTCTTGCCGCTAATATAGCTAAAGCAGCCAATATACCATGCTGGATGTCTAGTAACTTTGGTTGGGACTTTATTTATCGTAGTTGGGGTGATACAGAAATAGCAGATTGGATTAGTGACTGTTATTCAAAAAGCGATCGCCTTTTTCGTCTCCCCTTCTATGAACCGATGGAAGCTTTCACCAACATCACCGATATTGGTTTAACAGGTGGTTCTCCGCGTTACACTGCCGATGAATTGCGTACCATTTGGCAAATACACACACCAAAAGAGCAAACTATCCTACTGACCTTTGGTGGCTTAGGCTTACAAAAAATACCTTACCACAACCTCCAGCAATTTCCAGACTGGCAATTTATTGCATTTGACGTATCAGCACCAGAGTTACCCAACTTGTTAAAAATCACCGATAAAAAGTGGCGACCTGTAGATATGATGCCTATATGTGGGCGAGTAGTTTCCAAACCTGGATATGGTACATTTGCAGAAGCAACGAAACTAGGAGTCCCGCTTGTTTCTATGACTCGTGATGATTTTGCCGAAGCAACCTTTTTACTTCAAGGTATTTCCAATTACAATCATCATCAGATCCTAACACCAGCAGAATTTTTCCAAGGAAATTGGGATTTTCTCAATCAAACACCCCAACCCCCAAAACAATCCCAGCCAATAGCTTGTGACGGTAACGAAGTTATCGCTAATGAAGTTATAGAATTTTTGAAGTTGGGTAGTGGGTAGTAGGTAGTAGTTAATTGTATTAAATTCTCCCCCTCTCTCCCCC
>Ga0224723_1002182_pt1 | contig 11023 bp, 12 predicted proteins | sample Balambano_FR2_Me_FD_161647 | JGI IMG/M metagenome (GOLD analysis project Ga0224723, IMG submission 161647) | Freshwater sediment microbial communities from Lake Towuti, South Sulawesi, Indonesia - Balambano_FR2_MetaG | ecosystem: Environmental > Aquatic > Freshwater > Lake > Sediment | place...
GGCGGGCCTGGTGATCGACGCCACGATCGCCTCGGCCAGCACGGATTCCGCCAGCGGCCCAAGCGCCGCGTCGGCGCGCGGGCTGCCGAGTTCCACAAGGCAATAGTGATCGGCGCGCGCGGCGAGCGGCAACGTCACGCCGGGCACCAGCGCGCATGCCAGATCGACGACCGAGCCGGCGAGATACTCGAACGCCTGCAGCGCCGCCTCGTCGGCCGCGCGGAAACGCCGCAGCAGCGCCAGGGCGGCTTCGACGGATGCAAGGCTCGCCAGGAAAACGGCGCGGGACTTCAGGCCGGGGAACACGCGCAAGGTGGCGCGGGTGATGAAGCCCAAAGTGCCCTCGGCGCCGATGAACAGGTGCTTCAGCGCATAGCCGGTATTGTCCTTGCGCAAACTGCGCAGCATCGGCAGCACCGTGCCGTCGGCCAGAACCACCTCCAGCCCCAGGCACAGCTCGCGGGCGTTGCCGTAGCGCAGCGTGGTGTTGCCGCCGGCGTTGGTCGAAAGCAGCCCGCCGATCTGGGCCGATCCTTGCGCGCCCAGCGAAAGCGGGAAAAGGAACCCGGCGTCGGCCGCCGCGCGCTGCACGTCGGCCAGCACCGCGCCCGCCTCGACCGTGAGCGTCATGCCGTCTGGATCGACCGCGCCGATCGCCTTCATGCGCGAGAGGCTGACGACCAGCTCGTCGCCCGCCTCATGCGGCACGGCGCCACCAGTCATGCCGGTATTGCCGCCCTGCGGCACCATTCTGGTGCGCGTGTCGTGGCAGATGCGTGCGACGGCCGCGAGCTCCGCCGTGCCGGCCGGACGGGCCAGGGCGATCGCCCGGCCCCGATAGAGGCCACGCCAGTCGGACAGACTTGCAGCCATCAGGGCCGCGTCGGTGACCAGCCCGACGGGGCCAAGGATTTCCGCAAGGCGCGCCGCCAGGCCGGGGGGAAGCGTGTTGGGCATTGTGGCGGGCAGGCTTGCCCCGCCATACGGGGGCGGTCAACCGCGCGGGGCGGCGGCCCGGCGCAGGCGATCGTTGATGGCAAGCCCCAGCCCATGGTCGGGCACCGGCATGGCGGCGATGCGCGCAAGGCCCTTTCGGCGGCCATCGGCATCCAGCGTGCGCAGGCCATCGAACAGGCGGGCCGCCGCCTCGACCAGGTCACGCGATTCCGAGAGCTGGAAGGTCAGGCCCGCGCCCGCCGGGGCGGGGCCGAAGGCCAGCAGCGCCTCGTCCGGCCCGGCCATGCGGGCATCCAGCCGCACCGTCAGCTCGGGCGCATAGTGCGAGACCAGCAGGCCCGGGCTGCGCAGCGAGCCGCGGGCCTGTCCCGCCTCGATGGGCAGCGGCCGGCGCACCGGGCCGGCCACCGCCTCGATGGCCTCGACGGTGACGCCGCCGGGGCGCAACAGCACGGGTGGCGCGCCGGTGACATCGAGCACGGTTGATTCCAGCCCGACCGGCGAAGCCCCGCCATCCAGCACCAGCGCGATGCGCCCGGCAAGCCCATCCAGCACATGCGCCGCATTGGTCGGGCTGACCTGGCCCGAGCGGTTGGCCGAGGGTGCCGCGACCGGGCGATCGAGCGCTTCAAGCAGCGCCTGCGCCACCGGATGGGCCGGCACGCGCACGGCCAGCGTCTCGAGGCCCGCGCCGGCCAGCTGCGCGATGTGGCTCGTCTCGCGCCGCGGCAGCACCAGCGTCAGTGCGCCCGGCCAGAAATGGTCCGCAAGCCGTCGCGCCGTGTCGTTCAGAACGACGTCGTGGGCCACGTCTTCGACGCTGCGGTAGTGGCAGATCAGCGGGTTGAAGTGCGGCCGTCCCTTGGCTTCGAAAATCCGCGCCACGGCGCGGTCGTTCAGCGCATCGGCGCCCAGGCCATAGACCGTCTCGGTCGGGAAGGCGACCAGCCCGCCGCCCGCCAGCAGCCGCGCCGCCTCGGCGATGCCGGCGGCATCGGCGGCAAGCAGCGTGGTCATGCGGCGCCGCGGGCGAAGAAGTCCGGGTTGCGCCAGCCGGGCTTGCCGTAGCCAAGCGGCGCGCCTTCGCACGTCAGGCACGCGCCGCCGGCGGCTTCCAGCACCGCCTGAGGCGCTGCCGTGTCCCATTCCATCGTCGTGCCGAACCGGGGATAAAGATCGCCCGCCCCTTCCGCCAGCCGGCAGAATTTTTCCGCCGAGCCGATATGGATCACACGCACGGGACGCTTCTCGGCCAGCCAGGCCAGCAGGCGCGCATCCTCGCGCCGATGGGCGCTGGCGTAGATCGTCGGGCCCTGGGGCGGGGGCCTGCGTGCGTGGATCGGCACGCGAGCGGCGCCGACTTGCTTCCATGCGCCGATGCCCGGCAGACCCAGGAACAGCTCGCCATGCGCCGGCAGCATCACGGCCCCCAGCACCGGCCTGCCACCGCGCACAAGGCCGATATTGACCGCGAACGAGTCGCGGCCGGCGGCGAATTCGCGCGTGCCGTCCAGCGGATCGACAAGCCAGTATTCGGCGCACGCCCGGCTGCCGGCGCCGGCGGCTTCCGCCTCCTCGGCCACGACGGGCAGGCCAAGCGGCGCAAGGCCGGCGGTGATCAGCGCCTCGGCCGCGTGGTCGGCTTCCGTCACCGGTGTGGCATCGGCCTTGGTGTTCACTTCGCAGCCGCGGGCGCGCGCCGCCATGATCGCCTGGCCCGCGCCAAGGGCCAGGCGGGCGGCGGTCTCCAGCAAGGCGGACGGATCCTGCGCCACCAGGGCCAGATAGCCTTGTGCCCAGGCGGTTGCTAGGGTGCCGGTCCTCAACCCAGGAGAAGCATCGGCGCATGCTCGACATCGGATTTTCCAAGCCGGCATTGCCCAAGACCGGCGCACTTGCGATCCTGATCGCCGAGAAGGAGAAACTTTCCGGACTTGCCGCGCAGGCCGACAAGGCATGCGGCGGCGCGATCGGCCGCGCGCTGGAGGCGGCGAAGTTCACCGGCCGCAAGGGCACGAGCTGCACCATCCTGGCACCCGGCGCGGGGCTCTCGCGCATGGTTGCGGTGGGCCTTGGCGAGGCTGCGAAGATCGATGTCCGGACCGCCGAGGATGCCGGCGGGCACCTTGGCGCGGCGCTGGCGGCGGAGGCCGAGGCAGCAATCGCTTGCGACGGCAGCGTCAAGGCGCACGCCGCATCGGTGGCCTACGGCGCCAACCTGCGCAGCTACCGGTTCGACCGCTACCGCACCAAGGAGAAGCCCGAGGACAAGCCGAAACTGTCGGCCCTTACGGTGCTGACCGACGATCCCGCCAAGGCCAAGGCGGAGTATGCGCCGCTGGCCGCCGTGGCCAAGGGCGTGTTCCTGGCCCGCGACCTGTGCAGCGAGCCGCCGAACGTGCTGAACCCCTACGAGTTCGCCGCGCGCTGCGAGGCGCTGGAGTCGCTCGGCCTGGATGTCGAGGTGGTCGGCCCGAAGGAGATGAAGAAACTGGGCTTCGGCGCGCTGCTGGGCGTGGCACAGGGCAGCGAGAACGATCCCTGCATGGTGGTGATGCGCTGGAACGGGGCCGGAAAAGGCGATGGCGGCAAGGGCGATGGGGGCAAGGGCAAGAAGGGAAAGAAGGCGAAGCCCATCTGCTTCATCGGCAAGGGTGTGACGTTCGATACCGGCGGCATCAGCCTGAAGCCTGCCGCCAACATGGAAGACATGAAGTGGGACATGGCCGGCGCCGGCACCGTCGCCGGGCTGATGGCGGCCCTTGCCGGCCGCCGCGCGAACGTCGATGCCGTGGGCCTGCTTGGCCTGGTGGAAAACATGCCGTCGGGCAACGCGCAGCGGCCGGGCGACGTGGTGACATCGGCCTCCGGCCAGACCATCGAGGTGATCAACACCGATGCCGAAGGCCGCCTGGTGCTGGCCGATGTGATCCACTACGCGCAGAAGGAATTCGACCCGGCCTTCATCGTCGATCTGGCGACGCTGACAGGGGCCATCATCATCGGCCTGGGCCACGAGCACGCCGGCCTGTTCTGCAACGACGACAAGCTCGCCAGCCAGCTGGAAGCGGCGGGCAAGGCAAGCGGCGAGACGGTGTGGCGCATGCCGCTGGGCGAGGAGTACGACAAGCTGCTGAAGAGCGACATCGCCGACATGAAGAACGTGGGCGGGCGGCCCGGCGGCTCGATCACCGCGGCCTGCTTCATCCAGCGCTTCATCGACAAGGACCGCCCGTGGGCGCACCTGGACATTGCCGGCACGGCGTGGGGAGCCAAGGACAAGCCGACCGTGCCGAAGGGCGCCGTGGGCTTTGGCGTGCGCCTGCTGGACCGGCTGGTGGCCGCCCATTTCGAGGGCGGCAAGCACGACGGCTGACGCGTCGCGCGGGCTGCGGATCGGCTTCGCCGGCGGGCCGCCGCCCGCGGGCGTGGCGCTGGCGCGATTCGGGGCGGCGTCCGATGGCATGCAGCACGGCCGGCGGGTGGTGTCGCTGCCAGCGCCCGATGTGCGCAACGTGGTTGCGCTGCACGATGCCGGCGCCGCGATCGCCGCGGCACTCATGGAAGCGAAGCGGGCGGTGGTGGATGCGATCGCGTTGCCGGCCGCCGCGGCGGCCGCGCTGGCGGCAGGCGCCAGCCTGCGCGCGGGTCGCTACAGCCTGCGCACCCGACCCGAGGAGCCGGTCTGGCGGCTGGATAAGCTTACTCTGCACGTCGCCGACCCGCACGCGGCGGAAGCGGCATGGCAGGGTCTGGCGCCGGGCGTCGCGGGCAGCCTGCTTGCCCAGAGGCTTGGCGCCGAACCGCCCAATCTGCTGACGCCCAAGCGATTTGCCGAGAAGCTCGCCGCGCTGAAGGGTTCTGATGTCGACGTGCTGAAGCCCGCCGAACTCCGCCGGCAGGGTTTTGGCGCACTGCTTGGCGTTGCGCGTGGCAGCGCCAATCCGCCGCGCGTCGTGGTGATGCGGCGCAAGGGCGCGTTCGCCGCGAAGCCGCTGGTGCTGGTGGGCAAGGGCGTCACGTTCGATACCGGCGGCATCAGCATCAAGCCCGCCGACGACATGGAGGAGATGAAGACCGACATGGCCGGCGCGGCCGCCATCGCCGGCTGCATGCAGGCGCTGGCGGCGCGCGACTCGCCGGCACCCGTGACGGCCGTGCTGGGTCTGGTCGAGAACATGCCCGGCGCCACCGCGCAACGCCCCGGCGACCTGGTACGCGCCGTTGACGGCACCACCATCGAGATCATCGACACCGACGCCGAGGGCCGGCTGGTGCTCGCCGATTGCCTGGCCTGGGCGCGCGCGAAATTCGCGCCGGTGGCGATGCTCGACCTGGCGACGCTGACCGGCAGCATCCTGGTGGCGCTTGGCGGAAAACGTGCCGGTCTGTTTGCCAGCGACGCCGCGCTGGGGGCGGCCATCGCCGCTGCCGGCGCGCAGACCGGCGAGCATGTGTGGCCAATGCCGCTGGATGCCGCCTATGCCGAGCCGCTGGAAAGCGCCATCGCCGATGTGCGCCACTGCGTGCCGGAACGGTTCCAGCCCGATGCCTGCCAGGCGGCGGCCTTCCTGCACCGGTTCGTCGGCGACACACCCTGGGCGCACCTCGACATCGCCGGCATGGAGTGGCGGCGCGAGCCCGACGATCCCTGGCCCGCCGGTGCCACTGGCTTCGGCGCGCGTCTGCTGGACCGGTTGGTGGCAATGCGCTTCGAGGATCCGGATAACTGGCCGGATGCCGGGCATTGAGAGGTGAGGGCGCGATGTGTATGGTGCGGCGAATCCATACACATCGGAGGTCCGCGTGAGGACCAATATCGAGATTGACGACAAGCTGATGCGCGCGGTGCTGAAGGAAACCGGCCTGCCGACGAAGAAGGCGGCTGTCGAGGAGGCGCTGCGGTTGCTGTTGCAGAATCACCGACAGCGCGCGATTCGCGACTTGGTCGGCAAGATCGAGTGGGAAGGCGACCTCGATGCATGGCGCGAGCGTGACAGGGAACCCTGATCGGCGCTCCGGTCGGCAGCGATTTCGTGATCCTGATCGATACGGCGGTCTGGATCGACTACCTGAAGGCGGTTGAGTCACCGCATGTGCACGCGTTGCGTAGCATCATCAACGGGCCGCGCCTGCGCGACGTGTTGGTGGGCGACTTGGTTCTGTGCGAGGTGTTGCGGGGCGTGCGGGACGAGGTCCAAGCCGCCGAGGTTGAACGCGCCTTGAGTGCATTTCTTGTTGTATCGATCAGTGACGACGGTCTGGCGATCGTTGCGGCACGCAACTACAGGCAACTGCGCACGATTGGCATCACCATCCGCAGCACGATCGACCTGCTGATCGGCACGTTCTGCATCGCTCACGGCCACGCGCTGCTGCATCGCGACCGCGATTTCGACGTGATGGAGCGACACCTCGGCCTTCAGGTCGTGCGCGCATGACCGAGATCGGCTTCTATCATCTGACGCGCACCACTGCCGAAGCGGCCCTGCCGAAACTTCTGGGCCGCACCCTGGGCCTGGGACAGCGCGCCGTGGTGGTCGCGGGCAGCGAGGAGCGGCTTGCCGCCATCTCCACCGCGCTGTGGCTTTCCGCCGACCCCGATTGGCTGCCGCACGGCGATGCGCGCACGGGCCACGCCGGGCATCAGCCGATCTGGCTTGCCACGCGGCCCGAGAACCCGAACGGCGGGAAATTCCTGTTCCTGCTGGACGGCATCGAGGCCGACGAAACCGCATGGACCCGCATTTTTGACCTGTTCGACGGCAACGATCCTGCCGCCGTCGAGGCCGCGCGCGGGCGCTGGCGGGCCCGCCAGCAGGCCGGGCATGACGTGACCTACAACCGTCAGACGGCAAGTGGCTGGGAACGCAAGGATGCGGCTTCCGCCACGCCAGATTGATCAAGCTCAAGGTTGCACACGCCCGTACACGGCATAGACTGCGGCATCGGTTCATGCATTCCAGGAAGGAGGCATCCATGGCCAAATCCCCCGAGGCCACGACCAACCCGACCGCCGACTCGCCGCCGACCGATGGGCTGGACGGGGTGATGGCGCAGTCGCGCATGCTGACCGACATGGCCGGCACCTTCGGCGCGGAAGTGCTGCGTTTCGCCAGCCGGCGCATGCAGGCCCATGCCGAGCTCTATGCCGGCTTGGTCCGCTGCCGCACCATGCAGGAGATGCTCGACCGCCAGATGGACTTCGTGCGCCAGGCCAGCACCGACTATGTCGAGGAGTTCGGTGCCATCGCGCAGCTGGCCCAGCAGCCCAAGGCACCGGACGTGACCGACCAGGCGCGCGGCACGGCGGACTGACGAAGGCGCGCGCGGCGCCGGCTACGGTGTGGCCGGCCCGCGCCGCGTCGCCTCGATCACGCGACCGGCTGCATCGACGACCAGCACGGCTTCGGTCGCGCGGTGGCGCAGCGTAAGGCGATGGCGGCCGGCATCGGCGCCTTCGCCGCGCTCGACGATGGAATAGACCGTGCGTTGCGCCATCGCCGCGCGCAGCGCCTGCTGGTCGATGCCCAGCAACTCGGCCATCAGCGCGGCCTCCAGCACCGGGTCGTCGGCATCGAATGTGACCGTCCGCCCGATCAGCGCGGGCAGCGGCGTCATCGCGTTGGCGGCTGGAAGCGGTACGCGGCGGCGCCCTTCACGCTGGGGTCCAGCAGCAGCCGGTGCTCCAGCGGCGGGTGTGCGCGGTGGCGGCATTCCGCCCGTTCGCACAGCCGGCAGGAGAGACCAACACCGACCACCGCCGCATCCGATGCCAGATCGAGGCCGTCGGCGTAGATGATCTGCGGCGCGTGGGAGATGTCGCAGCCCAGACCGATCGCGTAGGTGACAGGCGGCAGGTGCGGCGGGCCGCCGGGGCGGGCGACGGTGCGGGCAAACGCGAAGAAGGTCGCGCCGTCGGGCAGGCGGGCGACCTGGGCGCGCACCATGCCGGGCGTGGCAAAAGCCTGGTGCACGACCCAGCGCGGGCATGATCCCCCGAACCGGCCGAACGGGAAGCCGGCGGCGGAAAACCGCTTGGTGACGTTGCCGGCCGGGTCGACGCGGATCAGCCAGAACGGCACGCCGCGCGCGGATGGCCGCTGCAGCGTGGAAAGCCGGTGGCAGCATTGTTCGAAACTGACGCCGAAGCGGGCCTTCAGCGCCTCGACATCGTGGCGGAGGGTCGCGGCGGTTTCGCGGAACACGGCATAGGGCATCAGCACCGCGCCCGCGAAATAGTTCAGCAGGCCGACGCGGATCAGCGTTTCGGCATCGCGCGTGCTGGGTTCGGCGGCGGAAATCTCGGCATCGAAACTGTCCTGCACCTCCATCAGCCCGAGCTGGCAGGCCAGGTGGAAGCCGCGGCTCTGGTGTGGCAGCGCCTCCGACAGCAGCAGTGTGCGGGACTTGGCATCGAAGCGGCGCAGTGCGTCGTCCATCATCGCTGCCGGCAGCACGCGCACCGCCACACCATGCTTCGCCTCCAGCCGTTCGGCCAGCGCGCGGTTCATGTGGCCAGGGGCGGCGCCGGCCATGTCGGCCACGATCGCCTCGGAAGCCGCCTCGATGGCGGGGAAGTGGTTCATGCGGTCGTGGAAATAGTCGCGCGCTTCCTCGGCCGGCAGGCGGAACTTTTTCGACCCGATGCTGATGCCGGCGGAATCATCGCGCGCGACGCGCCAGGCGCGATACAGCGCCAGCACCGCCCGCACTGCGTTCGGCGCCTGATCCGCCAGGGCGGCGAGTTCGGCATCGGGCACGGGGGTCTCACCGCCCAGCAGGGGGTCGGCGAAGACCTCGCGCAGTGCCACCTCGGTTTCGGCCCCGCCTGAGGAGAGGGCGGCAAGGTCGGCCTGGAATTTTTCCGCCAGTTTCAGCAGCAGGCTGGCGGTAACGGCGCGCTGGTCGTGCTCGATCAGGTTCAGGTAACTGGGCGAAATGCCGAGCGACACGGCCATCGCCTGCTGCGTCAGGCCGTGCTGCTCACGCAGGCGCCGGACGGTGCGGCCCAGGAAGGTACGCTTCGCCATTTACAAACTTTACAATCCGCGCGTCCGATTGGCAAAGGCTGTCACGCATTTGCAAAGTTCTTGGGCGGTTTCACCTCGCCTTTCGCAGGTGCAATGTCAAAATCCTTGCAACGGACGGGAAAGCACCCGCCGCTGTTGAGGAGCCGACGCCAGATGAGTCTCGCCCAGCCGACCTACGCCCCCGATGGCATGCCGACCACGCCGGGCTTCGACCCGGATCGCTTCGCCGGCATCCGCCGCGACTACACCCCCGCCGACGTGGCGAAACTGTCGGGCAGTTTCCGCATCCGTCACACCCTGGCCGAGATGGGTGCCAGGCGCCTGTGGCAGCTCCTGAAGACCGAGCCGTACGTGAACACGCTGGGCGCGATGACCGGGCTGCAGGCGGTGCAGCAGGTGAAGGCGGGGCTGAAGGCGATCTATCTCTCCGGCTGGCAGGTGGCGGCCGACGCCAACAGTGCCGGCCAGATGTATCCCGACCAGTCGCTCTATCCCGTCGATTCCGTGCCGAAGGTGATTGAGCGCATCAACAATGCGCTGCGCCGATGCGACCAGATCGCGACCATGGAAGCGAAAGGCGACACCACGCACTGGATGGCGCCGATCGTGGCGGATGCCGAGGCCGGATTCGGCGGCCCGCTGAACGCCTATGAACTGATGCGCGCCATGATCCAGGCCGGCGCTGCAGGCGTGCATTTCGAGGACCAGCTGGCATCGGAAAAGAAGTGCGGCCACCTGGGCGGCAAGGTGCTGATCCCCATCGCCCAGCACATCCGTACCCTGAACGCCGCGCGACTGGCCGCCGATGTGGAGGGCGTGCCGACAGTCCTGCTGTGCCGCACCGATGCCGAAAGCGCCCAGCTGCTGACCAGCGACATCGACGAGCGCGACCACCCCTTCATCGACCGCAGCGAACGCACCGCCGAAGGTTTCTTCCGGATCCGCAAGGGCATGGGCAAGAAATACGCCATCGCTCGGTCGCTTGCCTACGCACCGTATGCCGACCTGCTGTGGTGGGAAACGTCGGACCCCGACCTGGACGACGCGCGCGAGTTCGCCGAGACCATCCGCGCGGAATTCCCCGGCAAGATGCTGGCCTACAATTGCTCGCCGAGCTTCAACTGGCAGAAGAAGATGGGCATCGACGCCGCGGCAAAATTCCAGCGCGAACTGGGCGCGATGGGCTACAAGTTCCAGTTCGTCACGCTGGCCGGCTTCCACAGCCTGAACCTTTCGATGTTCAAGCTGGCCCGCGGCTATGCCGAGCGCGGCATGGGCGCCTATTCGGAACTGCAGCAGCAGGAATTCGCCGCCGAGGCGGAAGGCTTCACCGCCGTGCGCCACCAGAGCGAGGTGGGTGTTTCCTACTTCGATGCGGTGGCGATGGCGGCATCCGGCGGCAAGGCCAGCACCACCGCGATGGCGCACAGCACCGAGACCGCCCAGTTCCACCACGACGAGACGCCGGCCCCCGTTCCCGCGGCGGCCGAATAGCCAGGCAGGCAAGGAGACATGTCATGGACGATCGCACTTACTCTCATCCTGAGCACGATGACGGCCTGGTGCATGGCCACAACTGGGCGCGCAGCGACCGCCCGCCGCACCTTGCCAATTCGCACACGCCGCGGCCGTCGGAAGTGACCATCGAGCGCCGGCGCTTCCACCACGCGCCGCGCATCGAACACGACCACGACGACGGCCTGGTGCACGACCACAGCTGGGCGCGCAGCGAACGCATGAGTGCCTACGCCGCCGAGTAGGGATAAGGAGACGTCCAGGCGGTTGCGGGTGCGCTGAGGGCTCGGCGCCCCCGCCGATCGGCCGCCCTGCCAGGCAGGCGGGGCGGCTGGTTTGTTTTTGGGTGGTGTGTGGTGCTGAGAGCGCCCGGTGATGAGGCTCGCGGTGTGGCGCCACCCTCACCCTGTCCCTCTCCCGCCCAAGCTACCCTATTCACACATCTCATTGCGCTCAAGAATCCAAAAATTGGAGTCGAACTGCAAGCCGCCTCAAAGGCCGGGTTCCCAGGCCTGCGG
>Ga0224723_1002183_pt1 | contig 11022 bp, 10 predicted proteins | sample Balambano_FR2_Me_FD_161647 | JGI IMG/M metagenome (GOLD analysis project Ga0224723, IMG submission 161647) | Freshwater sediment microbial communities from Lake Towuti, South Sulawesi, Indonesia - Balambano_FR2_MetaG | ecosystem: Environmental > Aquatic > Freshwater > Lake > Sediment | place...
CCGACCCAGAGGCCAGAACGGACCCGACGCGCGCATGTCCCTTGCCCTGATTGCCGCCCTGCCCTTTCTCGGCGCACTGCTGCCCGGCCTGATGATCCGGGCCGGTCGCGATGCCTGCGCCATCGCCGCCGGTTCGGCGACTGCGCTGGCGCTGCTGCTTCTGGTGCTGAACGCGCCGGCGGTGCTGGCCGGCGGGGTCATCGTGCAGCGGATCGCCTGGCTCCCCGCACTCGGGCTGAACGCCGATTTCCGGCTGGACGGGCTGGGGCTGTTCTTCGCCGGGCTGATCCTGGGCATCGGCCTCCTGATCATTCTCTACGCCCGCTTCTACCTCGCGAAATCCGACCCGATGGGGCAGTTCTTCACCTATCTGATGCTGTTCCAGGGCGCGATGACCGGCATCGTGCTGTCCGAGAACATCCTGCTTCTGCTGGTGTTCTGGGAACTGACCTCGCTGTCGTCGTTCCTGCTGATCGGCTACTGGCGGCACCTGCCGGACAGCCGGCAAGGCGCGCGGATGGCGCTGGCGGTCACCGGCAGCGGCGGGCTGGCGCTGATCGGCGGCATGCTGATCCTCGGCCAGATCGCCGGCAGCTACGATCTGAGCGTGATCCTTGCGAGCCGCGAGGCGATCCAGTCCTCGCCGCTTTACCTGCCGGCGCTGATCCTGATCCTGCTCGGCTGCTTCACCAAGTCGGCGCAGTTCCCATTCCATTTCTGGCTGCCGCAGGCGATGGCGGCGCCGACACCGGTGTCGGCCTATCTGCATTCGGCGACGATGGTGAAGGCCGGCATCTTCCTGATGGCGCGGCTCTGGCCGGTGCTGTCGGGAACGCCGGAGTGGTTCTATCTGGTCGCGACGACCGGCCTCGTCACGCTCCTCCTTGGCGCGGCCGTCGCGCTGTTCAAGGACGACCTGAAGGCGCTTCTCGCCTATTCCACGGTCAGCCAGCTCGGCCTCGTGACCATGCTCCTCGGCTTCGGTACCGAGGCGGCGGCGGTGGTCGCGATGTTCCACATCCTGAACCACGCGACCTTCAAGGCGGCGCTGTTCATGTGCGCCGGCATCGTCGATCACGAGGCGGGCACGCGCGACATCCGCCGGCTGGGCGGGCTCCGGCGGCTGATGCCGCTGACCTTCGCGCTGACCGCCCTCGCGGCCCTGTCGATGGCGGGCATCCCGCCGCTGAACGGCTTTCTGTCGAAGGAGATGATGCTGGAACAGGTGACCACGGCGCGCTGGCTCGGCAACGGCTGGATCGTGCCGGCCCTCGCGGTGCTCGGCGCGCTTTTGTCGGTCGCCTATGCCTTCCGGCTGATCGCGCACGTGTTCCTCGGGCCGGTGCGCAACGACTATCCGCACACGCCGCACGACCCCGGTCCCGGACTCTGGGCCGCGCCGGCGGTGCTGGTGGCGCTGGTGATCGCCATTGGTCTCGCGCCGATGACGGTCGCCGCCTGGATCGTGCGCGCCGCGAGCATGGCCTGCATCGGGGCCGAGCCTGCCGTCAAGATCAGCCACTGGCACGGGCTGGTGCCGGCCTTCTGGATGTCGCTCGGGGCGATCGCCGGCGGCCTGGCAGTGATCGGCGGCTACCGCGGGCTGGCCCGTCACTGGCCGGCCGCGCCCTGGCCCGACGCGGCCGACCTGTTCGCGGGCCTTGTCGGGGGCGCGCAGCGCTTCGCCCGGGGTGTGAGCGACAGGCTGCACGACGGCGCGCTGGCGCGCTACTTCGCCATCGCCGTTGTCACCATAATCGCGGCCGGCGCGGTCGCCTTCTTCGGCGCCGCGCATGCGCCCGGCCTGCGCGCCGCGACGCCGGTCACGCCCCCGGCGGCGATCGGCTGGCTGCTGCTGGTCGCGGCCACGGCCACGCTCATCGTGGCCCACCGCGACCGGCTGCTGGCGCTGGTGCTGGTGGCGGTGATCGGGTTGATCGTGTCGGTCGGCTTCGTCTACCTGTCGGCGCCCGACCTCGCGCTGACCCAGATACTGGTCGAGGTGGCGACAGTGATCCTGCTGCTGCTGGCGCTGAACTTTCTGCCCAAGCGGACGCCGGCCGAAAGCGGCGCCGCCCGGCGGACCCGCGACGCCGTGATCGCCGGACTGGCGGGCCTCGGCACCGGCGGGCTGATCCATGCCCTGCTGACCCGCGACTTCGCCGCGCCGAGCATCGCCGCCTTCCACATTGCCGAGGCCAAGCCGGGCGGCGGCGGCACCAATGTGGTCAACGTGATCCTGGTGGACTTCCGCGGCTACGACACCTTCGGCGAGATCATTGTGCTCGGCATCGCCGCGCTGGTGATCTTCGCCCTGACCGAGGCGATCCTGCGGCCCGGCCCGGCGAACGACCGGCTGCTCGCGTGGGTGCCCGACCAGCGCGATGCGGGCGACCGGCATCCGATGATGTTCGTGGTCGCGACCCGGATGCTGTTGCCGGTGGCGCTGATGGTCGGCATTTACCTGTTCCTGCGCGGCCACAACCAGCCCGGCGGCGGTTTCATCGCCGGCCTCGTGATCGCGATCGCCTTCCTGATGCAGTACATGGCCTCGGGCCTCGCCTGGACCCAGGGCCGCCAGAGGATCGACCACCACGCGCTGATCGCGCTCGGCGTTCTGGTCGCAACCGCGACCGGGATCGGCGCCTGGTTCAACGGGCGGCCGTTCCTCACCTCCGACTTCGGCTATTTCAACTTGCCGTTCATCGAGGAATTCGAGCTGGCCACCGCTGCGCTGTTCGACTTCGGCGTGTTCCTGACCGTGCTCGGCGCGGTGCTCTTGTCGCTAGCCTCGCTCAGCCGCATGGCGATCCGCACCGGCGAGCGGGTGAACACGCGCGCCTTCGACATCGACCCGTCAATGCGGGACGCGCGCTAGGATGGAGCTGCTCGTCGCATCGGCGATCGGCGTGATGACCGCGGCCGGCGTCTATCTGATCCTGCGGCGGCGGGGCTTTCCGGTCATCCTCGGCCTCGCGCTGCTGTCCTACGCGGTCAACGTGTTCATCTTCGCCTCGGGCCGGCTGGCGATCGGCCGGCCGCCGGTCCTGACCGCCGCGGCACCCGGCTACACCGATCCCTTGACCCAGGCGCTGGTGCTGACGGCGATCGTGATCTCGTTCGGGATGACGGCGGTGCTCGTGGTGCTCGCGCTCGGCGCCTATCTGGAGACCGGCAGCGACCGGGTTGACCTTGACCACGACGCGGACGCGGACGCCCCGGAGGATCGGGCGTGACCCACTGGATCGCGGTCCCGGTGCTGTTGCCGGCGGTGCTGGCGGGGCTGATCGTGCTCGCGATGCGCGGCGACATCGTGCTGCAGCGGGTGTTCTCGCTGTTCGGCAACGCGGCCCTGCTTGCGGTCGCGCTGGCGCTGTTCGCGGCGGCGGGCAGCGGCCCGCCCGAGGCCTATCGCCTGGGCAACTGGCCGGCACCCTACGGCATCGTGCTGGTGCTCGACCGGCTGGCGGCGCTGATGGTGCTTCTGACCGCGGCCCTGGCGCTCGCTGTCAACCTCTATGCGGTCGGCAGCGGCTGGGACCGGCGGGGGCAGCATTTCCACGCGCTCTGGCAGTTCCAGATGATGGGCCTCGCCGGTGCCTTTCTGACCGGCGACGCCTTCAACCTGTTCGTGTTCTTCGAGGTGCTCTTGATCGCCTCCTACGGCCTCATGATCCACGGCGGCGGGCGCGACCGGCTCGCCGCCGGCGTGCAGTACGTGGCCTACAACCTGGTCGGCTCGACCCTGTTCCTGTTCGCCCTCGCGACCATCTACGGGGTGACGGGCACACTCAATTTCGCCGATCTCGCCGGCAAGGTCGCTGCCCTGCCGCCCGGCGAGGCGGGGCTGATCCGGGTGGCCGGCGTGCTCTTGCTCCTGGTGTTCGCGATCAAGGGCGCGCTGGTGCCGCTGCAGTTCTGGCTGCCCGCGACCTATGCCAACGCGCCCGGCCCGGTCGCCGCGCTGTTCGCGGTGATGACCAAGGTCGGCGCCTATGCGATCCTGCGGACCTATACGCTGGTGTTCCCCCCCGCGACACCGGCGACCGGCGCGCTGTTCGCCGACCTCCTGCTGCCGGCGGCGCTGGTGACGCTGCTGGTCGGCGCCCTGGGCGTGCTTGGCGCGGCGAGCCTGATGCGGCTCGTGGCCTTCGCCGCGGTCGCCTCGATGGGCACGCTGTTCATCGCGATCGCGCTATTCACGCCGGCGGCGACCACGGCGGCGCTCTACTACCTCGTGCATTCGACGCTGGCCGTGGCCGTCCTGTTCCTGGTCGCCGATCTGGTCGTCGCCGGGCGCGGCAGCGGCGATCTCGGCGCCGCGCGGCCGCCGGTCCGGAGCGAAGGCCTGATCGCCGCGCTCTACCTCGCCGGCGCGATCGCGGTCGCCGGCCTGCCGCCGCTGTCGGGCTTTCTGGCCAAGCTCCTCGTGCTCGACGCCGTCCGCGGCATCGCCGCGACGGTCTGGACGGTGATCCTCGTGACCTCGCTCCTGACCATCGTCGGCCTTGCCGTGGCCGGCAGCACGCTGTTCTGGAAGTCGCACGATCCCGGAACCCCGGGCGCCGCCGCGGCCGACGGTGCGGCCCCGGCCCCGCTTGCGCTGGTCGCGGTGGCGCTCCTGCTGGCGCTGCTGGCCGGGCTCACCGTGTTCGCCGGACCGGTGACCGCCGAGCTGCGCGCGACCGCCGGGTCGCTGTACGATCCCGCCGCCTATATCGCCGCGAACACCCTCGGACGCGTGGAGTGAGGCGATGCTGCGCCGGCTCTTCCCCCATCCGCTGCTGACCGCAACGCTGCTGGTGGCGTGGCTCTTGCTCGTCAACCACGTGAGCCCGGGCAACCTGCTGCTCGGCCTGCTGCTGGGCACCCTGCTGCCGCTCGTCACCGCGCCCTACTGGCCGAACCGGCCGCGCATCCGCCGGCCGCTGGCGCTGGTCGGCTACGTCCTGCTGGTGGTCTGGGACATCGCCCTGGCCAACATCGCGGTCGCGCGGATCGTGCTGTTCATGCCGAACCATCGGATCCGCTCGGCCTGGATCGTCGTGCCGCACGACCTGCGCACGCCCGAGGCGATCACCATGCTGGCGGGCACCATCACCCTGACCCCCGGCACCGTCACCGCCGACATGTCGGCCTGCGGCCGGGCCTTGCTGATCCACGCGCTGCACGCACCCGACCCCGACGCCGTCCGCGACACCATCAAGCACCGCTACGAGGCCAGACTGAAGGGAATATTCGAATGATCGCGCCGGCCCTGTCCTTCGCCATCGGCTGCTTTGCGCTGGCGTTGCTGCTCAATCTCTGGCGGCTGGTCCGCGCCCCGGGCATCCCCGACCGGGTGCTGGCGCTCGACACCATGGTGGTGAACATGATCGCGCTTCTGGTGCTCTACGGGATCGGCACGAACTCGGGCATCAACTTCGAGGCGGCGCTTCTGTTCGCGCTGACCGGCTTTGTCTCCAGCGTGGCCTATGCGCGGTTCATGCTGCGCGGCAACATCATCGAGTGAGGCGGCGATGACCCTGTTCGAGGAAATCGTGGTGGCGGCGATGCTGGTCGTAAGCGGGGGGTTCGGCCTGATCGGCAGTTTCGGGCTCCTGAAGCTCGACCATCCGATGAAGCGGCTGCACGCGCCGACCAAGGCATCCACGGTGGGCGTCGGCATGGCGCTGGTCGCCTCGTCGGTCTATTTTTGGCTGTCGGACCGGGTGCTCAGCTGGCATGAGCTGTTGATCATGGTGTTCCTGTTTGTGACCGCGCCGATCACCGCGCAGTTCCTCGCCAAGACCTACATCCACCGCATTTCCAAGCCCGGGGAACTGCCCGACAGCGGCACCGGTCGGCCCTGGGCCACGCTCGAACTCGACACCGGGCCGCGCGACTAACGGGTCGCGTTGGTTGAACGTGTCGGAACCAGCCTTGAAAACTTTACGCTGGGTTGACTCAGGCATGGCAGCGGTGTATCAACAGAGTCGCTGCTACGAGATTAAATCTCCTCGAAGACTGACATCCCTCAATCGCTGAAAACTGAATACTATGGCGCTGGTCGAGCGTTCGCCAGTACATGGTGTTTAGTTTGTCCCGCCTTCCTGATTTTAGAGCGACGCTGATCTGCAGAAGCATGTCGGGCCTGAGCTAGAAGCTGGCACGTGCAGCTTTTGGTTCGTTGTAAAGGAATGTGATGAATGGCTACAGATGATATTGGAAGCCTCTCACCGGAAGAGCAACGGCGACTCTGCGGCGTCATGGTTGACGAAGCGGAGATGCAACGGCTGATTGAGGTTGCCCAATTCGCGGCCGCGCAGGAACAGTTTGCGGCGCCCCTTGTGGGCCTGCCGAGTGCGGTCGACTGGCGAAACAATGGTGGCAACTATGTCACGAGCATCAAGAATCAGGGGCAGTGCGGCTCTTGTGTCTCATTTTGCTCGTGCGCGGTCATCGAATCGGCAGTGCGAATTAAGCTTGGTAATCCGAACTTCGCAATCGATCTGTCGGAAGGGTTCCTGCAATTCTGCGGCGGCGGCAGTTGCGGGGGCTGGGGTCTCACTTCGGGACTGGCCTACGCGCAAAGTACCGGTGTCGTCGACGAAGCGTGCATGCCCTATACTGCCGGCGGCGGGTCGGACATGAATTGCGGCGCGGCACGTTGCGCGGACTGGGCCAACCGCTTGACGAAAATCTCCGGCTACACCAATCATTCCACGATGAACGCGCGAAAGGCGGCCGTCGCGGCCGGCCCGGTACTTGCCGGGATGGAAGTGTGGAGCGATTTCTTCAGTCCAACGCCGGGCGTTGTCTATGTCAAGAGCGCGACGGCGACCCGGCTCAACCCAAGGGGTTATCACTGCGTCTGCGTCGTCGGATACGACGACGCGGCGCAATGCTGGATCATCAAGAACAGCTGGGGAACTTCCTGGTGCGACGGCGGCTTCATGCGCCTCGGCTACGGCCAGACCGATCTGCTGATCGATTCGGCTTGGGCGTTCTCGTCGGTGACAGTGAACGTGGGTCCGGCGTGGACGAGCGACGCGACCGTGTCGCAAGTCTACGCCTCGCGCCACTCTCAGAACGCTTGGGCGCATTTCCAGGGCCTCGGCTGGCGCAAAATCCAGACCGGGACGTCGGATGGGGTGACGAACATGCTCACCCTGTTCGCGCAGGCCGTCGCGAAGAACAAGAAAGTGGCGGTTCTGACCGACGGAAGCTTCGTCTACCAAGCCTACCTGAATTGATGGCGATCGCAGACCCGACAACCGGCGAATTCGGCCGAGGACGATCGACCCTAGCGCAGGAGTGAAGCCGTGGTTCCCGACGTGACTATCCATCTTTCCTTTGGGCAAGGCAGCGCTGTGACGTCGCGCGAGGTAAATGAGCGCGCCGCCGCTGCGGAGGCAACAACACCAATGGCGCTCGGCGACCTTCAGGCGTTCGGCACCGGGATCGCGCCGGCGCCGCAATCAGCCGCCGAACTGACCCGGGCGACCGAGACGACGTCGGTCGCGGTTGGAGAGAACCCGCCGCCGACGCCGCTGCCCTACGAAAGCCTGGTCGCAGTGTCATCCGGCGGCGCACCGGTGCCCATGGACCTTGGTTTCCTGGCGAGCGGCGGCACGGGCCCTTCGGCGCCACAGCCGCTCGCCCTTCTCGGGGGCGACTCGACGGAGGTCCCGGGACCGATGGACGCCGAACAACTCGGATTGCCGAACAGCAAGCGGAAGTAAAGGAGCGATTAGAACATGTGGACGACTGTCAACCAAGTCTACTCCTCGTACCACGGCCAGAACGGCTGGGCGCACCTTGCAAGCGATAACCAGTGGCACAAGATCGTCACGGGTGCTCCGGATGGCGTTTCAAACGTGTTCGCTTTGCTCTGCACGGCAAAGGGCAACGCACGTCAAGTCTACGTCGTGCTCTCAGGCGGCAACATTTCCGAGGTTTACATGTAGACTAGGCCTGACCTGTGGAGATTCAGCGGCGCCGGAAGACGCCCGCGCGGGAACGCGAAGACGTAAGGGATGCCGCGGTGAGCCGCGAGTTTCGCAACGGAGGGCGTGGGGCTCAGTGTCGGTATTGAAGCTCACCGAGGCCGAGAACGGCGAGACAATCCATGTCCGCAGCGGCGACGTCATAGAGTTGCGGCTTCCCGAAAACGCAACCACCGGCTACCGCTGGGAGGTGACTTCAGAAGCGGGACTCGTTGAAGAAGAGGTGGCCGCGCTGCCTTCGATTTCGGACATTCCCGAGCCTCCAGTCGTCGGCGGCGGTGGGCTTCGGGTGTTTCGGTTCCGACCGCGTCCCGTGGGGGTGGGGCGACTGGAGTTGAAGCTCTGGCGTCCGTTTGAAGGCGAAGCTTCGGTCACGAACCGCTTCTCCGTCGAGATCACGATACTCGACTGACGCGTCCTGCAACGGCGAGCCGGCGCACGGCCGTCTCCGCATGCCGAATCGCGGATTGGTACAGTCCGTTCGAGTGACCGACATCTGACCGAGCTGCGTTGTCTTTGCGGGCTTGGACAGACGCTTGCCGGGGTGGCGGTGCCATGCCAAGCTCTGCGACGTGCCCCGCCGGAGACATGCGCCCCGTGCAATCTCATACTGCGCCGTTCCACCCCGTCGCCCGTGCGCTCGCCAACTGGCCGTTGCCGCAACCCGCCCATGCCCGCAATCCCGGGATGCCGCTCGACCTCGACTGGGTGGCGGGGGTCGCGGCCAACACCTCGGCGATCGAGCGGCGGGCGGTGACCCTGCCGGGGCGGCGGGCGGTCAAGAAGGACTGGCAGGCGGCCTGGCTGCTGAAGGCGATCACGCTGATCGACCTGACCACGCTCGCCGGCGACGATACCGAGGGGCGGGTGCAGCGGCTCTGCGCCAAGGCGCGCCGGCCGGTGCGGGCCGACCTGCTCGCGGCGCTCGGCATGCCGGACGTAACCACGGCCGCCGTCTGCGTCTATCACGACATGGTGCCGGCGGCGGTGCGGGCGCTGGACGGCTCGGGCATCCCGGTCGCGGCCGTGTCCACCGGCTTTCCGGCCGGCCTGTCGCCGTTCCGGCTGCGGCTGGCCGAGATCGGCGAAAGCGTCGCGGCCGGCGCGGCCGAGATCGACATCGTGATATCGCGCCGCCATGTGTTGACGCAGGACTGGCCGGCGCTCTACGACGAGACCGCCCAGATGCGCGCGGCCTGCGGGCCGGCGCACATGAAGGCAATCCTCGCCACCGGCGAGTTGGGAACGCTGCGCAACGTCGCCCGCGCGAGCCTCGTCTGCATGATGGCGGGGGCGGATTTCATCAAGACCTCGACCGGCAAGGAAAGCGTCAACGCCACCCTGCCGGTCAGCCTGGTGATGGTCCGCGCGATCCGCGACTATCAGGACCGCACCGGCATCCGCGTCGGCTACAAGCCGGCGGGCGGCATCGCCAAGGCCAAGGACGCGCTCGTCTATCTGGCGCTGATGAAGGACGAGCTCGGCCACCCCTGGCTGCAGCCCGACCTATTCCGCTTCGGCGCCTCGTCGCTGCTGGGCGATATCGAGCGGCAGCTGGAACACCACCTGACCGGCCGCTACTCCGCCGCCCACCGCCACCCGATGGGATAACGCAATGACCATCCGCGACATCTTCCGGGCGATGGACTACGGCCCCTCGCCGGAATCGCCGGGCGAGGCGCTCGCCTGGCTGGAAGCGCATGGCAACCGGTTCGGCCACTGGATCGACGGCACCTTCACACCGCCGGGCGAGACCTTCGACAGCCGCAACCCGGCGACGGGCAAAGTGCTGGCCGCGGTCACGCAAGGCAGTGCCGCCGACGTGGCAGCGGCCGTCGCGGCCGCCCGCCGAGCGCAGCCGAAATGGGCGCGGCTGTCGGGGCATCAGCGGGCGAAGGCTCTCTATGCGCTGGCGCGCCTGGTGCAGAAGCAATCGCGGCTGTTCGCCGTCCTCGAAAGCATGGACAACGGCAAGCCGATCCGCGAAAGCCGCGACATCGACATTCCCCTCGTGGCGCGGCATTTCTACTATCACGCCGGGCTGGCGCAGCTGCTGGCGGCGGAACTGCCCGGCATGGCGCCCTTGGGCGTCTGCGGCGCGGTGATCCCGTGGAACTTTCCGCTGCTGATGCTCGCCTGGAAGGTCGCCCCCGCGCTGGCGGCCGGCAACACGGTGGTGCTGAAACCGGCCGAGTACACACCGCTGACGGCGCTGCTGTTCGCAGAGCTCAGCCGCGAGGCGGGGCTGCCCGCCGGCGTGCTGAACATCGTCACCGGCGACGGGGCGACCGGGGCGGCGCTGGTCGATCATCCCGGCGTCGACAAGATCGCCTTCACCGGATCGACCGCCGTGGGGCGGCGCATCCGCGAGGCGACCGCCGGATCGGGCAAGGCACTGTCGCTCGAGCTGGGCGGCAAGTCGCCCTACATCGTGTTCGACGATGCCGATCTCGACTCGGCCGTCGAGGGCCTCGTCGATGCGATCTGGTTCAACCAGGGCCAGGTCTGCTGCGCCGGATCGCGGCTTCTCGTGCAGGAAGGCGTCGCGGCGCGCTTCCACGACAAGCTGAAGCGGCGGATGGACGGGCTCCGGCTCGGCGACCCGCTGGACAAGTGCATCGACGTGGGCGCGGTGGTGGATCCGATCCAGCTCCACGCGATCCGGCGGCTGGTGGACGACAACCCGGAAGGCGAGATCTACCGCGCCGCGACACCGGTGCCGGTCGGCTGCTACTACCCGCCGACGCTGATCACCGGGCTGTCGGCGGCCTCCCCCCTGATGCAGGAAGAGATCTTCGGCCCGGTGCTGGTGTCGATGACCTTCCGCACGCCCGACGAGGCGGTGCAGCTTGCCAACAACACCCGCTATGGTCTGGCGGCGACCGTCTGGACCGAGAACGTGAACCTCGCGCTTGACATCGCGCCGAAGCTCCGGGCCGGGGTGGTGTGGATCAACGCCACGAACCTGTTCGACGCCGCGGCGGGGTTCGGCGGCGTCCGCGAATCGGGTTTCGGACGCGAGGGCGGGTGGGAG
>Ga0224723_1002184_pt1 | contig 11016 bp, 7 predicted proteins | sample Balambano_FR2_Me_FD_161647 | JGI IMG/M metagenome (GOLD analysis project Ga0224723, IMG submission 161647) | Freshwater sediment microbial communities from Lake Towuti, South Sulawesi, Indonesia - Balambano_FR2_MetaG | ecosystem: Environmental > Aquatic > Freshwater > Lake > Sediment | place...
GAGCCGGCAAGCCGCCGCGCAGTTCTTCAAGACGGCGAATCCTGAGGACGAGTTTTTTTTGATCCAGTTCAATGACCGGCCCGAGTTGGTGGTGCCCTTCACAAATAACCCCGAAGAAATCCAGAATCGATTGACATTCACTCAAGCCAAGGGCCGCACCGCTCTACTCGATGGCGTGTACCTGGCCATGAACCAGATGAAGAAGGCGAAGAATCCGCGGAAGGCGATCCTGGTGTTGAGCGACGGCGGCGACAATTCTTCGCGCTACACCGAGAGCGAAATCAAGAACCTTGTGCGGGAAGCTGACGTTCAGATCTACGCGATCGGTATCTTTGAAATGGTGGGCGCGCGCGGCAGAACGGCCGAAGAGCTTTCCGGGCCTGGACTCTTGACGGAGTTATCGGAACAAACCGGAGGCCGCCATTTCCCGGTCGAAAACATCAATGAATTGCCCGATGTCGCCGCCAAGATCGGCATCGAACTGCGCAATCAATATCTGATTGGCTACAGCCCTAAGAATCAAGAGAAGGATGGGAAGTACCGCCGTGTACAAGTGAAGCTCGTCCAGCCCCGGGGCTTCCCGAATCTGAAACCGATCTGGCGGCAAGGATATCATGCACCTGTTCAGTAGACGGGCTTTTGGCCTAACGATGGCTGCCGTTGGGCTCGCTCCCGGTGCGCGCGCGGAGCAGGCCGCGGGCCAACCGAGCGGATCCCTTCAAGAGGACCCGGTTTTCACAAGCGATACCCGTTTGGTCCTTTTGCATGCGACCGTCGTCGACAACAAAGGCAACATTGTCACGGACCTTCCTCGCTCTGCGTTCAAGGTCTATGAGAACAATATCGAGCAGCCGCTAAAGCTCTTCCGGCGCGAGGATGTGCCCGTTTCGCTGGGCCTCATCGTGGATAACAGCGGCAGCATGCGCATGCGCCGCAACAAGGTAGAATCCGCGGCGATTCAAATGGTGAAGGCCTCGAATCGTCAGGATCAAGTCTTTATCGTGAATTTCAACGATGATGCGTTTCTCGACGTCGATTTCACCGGCGACATCAAGAAGATGGAGGAGGGATTGACGCGCATCGACGCGCGTGGCGGCACCGCCATGTATGACGCGATCTCGATGAGCATTGACCATCTTTCCGCGAAAGGCAAGCGCGACAAGAAGGTCTTGATGCTGATCACGGACGGCGCGGATACCGCTTCGAAGACGACGCTCGAGAAAGTTATCTCGCAGGTTCACTCAACTGATATCGTCGTCTACGCGATTGCTTTGCTCAATGACGAACAGCCTCGAGATGCGAAGAAAGCGAAGCGCGCGCTCGAGACAATCGCGAAGGCCACAGGCGGACTTTGCTTTTTCCCGAAGACTGTCGAGGAAGTCGATGCGCTTGCTCTCGAAGTCGCAAAAGATATCCGTAGCCAGTATGTGATGGCCTACTCGCCGTTAATTCAAGAACTCGACGGGACGTTTCGGACAATAAAGGTTATTGCTAACGGACCGAATAAGCCCTCGGTTCGCACCCGCACCGGCTACTATGCTGGCGCGAAGAAAGGCGCGAGCGCCGCTAAGTCTGGCGCCAACAGCCTCCTCGGTGATCCCCGTTAAGGATGCTTCGATTCCTCTGGAAGGCTAGCCGCGGCTACCGCTTTCGACCCTGGGCAAGCCCCTACCTCCGATGGAGGATGGAAACCTATTGGGGTTGGCATGCAGACGAGATCACGCCGCAACGATTCTGGGCTTTCCTGTGGGACCACAAAGCGGAAATGTGGCGCTTTTTGCGTTGGGCCGGGCGGATGCAATAACTACATCGTCCGCGTTACCTTGCTCAGTGAGCGCGGCTGATCCGGATTTAAGCCCTTTTCCCGGGCCAAATACGCCGCAAAAAGTTGCGCGGGGATGATGTAGGGGATCGGCGTGTAAAGTTCGGAAATGCTCGCGTTGATGCGAATCGCCCGGCGCTTGGATTCATAGGCGGCGCGGTTGCTCTTGTCCGTGATGAGCAGAGACTCTCCGGTCGTCGCGTCGATCCGCTCGAGAAATTGCGACACAGGCCCCCAGGTGGGTCCCGAAGGCGCGAAAACAAACGCGGGGAAGTGCGGGTCGACCATTGCGATCGGGCCGTGCAAAAGATCGGCGCTTGAGAAACGCTCAGCGACCACGTAGCAGGTTTCCATCATCTTGAGCGCGAACTCAAACGCGTTCGCGTAGTTCAGACCGCGCCCTACCGCCACGGCATGTTCCATGAAACGGTAACGTCCGGCCAGAGACGCCACGTCTTTTTCAAGCCGCAGCGCCTTCGACGCAAGTTCGGGGAGAGCTTCCAAGTGTTTACGTTCCAGCTTCGCGCCTAGCGCGTATGCGAGTAGATACATGGCCATGAGCTGGCCCGTATAGGTCTTCGTGGCCGCCACGGATTTCTCTTTGCCTGCCCGCACGAGAATCGAAGCATGGCCTAGCTTGGCGAGGGTGGATTCGCCTTCGTTGGTTACGCCTAATGTAAAGGCGCCCATCTCCTTGGCCCGCTCCAAGACCATATTGGTGTCCGTCGATTCCCCGGACTGCGAAATCGCGACGAGAAGCGTCTCTTCAAGATCTAGGTTCGCGCCATAGAGCGTATATAGACTGGGCGCGGCGAGCGAAACCGGAATCCCCGTCAACAGTTCGAGAAGGTACCGTCCAAACTGGGCGGCATTGTCCGACGTGCCGCGCGCCGCCAAGACAATGAGTCGCGGACGGTACGCCTCGAATTGGCTTTTGAGCTTCTCGATGTTGCTCCACTCACTCCGCAGCGTGGCTTCCAGAGCCTTCGGTTGTTGGCGGATCTCTTCGAGCATTTGCGACATTTGATTTCATTCTCCAGACAGGAGAAGGGGCGACCTCTGCAGATCGCCCCTTCGCCGCGTCGTTCGGGTATATCCCTGACTTTGTTACTTCTTGGTCCCCTTCTCGTCGGGGTCTTCCTTCAGATTATCACGCCGATAACATAAGAAAATGGGTCTCACTCACGGCATCGATTCATCCCTCGTTCTAGACTGGATGAGGCATGCGTGACCCGGGTTGGTCCCAAAGCGCCCATTTCTGCTATTCTGAAGATTAAAATTTATGAATGTATGCGGTCTGGCGTGCCGGACCATTGTGTGGTGGGCTACTGCTGCCGTTCCACTCTGGAGCCAAGCACCGGCTACAGAGGCCATAGCCTTACAGCAAGCGCTGGACCTTGCCGAGTCGAATAACCCGCGGCTTAAGTTTGCCCAAAGCTACGCGGAGGGCGCCGAGGCGGCAATTGTTTCGGCGCAGGCCTACCCGAATCCGGAATTCAATACTTTGTTCGGCAACCAGTACCGGCGGCAACTGGGCGCGGCACCCGGACTTCTGCAGCATTACAGCGGCGCGCAGCTCGTCGAGTTGCCGAGCGTCCGGCGCACGCGTATACAAGCAGCGCGCCAAGGCCAGAAGACCAGCGAGTTCACACTGAGCGAGGCCCGTTTACTCCTTCGCTCCAGTGTGAAACAGGCTTTCTTCAACGCCCTGCGCCGCAAGACGGAGCTCTCGCTTACCCAGGAGTCTCTTCGTCTTGCCGAAGATTTACGCCGCCGCATTCAAGTGCAGGTCGAAGTTGGCGAAGCCGCTCGTTTAGAACTAACGCGCGCTGATGCGGAAGTCGCCGTGGCGCGTACCATATCCAATAGCGCCAACCTACGCTACCGGAACGCGCTAGCGGTTCTGCGCACGGTAATCAGCGCTCCCTTGCCGCCGCAGTTTGAGCCGCAGGGACAAATCGACATCTCACCGACGCTTCCTTTGCTCGACGAATTGCGGACGGAGATGCTGGGCAAACATCCTACCCTGCTCGCGCTTCGCAGCGAAGTAGAACGCTACCGTGCAAGGCTGGAAAGCGAACTCGCGCAGCGGCGGCCCTCGCCAATTCTGCGCGGCGAGTATGAACGGCAACCCGACCTAGGGTTCTTTCGTTTCGGAGTCAGCGTGCCGCTACCGATCTGGAATCGACGGGAAGGTCCCATCGGCGAGGCTGCGGCACAACTGAATCAATCGCGATCAGCCCTCCAATTTCGGGAACTCGAAATGAGTTCCGCGCTCGAAAGCGCTTATGGGCTCTATGAAGTGGCCCGTCAGCAGGTGGCAAGCTTCGAGCAGGGGGTTCTGCGCGAGGCGGAGGCGGCGGTGCGAGCCGCGGAAGCCGCGTATAAGTTCGGCGAGCGTGGTTTCATCGAGGTCCTGGATGCTCAGCGCGTCCTGCGCACGGTCCGCTTGGATTTTCTGAATGCGCAGTACGATCTGCAAGCCGCTCTGATCGAGATCGAGCAACTCCGCGCGACGGAATCAAACCCGGGAGGCAAGCCATGAAGTCGAATCTGAAGGCGCGCGTCGCCTTACTCAGCTTGGCGCTCGCGAGCATTTGGGGCTGTGCCAAGACGCCGGCGACATCTTCCTTGACCGCGCAAGCGGCCAAAGCGACGGATACCTACAGCGTTAAGGCCAGCGACGACCTGATGGCGATGCTCCGTTTGGGAGAACCCCAGTTGTCGCCCATGTCCGGATCGATTGAGGTCGCTGGACGAATCGAAGCGAACGAAATTCGCATCGCCCGCGTGAGCGCGCCGGTGTCTGGCCGCATTACAGATCTTGATGTCGTCGAGGGCCAGAACGTCAAAAAGAATGACCTCTTGGCCGTCGTCACCTCCACACAACTATCCGAGGGCCAAGCTGCCTATTTGCGCGCGCATCTGGCGCGGCGGCAGGCCGAGCGCGCCGTCGAGCGCGCCAAGCGGTTGCTCGAATCCGATGTCATCGGCGAGGCGGAGCTGCAGCGTCGGGAAGCCGAGTTTGTTCAAGCCAATCTCGATTTGAATGCCGCCAAGGATCAACTGCGCCTCCTTGGCATGCCCGAGGATGCGATGGCCCGGCTCGAGACGACTCGTACGGTGAACGCCATTTCGCACGTGCTTGCGACCATCGACGGGACAGTCTTACAGCGCAGCGTTACCCCAGGCCAGATGGTGCAATCCGCGGAGACGGTTTGCGTGCTCGCGGACCTGTCGAATGTGTGGCTGATTGCGGATGTGCCCGAGCAAGCGGCGGGAAGCGTGACCGTGGGCAAACAGGTCGAAGCGGAGATTCCCGCGTTGCCTGGCGTAAAGCTGCACGGCAAGCTCTCGTTCGTCAGCGCAACTGTGAATCCCGAAACGCGGACGGTCCGCATCCGAATGGATCTTCCGAATCCGGCTCGACGATTCAAGCCAGCCATGCTGGCAACCATGCTCGTCAAGGACTTGCCTGAAATGAAGCGGGTCATTCCGCTTGGGGCGATCGTGCGCGAGGAGAATCGCGATTATGTCTTTGTCCAGACGGGGCCCAAGTCCTTCCGAATGCGCGCTGTGAATCTGGCCCCCGGCAATGAAGGCAACAAGATCCTGGTTGATGGCGTCGCTAGTGGCGAGAAGATCGCCCTTGACGGCGCGTTTCATCTCAATACGGAGCGGAAACGGCAAGCGCTGGGGGGATCCGAGTAAGCGATGGTGGAAGCGATTGTCGGCCCGGCGCTCCGCCAGCGCTTGGTCGTCGTGGTGATCGCCGCGGGGCTTTTGTTCTTTGGTCTGCGCGCGGCGCAGAACCTATCGGTGGACGCTTTCCCGGACGTCACCACCGTGCAGGTGCAAGTCGCCACAGAGGCGCCAGGCCGCAGCCCGGAAGAGGTTGAGCGATTCATCACCGTGCCGATTGAAATCGCGATGACGGGCTTACCGGGCCTCACGGAGATGCGGAGCTTGAACAAGCCCGCGCTTAGCATCGTCACCCTTGTTTTCGAAGACAGCGTGAATGTCTATTTCGCCCGGCAGCTCGTCAACGAACGGCTCATCGAGGCCCGCGACAAGTTCCCGGAAGGCATCGCACCCGTATTGGGTCCTGTCAGTTCGGCACTCGGCGAGGTTTACCAATACACGCTCGAGCGGCCGGACGATGGGCAAAGGACCCTCACCAAAGAAGAACTGATTGAGCGGCGCCTTGTTCAGGATTGGGTCGCCCGTCCGCTTTTGCGCGGCATTCCGGGCGTCGCCGAGATCAACAGTGTGGGCGGTTATGTAAAGCAGTATCAGGTGCTGGTTGACCCAGTGAAGCTACGCTACTTTAACGTATCTTTGCAGGACGTTGCCGACGCGCTGGCGCGCAATAATGCAAACGCCGGCGGAGGAATCTTACGGCAAGGTTCCGAGCAATACCTGATTCGGGGAATTGGGCTTGTGACTTCCCTTGACGATATCCGTTCCATGGTTCTCAAGGAGGTCGGTTCGACGCCTGTATTTGTCCGCGATGTGGCCGACGTTCGTTTTGGAGAGGAAGTCCGCTACGGTGCGCTTCTGAAGGGCGGCTACACCGAGACGGCGGGCGGCATCGTCATGATGCTTGCTGGAGGCAATGCGAAGAAGATTGTGAGCCGCATTCAAGAACGGGTTGCCGAAATCAACGATCGAGCAATGTTGCCCGGCGGCTTAAGAATCGTTCCCTTCTATGACCGGAGCGAGCTGGTCGATGCCGCGCTCAGCACCGTCGTCAAAGTGCTCATCGAGGGAATCATTCTCGTAGTCGTCATCTTGTTCTTGTTTCTAGGCGACATTCGTTCGAGCGTCGTAGTGATCGCCACGCTGGTCCTCACGCCTCTCATTACCTTCATGGTGATGAACTACTATGGCCTCTCGGCGAATCTCATGAGTTTGGGCGGTTTGGCCATCGCGATCGGTTTGATGGTCGATGGCAGCGTGGTGGTCGTCGAGAACGTCTTCGAGAAGCTGGGGCATCAGCACGGCCGGCCGAAACTAGACGTCGTCTTCGAAGCGGTGAAGGAAGTCGGCACCCCTGTCATCTTCGGTATCGGCGTAATCATTCTCGTGTTCTTGCCGCTCATGACCCTCGAGGGCATGGAGGGTAAGATGTTCGCGCCCCTCGCTTACACGATCGCGATCGCCCTGTTCATTTCGCTGGTGATCTCGCTCACGCTTTCGCCGGTCCTTTCCGCTTATCTCGTGAAAGGGGGAGGCGGGCACGACACTTTCTTCGTCCGCATCTTGAAACGTCCCTATGTTTTCATCCTGCGTTGGGCGCTCGCCCACCGCTGGCAGACTTTCGGCGTGGCCGTCGCGCTGTTTGCCGGGGCGGGATTATTGTTTCCGTACCTAGGAACGTCTTTCATCCCCGAAATGAAGGAGGGCTCGCTCGCGCCGAACGTGGACCGTGTTCCGAACATCTCCATTGAAGAGTCAATACGCATGGAAATGCGCATGCAGCGGCTCATGCGCGACATCCCCGGCATCCGAACGATCGTTTCGACGCTGGGCCGAGGCGAATCGCCCGCCGATCCGAACGGCGTCAACGAAAACTCGATCATCACGAGTTTGGTCAAGATCGATGAAATGCCGCAGGGTTGGAATCAAGACCGCATCGCCGACGAAGTCCGAAACCGCCTGCAGCGCATTCCCGGAATCAATGTGGCCATGGCGCAACCGATCTCCGACCGCGTCGACGAAATGGTGACCGGCGTTCGAGCCGATGTCGCGGTAAAGGTTTTTGGCGACGACTTGAACGAGTTGCTGGCCAAGGCGAATGAGATCGCGAAAGTGGCGCGCACGGTGCGCGGCACGCAAGACGTCAAAGTGGACCGGCTCGGAGGCCAGCAGTATCTCACGATCCAGATTGACCGTCAGGCGATCGCGCGCTACGGGCTGAATGCCGCCGATATTCACGACCTCATAGAAACGGCCGTCGGTGGTAAGGCCGTCACCGACATCTACGAGGGAGAACGCCGTTTTGCCGCCGTGGTGCGATACCCCGAGTCTCTGCGCAACAGCGTTGACGAGATTCGACGCCTGGTTGTCAACACGCCTTCGCAGGAAAAGGTGTACCTCGAAAACTTGGCCCGCATCGAGGTCCTCGAAGGCCCCGCGCAGATCAATCGCGAAACCGCCAAGCGGCGCATCGTGGTCGGCGTGAATGTCCGGGATCGCGACCTGGGAGGCTTCGTCGCCGAACTTCAGAGTAAGGTGGCGAGCGCGGTAAAACTCCCGAGCGGCTATTTTCTTGAGTGGGGCGGACAGTTTCAAAACATGGAGCGCGCTCTCAGCCACCTGCTCGTGATCGTTCCCATCACGATTGGCGCGATCTTCTTCCTCTTGTTTCTGCTCTTCGGCAGCCTCCGCTTTGCGTCCCTGATCATCCTGGTGTTGCCCTTCGCTTCAATCGGCGGTGTAGTGGCGCTTTTCGTGACTGGTGAGTATCTGTCGGTGCCGGCCAGCGTTGGCTTCATCGCGCTGTGGGGTATCGCGGTCTTGAATGGTGTTGTCCTTGTGTCCTATATCCGGAAGCTCCGCGAAGAAGGGCTTGGGCAAGCGCGCGCCATCGAAGAAGGAGCGCTGATGCGCTTCCGGCCCGTGATGATGACGGCAACTGTGGCGGCGCTCGGCCTGGTTCCCTTCCTCTTCGCTACGGGCCCAGGCTCCGAAGTCCAAAGACCGCTTGCCATCGTGGTGATCGGCGGATTGTTTACTTCGACAGGCTTGACACTGATCGTGCTCCCTAGCCTCTATGCGCTCTTCGAGGGGCGCGACAAGCAGGGCGAAGAACCGATTACCGCGAGCTAGGCCGCTTCCCCTCGCGAGGAGCTTCCCGATGCGGTCCCCCCGGGGCCGCCGCTCAACCGCGGAACGTGGCCGCCAGCGAGTTTTTCGAGGTTTATCGCATGGAGACGGATTAAAATTACAGTCTATGCTCGAAGCCGTTGACTTGACCAAGACCTTCGGCGATCACATAGCTCTTGACCGGCTGAACTTGGTTGTGAATCCGGGCGAGATTTTTTGTTTACTAGGCGCCAACGGCGCAGGCAAGACAACCACCATCAACCTCTTTCTGAACTTCCTTCAGCCGACCAGCGGACAAGCAAGAATCAACGGTCTCGATGTAACCACGGAGCCGCTCGCCTCGAAAAAGTTCATTGCTTACATTCCCGAACAGGTCAGCCTCTATCGCAATCTCACCGGGCTTGAGAACCTGAACTACTTTGCCACCTTGGCCAGCGGGAGCCCGGTTGAGAAATCGAAGCTCCTCGAGTATCTCCGCGCGGTGGATCTGCCTGCCGGGGCTGAAGGCCGCAAAGTCGCCACTTATTCGAAAGGTATGCGGCAGAAGATCGTGATCGCCATCGCCATGGCGAAACAAGCCAAAGCTTTGCTTCTCGACGAACCCACCAGTGGACTCGACCCCAAGGCCTCCAATGAGTTCTCGCAGTTGATCCGGCGCTTAGCGGGGCAGGGAACCGCGATTCTGATGGCGACTCACGACTTGTTCCGTGCCAAGGAGGACGCCTCGCGCGTCGGCATCATGCGGCAGGGGACTCTCCGGCAAGTCTTGAATACCGATGAGTTCGGTCACGCCGATCTCGAACGTATCTATCTCGAACACATGCACGCTTAAGGACCCGCTCCATGATTCTCCACATCGCCCGCAAAGAAATTCTCGAGATGCGTAAAGATGGGCGCTTTCTCGCTGCCAGCGCCATCATCCTCACGCTTCTGGTCCTCAGCGTCGCCATCGGCTGGCAGCAGTATCGCGAGATCCATCGGCAGCATGAGCAGGCGCGGGCGCAAACCCGCGCGCAGTGGCTGACGCAAGGCAAGAAGAACCCCCATTCCGCGGCACACTACGGCGTTTACGCGTTCAAGCCGAAGAGCCCCCTCTCGCTTATCGACCGTGGCGCGGACAACTACACCGGCGTCGCCGTCTGGCTCGAGGCCCACAAGCAGAATGAGTTCAAGTACAAACCCGCCCGCGATTCCAACACTCTCGCGCGCTTCGGCGAGTTAACCGCGTCGAGCGTCCTGCAACTCCTCTTACCGCTTCTCATCATCCTCATGAGCTTCACGGCATTTGCCGGCGAACGCGAGCAAGGCACCCTGCGCCTGCTTCTGAGTATGGGAGTACCGCGTTCGCATTTGGCGCTGGGCAAAGCGCTGGGAATCGCGGGCGGCTTGGGTTTGCTCTTGATTCCCGCGGCTATTCTTGGTTCCGGCGCGCTTCTGTTGGCGAGCGATGCCGGCGCTTTTACGGCAAATCTCCCTCGCCTCGGCTGGATGAGCGTGAGCTACCTTCTCTACTTCGCCGCGTTTATCGGTCTTTCGCTGACCGTTAGCGCGCTCGCCAAGAGCGCCCGGCTTGCCTTGGTCTGCCTTCTGGCTTTCTGGATCTTCAACGGCTTGGCCGCGCCGCGTTTGATGAGTGACCTGTCGCGGCAAGTCCACCGTACGCCTTCGAGCCTCGAATTCTCCCGCGAAATGGAGCAAGCGCTCCGCGAAGGGAATGATCCGAAAGAGCTGGAACGGCGCGTGCTCGCCGAGTACAAGGTCAAGACTATCGAAGAGTTGCCCGTCAATTTTCAAGGCATCGCGTTGCGTGAAGGCGAGGAGCATGGCAACAGGGTTTACGACGCCATGTACGGTAAGTTGTGGGATTGCTTCGAAGCCCAGAATCGCTTCCAGCAACAGGGCGCGATGGTGGCCCCGTTCTTGGCGATTCGAAGCATTTCGATGGGTCTCAGTGGTACGGACTTTGCCCACTTTCGCGATTTCTCGGTGGCTGCCGAGCGGTATCGCCGTTACTTCATCGAAGTCTTGAACGAGGATGTGAAACTCAATCCGCGCTCGAAAGAACGCGGTTACTTGGCGAGCGATGATTTGTGGGGGAAGGTAAAGCCCTTCACCTATGAGGCGCCCGCGGTGGCCGACGTTCTTGCTGGGCAAGCCACGAGTCTGGCCGTGCTAGCCGCTTGGGCTTTGGCGACCGCGCTCGCCGCAGGATATGTGGCGACGCGGCGCTTGGAGGCCGAATGAAGGCGCTGGCGTCCCATACGGGTACCGTCGTCGCGCTCGAATGGCGTTTGCTCAAGGCCGATCGCACGCTTCTCGCCGTGACACTACTCCTGGCCGGGCTCGTAAGCTACAGTCTGTTCAAC
>Ga0224723_1002185_pt1 | contig 11015 bp, 14 predicted proteins | sample Balambano_FR2_Me_FD_161647 | JGI IMG/M metagenome (GOLD analysis project Ga0224723, IMG submission 161647) | Freshwater sediment microbial communities from Lake Towuti, South Sulawesi, Indonesia - Balambano_FR2_MetaG | ecosystem: Environmental > Aquatic > Freshwater > Lake > Sediment | place...
CCCTTAACCTAGACCATTAGTCTACGAATTCCATCACTCACAAAAATTATTATGAAACTAACCAATCCTTTATATTATCCCATCGCTGTACTAACTGGCGGTCTCACGCTTTTTGTTGGTGTTCGTCTAATCCAATTACCAAGTATAATTATGTTACCAGCAGCAGCTGGTATTGCTGTAGTTGGTGCAGCTTATCTTAAATCCCGTGAACCGGAATCTTTTGAACTTGATAACCCAGAGTTAGAACAAGAATTACAAACACTTAAAACTTCAGCTTTAGCTCTAGCTACCCAAGCAAACAAATTCCGCTTAGAAAGCAAAAAATTGTTAACCGATTCCTTCCAACTAGAACTTTTAGCAGCAATACAAACCAGTTGCGATCACGCTACTGAAATTCCTACCAAAGTTGATAATTTAGCTCGTCGTTTACAAGCTACTAATTCACTACTTTCTACCAACGAATTACAACAGCAATTAGCACAAGTACAACAAAGAGCTAACTCTAGTACTGGGATAGCAAAACAACATCTCGACCAATTAGCAGATAGTCTGAAGCGTAATATCCAACTAGCACAAGAAGGTCAAGACACTAGGTTAGCACAAATTTTGAACATTTCCACTCAAATCCAAGATTCTGCGGGTGTATTACAGCAATTGCAAACTAAATTACCTACCACAGATTTAACTGATGGTGTTGCTATAGGTGAATTACAATCACTTGCTGATGAACTTGTTAGCTTACAAGAAAATGTTTACTTACTTCTGAGTAAATAATTACAATTAAATAACATGGAAATTATTCAACCTAATTCAGACCGTCTTATTCTTAAACAAGACTATAAAAAGGAGGCTTTAAATGACTTTATCATTATCATGGCTATTTTAACTCCGTTTTTTATAGCTCCCTTATCTATCTTATCTCCGCTAGTACGTCAAAACACGCTCAATTGTACTCGATTTGCAACAAATCAAGTCAATTGTCAAGTTGAAAATAAAATTATTAATATTCCAATATATCAAAAGCAGTTAGTACAGGTAACAGCAGCAGAAGTATCGAAAAAAATAGAAAAACGTGACAATGAAGAATATGAAGTTTACCAAATTGAACTATACTTCCAAAATGGCAAACAAGATTTCGGTGATGCTAGTGGAATGCAAAAAGATATACAGGAGCTTGCTAAACAGATAAATTCATTTCTTGCTAATTCTAATCAGCTTAATTTTAAAACAACCCAAAGTGAACTAAATAAAATTTCGTTTATAGAAATTACAGTAATTATATTGTTCTTTAGTGTTTGGTATGGAGGTTTATCTATATTTCCTATTCGCTTTATTTTTGATGCTTCGTATCAAGTTTATGATTTCAACCGCAAAATAAACCAATTATTAGTAATTAAAAAATATCATTTTTTACCTAATAGAGAAACTAAATATTCACTTTTAGATACACTTAGATTAAAAATGTCTTTAAGAAGTGATAGTGAAGGTTATATACGTTATAAGGTCAAACTTTTTGTAAATAACAAAAAAATACTTTTATATAATAACTGCAATCAAAATGATGCTGAACAAGTAGTCAACACAATTGCTGATTTTTTGAATATAAATCCCGAAAATAATTAGTAAATTATGTCTTTTTTTCAAAGATTAATTAAATATAGTGGATTTATATTTCTTCGGTCTCCTTTGACTAAGTTATTCAATTTTGTCAAAGCATTATTCAAGAGCGTAAAAGTTAAAGACTAAAACTCACATTAAATTCAAGGATGAAAAAATATGCAAGTCAATATAAATAACTCTCAGAAAAAAAACAAACCTCAAAACCGACAAGTTATTAATTCAGTTGCAATTATCCTCGGAACATTAGGTTTAACTTATGTACCCATTCCTGGATTAGAGCAAAATGTTGTGATTGTCAGTGGTACAGAACTACAAGAACCACTCCAACAACTAGAAGCTAAGTTTGAGCAAGCCAATCCTAATATTAAGTTAGAGCTAAAATTCCAAGGTTCTCAAGATATCGTCAATAAATTTGTTGACCAAAAGAATGATTTTAAACCAACTGTCTTAATTCCTGCCAATGGTGATATTTTAACAGACTTAAGCACCCGTCTGAAGGCTAGTGGCGATACTCAACCCTTTTACGATTCACCCCAACCTCTAGCGAAAACTATTTTAGTCGGTATTGCGTGGAGCGATCGCGGTAAAATCCTCTTCCCTGATGGTCGTTTTCAATGGTCAAAAGTGGAACAAGCAATGCAAGGTCGTAATTGGGGTACTATTGGTGGTGATAATAGTTGGGGTAGTTTTGATTTTGTCACCACAGACCCCACTCGGTCAAATAGCGGTCAGATAACATTAAGTTTATGGGCACAATCTAAAGTTGGTGGAAGCGTCAATAGTAGTACTTTCAACAATTCATCTGTACAATCTTTATTTAACTTAGTTAAAAAATCAGTATATCAGCCTCCACGTTCTACTGATATTCTACTCCAAGAATTTATCGCTAGAGGCCCTAATGATGCCGATGTTGCTACAGTATACGAAAGCATCGCTCTTTATCGTTGGCAACAATCTGCTGCTAACCAAGGTAAACCATACCAAGTTTACTATTTAAATCCAACTGTTGAAACTACTGCAACTGCGTTTATTGTCCGGAGAGACGTGAGTGAAAGTCAGAAGAATGCAGCAAGCAAATTCTTAGATTTTCTTGCACAACCAGAACAGCAAGCAATATTTGTCCAGTATGGTTTTCGTCCAGTAAGTAATATTGATTTAAAAAGTGTACCCAATAGTCCGTGGAGCCAAAATATTCCTGGTGCCCAAATTAACCCAGTAGTACAAACTTTACCACCTCCAAATGCTGAAACTCTAGTGGAAATTCAACGTCAGTGGGAAAGAGCGAATTAATTTGATGGAAGGTTAAATCATGAATTTTACTGGAGGTTGTGCGAGTGCTATTTTGTTGAGTATCTTGTCTCTGGGTGTATGGCTGCAATGTTTTACAGAAAGCGAATTTATTCTCAACCCATTGATTGATACTCAATTACCTCCAGGATTCACCTTAACGAAGTTTGAAAGCATCAAACCTGGGATGACAAAAGCCCAAGTACTAAAGATAATACCACCGCCAGAGTATCTGTCTAATAATGACTCTTGGGGATACGGTAATGATGGAGCAGCTCCCTTTGGTGATTTTGCTTGGTTTCGGTTTACTGTACACTTTGACGCTCAAGGTAAAGTTACTAAAACAGAGCGTCTCAAATTTCATGACTGATATAGCTGGATGACACTATACTCCGTTTGATAGAGACGCTCAATTTGAGCGTCTCTCATGTGTAGAATATAATATAACAACTGTTCGTTATAAAAACGTTGACGATTTCTCTACAATAAGTTAACGTTAATATAACAAGCGTTCGATATAAATAAATTCACTATGCCCAAGATAGTCGATCACGAGCAGTATCGTAAGGAGTTGCTTTGCAAATGCTTTGATTTATTTGCTCAAAAAGGCTATGGTTCGATCACGATGCGTCAACTAGCAGAAGGAATGGGAGTTTCTACAGGGACACTATATCATTATTTTCCTAGCAAGAAAGCTTTATTTGAGCAGTTAGTAGAGGAAGTGAGTAAGCAAGATGTATTAATGGCTGAAGCGGAGTTTGAAGGAGCAACAACTTTGCAAGAGCGTACAGAAGCTTTAGGAAAATATCTATCTAACAATGAAGATTATTATGTTAAGTGGATGTATGTTTATGTAGATTTTTGCCAACATAAAGATTCTCAAGATGTGAGAAATAAAGGTGGATTTCAGCGAGCAAATGAAATTTATCAAAAGGCTATATATGATTTTTTGGGAATTCAAGATATCCGATTAGCTGGTTTTATATATACTTTTATGGATGGATTGATCATGGAACGCTTATGTGGTAATGAATTAGTCTCTATTCCAGAACAATGTACTTTGCTTGGAAAAATGCTAACAATATATCTAGACCAAAAAATTAAGTTTTGATACGTATCTCAGGAGTAAATATGGATATATTACCAGATAAACAATCTCATTCAACAATTACAATCGCTCAATTTGATAGATTGGCTGATATCATTTTTGCTTTAGCAATGGCACAAACTGTTTTAGGTTTTCAAATACCGGAAACAGCTACTTCTATGATTGACTCTGAGGTAATTAAGTTTCTAATCGCACAGCTTGAACCTCTGATGACATATGCAATTACTTTTGTAATTGTCGCTATTTATTGGATAGAACACAGACAGCAATTTCGATATTATCAGCGCACCGATGATACATTAGTATGGTTATCTATTTTGTATCTAATGTGTTTATTTATCGTGCCTTACTCTAATGCTTTAGTGATGCATTTTAGTGATAATTATTTAGTTAAAATATTGTTTAGTATTAATATTTTTTTGATAGGAATATTTTCATTTGGTAGTTGGTTTTATGCTACTTATCAACATCGTTTAGTTGATGAAGATTTGGATAATCAAACTATTATCAAGACGAAAATTAGAGCATTGATTGAGCCGGGGATATCTATATTAACTATTGTAGTAGCTTTATTCAATCAATACTTATGGGATTACGTGTGGTTTATAACTCCAGTTATTTATATTGCTGTGGATAAATTTCTGCCTCAGTCTCAAAGTAATTAATGTGTATCATATAGGGGAATTTATGACTTTGAATTTATTAACTAAACCCAAGAATCCGTGGCTGATTGGATTGGTACTTAGTGCTACTGCTATTACTACTGGAGTTGTATTTTTTGGAGTTTCTCAGTTTGGGTTAATTTCAAAACCTCCCGAAAAGCCAGTAGAAATTCCAGCACCTAAAAGAGTTACTGCGTTAGGAAGATTGGAACCAGAAGCGCAGGTAATTAGACTTTCTGCACCTCTAGCTTTGGATGGCGATCGCATTTCTCGCTTTTTCGTCAAGGAAGGTAATCGGGTTAAAGTTGGGCAAATTGTGGCTATACTCGATTCACGCGATCGCTTGCAAGATGCACTGCAACAAGCTGAGAAACAAGTGAGTGTAGCAAAGGCAAAGTTAGCTCAAGTGCAAGCAGGAGCGAAAACTGGGGATATTCAAGCCCAAAGAGCGAAAATTGCCACATTAGAAGCGCAATTAACAGGTGACAGGACAGCACAGCAAGAAGCGATCGCTAGATTAGAGGCGCAACTGCAAGGTGATAGGATAGCTCAACAAGCAACAATTAGAAGATTACAAGCAGAAGTAAATAATGCTCAAGCGGAATTCACCCGGTATCAGCAGTTATATTCCCAAGGTGCAATTTCTAAATCTTTCTTTGATAGTAAACGTTTGAGCGTAGACACTAGTACACAACAATTGCGAGAAGCAAGAGCTGTACTTAGTCGGATTGAAACTACAGGTAGAAAGCAATTAAGTGAAGCCAGAGTTGCACTTAATCGAATTAATGCTACTGGTGGTAAACAAATTACTGAAGCCGAAGCTACTCTCAGTAGTATTGCGGAAGTCAGACCTGTGGATGTGCAAGCAGCACAAACAGAAGTAGAGAATGCGATCGCAGCAGTTAAACGCGCTCAAACAGACTTAGAGCAAGCTTATATTAAAGCACCAATAGCAGGGCAAATTATCAAAATGCATACCCGAGTGGGAGAAACAATTACTGATTCTGGAATTGCTGATTTAGCCCCAAATGAGCAAATGGTAGCTGTTGCAGAAGTATATCAAACAGATATCAGTAAAGTTAAACTGGGACAACCAGCAGTAGTTACCAGCCAAGCATTTGATGGAGAAGTGCGGGGAAGTGTTTCTCAAGTTGGTTTGCAGGTGACTAGACAAAATGTATTTTCTAGCCAACCGGGAGAAAACCTTGATAGACGAGTGATTGAAGTAAAAATTCGTCTCAACCCAGAAGGTAGTAAGCGGGTGGCAGGTTTTACTAATTTACAAGTACAGACAGCTATTGAGTTAGATAAATGATCTATATTAACCTTTTAATGTACAAATGTCATATACACCGTATTGCAGGTTTATAAGGTACAATTACGTTACCTCGTAAGGGCACGGCATCAGTAGGATTTTTCATTCACCCATAATATTTCGGACGCCGTGCCCCTACATAGTGGTATTATTCGTTGGTTAATTATTTTGGCTACCATAACTCACCCAGTTGAAAACTGCTGTATATAATATAGCAAAAAGGAAGCTCAACTTGTATTTGTTGTATAGATATTTAAAACAATACAAATAGTTTGAGCCACCCTTTAAAAGGAAAACTTAATTATTTGGGCACGCGGGGATAGATTTTTTCGCATAATTACAATCAAAATGCTCCAAAGCTTCTCGACTTGATTCAAAACTATAACTTACATTTCTGGGGTACTCGCTTGGATAATCTTTACGCATCCAAATTTTTAAATAATATCCAGCATTCTTGTCTTTTCTCCACAGTTCATAGCTATATTCACCACCAGAACCATTAGAAACTCGTGTATCAGCTATTGCTTGTGTAGACAATGTTAGTAGCATTGAGAAAGTTAAGGTAGATGCGAGAATATTCTTAAACATGATTGTTTATACGCCAGAGATTACATCTACTTTGATAACTTTTTATTAAGATTAGATGGTAAGAATAAGTTGAAATTAAAATTAAAAAACAATAAACTATTTTACATTTATTTAGAATAAATACCGTGTGAATACTGAATATTTTTTGACTCTTGCAAGAAAATACTGTCTTAGAAGTCCCATCAGGTCGTTTCTGTATATTAATTGTTCACGTAACCTATAGGGTAATCCGACCAAGCATAATCTCAGCCGGATTTGTTAGTCTAGATGTAGTTGTTAAATTTGGCATAACTACCCAGTGGTAAAGTTATACATAAAATACTCAGTAGCGCGTAAATAAATCATTACTTAGGATCTGACTATGACGGCGTTTGAACCAAAACCCATCCGTTCCTATAGCCAAGAAGACGTACAGCAAATTCTTCAGTTGGCGATCGCTCGTCAAGCTGATGACCAAGATAAGGAATTTTCCTTTGAACAATTGTTAGAAATTGCTACTGAGTTAGAAATATCACTAGATACTTTGAACCAAGCAGAGCGAGATTGGTTGAACCAACAGGGAGAAATCCAGCGAAGAAAAGCATTTAATATCTATCGTCAAGAAAGATTTAAAAAGCGATTGGGGAATTATACGATTATAAATACTTTTTTATTATTAGTAGATTATGTCGGCGGCTGGAATGTTTCTTGGTCGTTATACCCTTTGTTATGCTTCGCCTTAGCAGCAGGTCTTGATGGTTGGAATACAATGGAAACAAAAGGCGAAAACTACGAAGCAGCTTTTCAAAGGTGGAATCGTAAGCATCAGTTAAAACAGTCCTTTAGAAAGCTAATGAATAAATTCTTCAAAAGCACTTAAATGTAAAAATGTGATCTAAGTCTAAATTGTATCCAAATCACGGAGATTTTATAGGGAGTTTGTATCAAAATTAGAGTACTGACTTCTGATTTTTCCTTATGGCTTTTCAGGATTTCTCTGGTCAAAATTTCCAAGCTCACTCGTTTGCCGATCAAGACCTCAGCGGCGCCGACTTTAGCTATGCAGATATGCAGAATGCAGATTTTAGCCATGCTAACCTCACAAGCGCAAATTTCCGGGGATCAAATTTGCGGGGAGTTAATTTCGAGGGTGCTGACCTTACCAGAGCTCTACTTTGGGGAGCCGATCTGCAAAGGTCAAACCTAAAAGGAACTAATTTCAAAGAGGCTCAATTGAAAACAGCCTCACTTTGCGGAGCTACTTTAAAAGAAACTAACTTTCAAGGAGCATACTTACAAGGAACTGACTTCCAAGGAGTCAATATTCAAGGAGCAAACTTTCAAAATACAGAATTACAGGGAGCTAATTTCCACTGTGCTAATTTATTAAAATCGTACTTCCTGAGAGCAAACCTCCAAGGAGCTAATTTTCACAAAGCTAATCTCCAAGGAGCTAATTTCCAAGAAGCTGACTTGAAAGGAGCTAATCTCCGAGAAGCCAAGCTCCAAGGAGCTAATTTTCAAGGAGCTAATCTCCAAGGAGCTAATCTCCGCTATTGTAAACTACAAATAAGTTCACTAATTAGAGCAAATTTACAAGCAGCCGATTTAACAGGAGCTGAGCTAACAGGAGCTTTTTTCCAAAGTGCCTTATTAGATAGATGTAATTTTCAAAAAACTAATCTTTTGACAGCAGAGTTTGCAGGAGCAAGCTTGTTGGGAGCGAGTTTTCAAGATGCAAACCTTTTAAGAGCTAATTTCCAGCAAGCCATGCTGCAAGAAGCTAACTTTCAACAAGCTTATTTGTTGGAAACAAATTTTCAAGAAGCTATTCTCCAAGACGCTAACTTTGAAGGTGCAAATCTTTTGGGAGCGGATTTTAGAAGAGCTAAGTATCTGACTGTACAACAAGTTCAAGTCGGGAACCATTGGAATCAAGCTCAATATGACCCTGATTTTTTTAGGGAAAATGAAAGTTGATATAAATAGATGAAGAGGGCGAACAGTTGTTCGTCCCTAGAGAGTATCAGAGTTTTTGTGAAACGGTTTATATAGCTAGAGTTAGCTCTTTTTGGTAGGTGGGAAGTTCACTCTAAATGGATTGACAATCTGTAAGGTATTTTCGAGTATTAAACCATCTTGCATATCTTCTGAGTAAAGAATACTTGCATCCCCTAAAACGGCACTCGCAACGATGAGACTATCCCAAAATGAAAGTAAGTATTGATCGCGTAATTTCACAGCAGACTGAAGCGTTTCGAGAGAGACTGGTAAGATTTTACAACCTTGCGCTAATTCTTCCAGTAATATCTGAATTTGGGCGTTATTAAACCCTGCTTTACGGATTAAATTGGAACAAACCTCATTAACCACCTGTGTACTGATTAAGATATTTTGGTAATTTGTGATAGTTGTAGCTACTTGTTGTTTGGGAATAGCATTAGTGTCACGAGGGTTGATAATAAAGCGATACAGCCAAATGTTAGAGTCAATAAATCAGGGTGGAGATTCATCAACGTTCATTGGCTTCAACTCTTGTCAACAGCTGAAAATCTTCAATTTCGATTGGATTATCTGTTAATTGAGCAATAAGTCCTTTTTTTGGAAAGCGTTTTGTTTTGGGGCTTGAATGAGATTCTACAATCAGCTTGACGGATTCACCCTCAGCTAGTTGGAGATTTCCGATAGGACGTAAAACGCCATTTTCAAACACAGCTTCACAGTTTTGTTGCTGCATACTCAATCCTGTTAATTATCTTTCTCCAATTTTAACCGATGAACAAATTTGGACAAAAGTTCTTTAAAACTGGATTGATGGCTACAAATCAGGAAAATAGGGAACCTATGTCCCTCAACCTAACTCAATGCCTAGTTTTTTACAAAAGTCATCATCATATTGTGCTTCTTCCCAATTCCTCGCTGATTGGATTTGATATGTAGATAAATTCTTCGCTCCGATGAGGTTCGCTCCTTGAAGATTGCAAAATGTTAAGTTAGCTCCCCTCAGGTCAGTCCATCTTAAATTAGCTTTGCTTAAATTAGCTTCACTCAAATTGGCTCGAAACAAGTAGGCACCACTTAGATGCGCTCTGGTTAAATTAGCTTTATATAAATCAGTTTTGTAAAGGTAGGCTCCTGTTAACTGCGCTTCATATAAGGTAGCTGCACTCAAGTTCGCTGAAATTAAGTTAGCTCCCATTAAATTTGCAAAACATAAGTTAGCTCGGTTTAGGGAAGCAGAACCTAAATCAGCATCTTTGAGGTTAGCGTCTCTAAAATCACACCCTATTAAGTTAGCCTCAACCATGACAGCACCTTTGAGGTTTGCTTTACTTAAATCAGCACCAATTAAATTGGTATAACTTAAATCTGCTTGCGTAAGTGTAGCAGCGCTCAAGTTAGCAATACTGAAATTAGCAGCACTGAGGTTAGCTTCCATAAGTAGAGCATTATGGAGGTTAGCGCTAGTGAGATCAGCGTCGCTCAAGTTTGCTCTTACAAGTAAAGCATTACACAAATCTACTTTACTCAAGTTTACTCCTTGAAGTTTCGCGCCTCTGAGGTTGTCTCCTTGTAAGTTTGCCGTACTAAGGTCTGGTTCAACTTGAGGATTTTGTTTTCTCCACTCAACCCATGTCACTGCACCTGCTTTGAGTAAAGCCAGGTGATCAAGATTCGCCATGCTATTACTCCTTTAATGTTTAGCGCTAACTGTAGGATTTTCTCGACCAGCTACACTTTCGATCGCTGTTAAGGCTCCTTGGGCACCTGCAAGAATGTCCCGTTCTTGTCCACCTAAATAAAGTCGTCCAAAACTACCTACAGCTTGAACTTCCAGAATGTTAATTGCTGCTGCTTTTTCTGCTTCATTTGCAGCCAATGCGGTATAAGCAGCAGGTTCAACTTCTAATACATATAAAGTTTGTCCTGCTAGGAGTAGCTGTCCTTTCCGTGTACGGTTTATAAGTTGTGTTTGATAGGCATCAATATTACGTATAATTTGGCTAGAGACAACACGCGGTTTTAAACATTGGTCTTTGCTAATTCCCAAAGCTGCCAAAACTGCTTGACCTGCGGCTCTAGTTTCACCAAATGAGGTAGAATGGACTTCCAAAAGACCATATAATCGTTCGACTACCTGTACTCCCGGACGTACTGAAGCAGCTTTCAGGGCTACATCGGTAATCCGATTAATTTCTATCCCAGGGGAGATTTCAATCCACAGTGATGTATCTCCTGGTAATGGTAAGAAACCTTGGGCTACTGTTCCCATGTACGCTGCGTGCTGAGGTTGCAGGCTGTCGAGAAATACGAAACTACGTAGTTCTATTCCCAAGGTATTGCTCTCCAGTCATAAAGGTCAAATATAAAAATGCAATATAAGTTTAAGTTACCATAAGACTTGACTAGAAAACGGAGAGGGGGAGGGGGTAATGGGAGTAATGGAGGTGATGGG
>Ga0224723_1002186_pt1 | contig 11015 bp, 9 predicted proteins | sample Balambano_FR2_Me_FD_161647 | JGI IMG/M metagenome (GOLD analysis project Ga0224723, IMG submission 161647) | Freshwater sediment microbial communities from Lake Towuti, South Sulawesi, Indonesia - Balambano_FR2_MetaG | ecosystem: Environmental > Aquatic > Freshwater > Lake > Sediment | place...
ATCCGATTCCAGCCCCCGACAGCTCAAGCTGCTCCTGTGCGCCGCTCCCGTGCATCACGGTCATGCGGGCGACCTTTCGCCGCGCAACCGCCGCCATTAGGTTGCAGATCGCATGCGCTATATCTCCACCCGCGGGCAGGCCCCCGCGCAAGGCTTCGCCGACGTGCTGCTGGCGGGCCTTGCCGCCGATGGCGGGCTGTATCTGCCCGAGAGCTGGCCAGCCATCCCGGCCGCCGAACTCCGCGCCATGCGCGGCATGCGCTATGCCGACCTGGCGGCCCGGATCATCCACCCGTTCGTCGGCGGCGCGATCGGGTTCGAGAAACTGGCCACGCTGTGCGATGCCGCCTGGCGTGATTTCTCGCACCCGGCCGTCTGTCCGCTGTCGCAGGTCGATCAGCGCACTTGGCTGCTGGACCTGACGCGCGGGCCGACGCTGGCGTTCAAGGACATGGCGATGCAGTGGCTGGCGCCTCTGTTCGACCATGTGCTGGCCGAGCGCGACGCCCGCATCACCATCATCGGCGCGACCAGTGGCGACACCGGGGCTGCCGCCGTCGCCGCCATCGCCGGGCGCGACCGGGCGCGCATCGTCATGCTGCACCCGGAAGGGCGCGTTTCGGCGGTGCAGCGCCGGCAGATGACCACGGTGCTGGCCGACAATGTCACCAACCTGGCCGTCGCCGGCACCTTCGACGATTGCCAGGATCTGGTGAAGGCGATGTTCGCCGATGCCGGCCTGCGCGCCGATCTCAACCTGTCGGCGGTCAACAGCATCAATTGGGCGCGCGTGGTGGCGCAGGTGCCCTACTATGTCGCCGCGGCACTGGCGCTGGGCGCGCCCGACCGGCCGGTGGCGTTCAGCGTTCCCACCGGCAATTTCGGCAATGTGCTGGCCGGCTGGGTGGCCGCACGCATCGGGCTGCCGGTGGCGCGCCTGATCATCGGCAGCAACAGCAACGACATCCTCACGCGCTTCCTGTCCGCCAACGACATGAGCCTGGGCCACGTGGTGCCGACGCTGTCGCCCAGCATGGACATCCAGGTGAGCTCCAATTTCGAGCGCCTGCTGTATGTGCTGCTGGGCGAGGATGCCGCCGCGACGGCGCGCGCCATCCAGCAATTCCGCGCCACAGGGCGCATGCCCGTGCCCGATGCCGCCTGGCGGGCCGCCACCCGCGACTTCGCGGGGTTCGCCCTGGACGATGCGGCGACGATTGCCACCATCGCCGGCCACCACCGAACCACCGGCGACCTGATCGACCCGCACACCGCCATCGGCCTCGCTGCCGCGCGCGCCCGCGCGCCGGTGGACGATTCGATCCCCGTGATCGCGCTGGCCACCGCGCACCCAGCGAAATTCCCCGATGCGGTGGAACGGGCAGTTGGTATACGACCCGCGCTGCCGGCGCATCTTGAAGACCTGTTCGACCGGCCCGAACGCATGATCCGCGTGGCCAACGATCTTGCCGCCGTGACCCACCAGGTCCGCGCCGCCGTAGGTGAAATTGCATGAACGACCTTGCCCCCACTGCCCAGGCAACCATCACCCGCCTTGCCAATGGCCTGACCGTGGTCAGCGAAACCATGCCGCGGGTCGAGACCGTCAGCCTTGGCGCCTGGGTCGGCGTCGGAACCCGCCACGAACGGGCGGAGGAGAACGGTGTGGCGCACTTCCTGGAACACATGGCCTTCAAGGGCACCGAACGCCGCAGCGCCCAGGCCATCGCCGAGGAGATCGAGGCGGTGGGCGGGCACCTCAACGCCTACACCGCTCGCGAGCAGACCGCCTACTACGCCAAGGTGCTGAAGGAGGACTCGGAACTCGCCATCGACATCATCGCCGACCTGCTGACCGCCAGCACGCTCGACCCGGCCGAGCTGGAGCGCGAGCGGGGCGTGATCCTGCAGGAGATCGGCCAGGCCAACGACACGCCCGACGACGTGGTGTTCGATCATTTCCAGGCCGCGGCCTTCCCCGGGCAGCCGATGGGCTGCCCGACGCTGGGCACCGAGGCAAGCGTGCGGGCGCTGTCGCGCGAGGCGCTGGCCGGATGGATGCGGCGCTTCTATGGCCCGGCCAACATGCTCGTCGCCGCCGCCGGCAACATCTCGCACGAGCAGGTGCTGGCGCTCACGGAACGGCATTTCGCGAGGCTGCCCGGCGTGGCGCCCGCCACCTGCGGGCCGGGCAGCTACCAGGGCGGCGAGCACTGCGAGGAGCGCGAACTCGACCAGACCCACATCGTGCTGGGTTTTCCGGGCATCGAGTACCGCCACGCCGACTACTGGGCGGCGTCGTTGCTCTCCACCCTGCTTGGCGGCGGCATGAGTTCGCGGCTGTTCCAGGAGGTGCGCGAGAAGCGGGGCCTCGTCTATTCCATCTACACCTTCGTGCAGCCCTTCAACGATACCGGCCTGTTCGGGCTGTACGCAGGCACGGGCGAGCGCCAGGTGGCCGAGCTGCTGCCGGTGGTGACCGAGGAGCTGGCCAAGGTGCAGCGCGCCGTGACGCCCGAGGAACTCAAGCGCGCCAAGGCGCAGACCAAGGCCAGCGTGCTGATGGCGCTGGAAAGCACCGGCAGCCGCTGCGAGCAGATCGCGCGCCAGATCCAGGTGCATGGCCGCGTGCTGCCGACCGAGGAGATCGTCGCCCGCATCGAGGCAGTGACTCCCGAGCAGGTCGCAGGGGTTGCCGCCAAACTGTTCCGCGCCCGGCCGACGCTGGCCGCCGTCGGGCCGCTGACCCACCTGCCGCGGCTGCCGGCGATCGTCGAGAAAATGGCGGCGTGAGCACCCTGGCACCCCCGAGCGGCCTTGCCCCCATCGCGCTGCTCGATGCGCTGCTGGTCGCGGCCAGCCGCGCCGGCGCCGACGCCGCAGATGCGGTGCTGATCGACGAACGCTCGCTGTCGGTGCGCCAGCGGCTGGGCAAGCTCGAGGAGGTGAACCGCGCCGAAAGCGCCGAGCTGGGCCTGCGCGTCCTGGTCAGCCAGAAGGGGGGCCAATCCGCCGCGATCGTCTCGACATCGGATCGCGAGCAGAAATCCTTCGCGATCCTCGCCGAGCGCGCCGTGGCGATGGCGCGCGCCGTGCCGCCGGACCCGTTCGTCGGGCTGGCCGAGGCCGAGAGCCCCGGCCCCTTTCCCAGCCTCGATCTTGACGATTTCTCCGATCCCGCGCCTTCGGTGCTGGCCGCGCGTGCGGCGACGGCCGAGGATGCTGCCCGCGCCGTCGCCGGCGTCACCAACACCGAGGAAGCCGAAGCCGGCTGGAGCCGCACCACGCTGACGCTGGTCACCACCGGCGGCTTCGCCGGCCAGACCACGCGGACCAGCCACAGCCACTATGTCACCGCGCTGGCCGGGCACGGCACCGACATGCAGCGCGACTACGACTACAGCTCGGCGACACACGCCGCAGACCTGATCGCGCCCGAGCTGATCGGCGGACGCGCCGGCGAGCGGGCGGTCGCACGGCTGAACCCCGTGCGCCTCGCGTCCTCGCGCATGCCCGTTGTCTACGACCCACGCGTCGCCGGCACGCTGGTCGGCCATCTGGCGAGTGCGATCAACGGCGCGGCGGTGGCGCGCGGCACCTCGTTCCTGAAGGACCGCATGGGCCAGCGCCTGTTCCGCGCCGGCGTCGCCATCCACGACGATCCGCTGCGCCCGCGCGGCCTGCGCTCGCGCCCGTTCGATGGCGAGGGCGTGGCCGGCCGCGCGCTGGCGCTTGTCGAGGACGGGGTCTTGCGCAGCTGGATCCTCGACAGCCGCAGCGCCCGGCAGTTGAGGCTTGCCAGCACGGGACACGCCTCGCGCGGCGTGTCCTCCCCGCCGTCGCCGGGGCCATCGAACCTGTGGCTAGCCGCCGGCCACGTCACGCCCGCGGCGCTGATGAGCGACATCGCCGAGGGCGTGTATGTCACCGAGCTGATCGGCATGGGCGTGAACCAGGTGACCGGCGACTATTCGCGGGGCGCGGCGGGCTTCGCCATCCGCCACGGGCAGCTGGCCGAGCCGGTCGCCGGCATCACCATCGCCGGCAACCTTGTCGAGATATTCGCCGCCCTGACGCCGGCGGACGACCTGGAGTTCCGGCGCGGCACCGATGCGCCGACGGTGCGCATCGATGCCATGACGATCGCGGGCGCCTGAGGTGGGATGGGGCATGCGCCGCCGCGCCACCCTTGCCCTGGGTGCCGCGGCGCTTTCCACGCGCGCCATCGCCGCCGAGCCGGTGGACGTGGCGCTGGTGCTGGCGGCCGACGCTTCCGGCAGCATCACACCCGACGAGTTCGCGCTGCAGAAGGAAGGCATCGCCGAAGCACTTGCCGATGCGCGGACGCTGGCCGCGATCCGCTCGGGCGCCGTGGGGCGGATCGCGGTGGCCTATGTGGAATGGGGCAGCCCCGGTGGTGCCGCCACGGTGCTGGACTGGCACGCGATCGGCACCGCGCGCGAGGCGGAAACATTCGGCGCGGCACTGATCGCCGCACCCCGATCGCGCCAGAGCTACAACGCCATCGGCGATGCGATCGACCACGCCGCCCTGCTGCACGGGGCCTGTCCATTCGAGCCGACGCGGCGCGTGATCGACATCTCGGGTGACAACCGCGACATACGCAGTTTTCGCCCCGCGCCGGTCGCGCGCGACGCCGCAGTGGCGGCGGGGATCGTGGTGAATGCGCTTGCCGTCGTCGAGGACGATCGGCGCGCGATCGACGGTCGGCCCTGGCTGGTCGCCTATTACGAGGCCGAGGTGATCGGCGGGCCGGGCGCGTTCGTTGTCGCCGCCGAACAGCGCACGGATTTCGTGCGCGCGATGCGCCAGAAGATCGTGCGCGAGATCGCGTGAAAATCCCCTCTCCCGCGCTCGGGCGGGAGAGGGAGGGGCCCAGCCGCAGGCTGGGAGGGTGAGGGTGGTGCCGCCCGTCGCACGGCACCACCCTCACCCCAGCCCTCTCCCGCCCAAGCGCGGGAGAGGGAGTGCCTGCGTCCCCCCTCGCCCTTGCCGGCAACCCGCGCCACGGTCAAATTCAGGGCAGCGCCCGCGCCCGGAAGGAACGACCCATGGATGCACTTCCCGCCGCCACTGCCGGCCCGCTTGCCTCCGACGTGCTGGCCGGTGTCCGCGTGCTTGACCTTACCCGCGTGCGCGCCGGCCCCACCTGCGTGCGCCAGCTGGCCGATTGGGGTGCGGACGTGATCAAGATTGAGATGCCGCCGGGCCTGGACCAGGGCGACCCGATGGGCGGGCCGCGCCAGGGGCCGGATTTCCAGAACCTGCACCGCAACAAGCGGGGCATGACGCTGAACCTGAAATCGCCGGAAGGGGTGGCCATCCTGAAGCGCTTGGCCGAGCGGGCCGACGTGGTGGTCGAGAATTTCCGCCCCGACGTGAAGGACCGGCTGGGCATCGCCTATGCCGACCTGGAGAAGGTCAATCCGCGCCTCATCTACGCCTCGATCAGCGGCTTCGGGCAGGACGGGCCGTATGCGGAGCGGCCTGGCTTCGACCAGATCGCGCAGGGAATGGGCGGGCTGATGAGCATCACCGGCCTGCCGGGGCAGGGGCCCGTGCGCGTCGGCATCCCGATCGCCGATCTTTGCGCCGGCATCTTCGCAGCCCAAGGCGTGCTGCTGGCGCTGCTGGAGCGGCAGAAATCGGGGCGTGGACAGTGGGTGCAAAGCAGCCTGTTGCAGGCGCAGGTCTTCATGCTGGATTTCCAGGCCGCGCGCTGGCTGCAGGCCGGCGAGGTGCCAAAGCAGGCCGGCAACAACCACCCCACGAGCATTCCCACCGGCGTGTTCAAGACCAGCGACGGCTACATGAACATCGCCGCCACCGGCACCGTGATCTGGCAGCGCTTCTGCAAGGCCATGGGCGAGACCTGGCACAATGATCCGCGCTTCATCGACGGCAAGGCCCGCAGCACCAACCGCGATGCGCTCAACGCGCTGATCGAGGCGAAGACGCTGTCGAACACCACCGCGCACTGGGTGAAGGCGCTGAACGAGGCCGGCGTGCCCTGCGGGCCGATCAACAGCATCGACCAGGTGTTCGCCGACCCCCAGGTGCAGCATCTGGGCATCGCGCAAACCCTCAATGGCGGCAACCGCAGTGCCGCCTATGTCGGCCAGCCGATCCGCATGAGCCGCAGCGAAAGCCGCATCGCCGCGCACCCGCCGGCGATCGGCGAGCATACCGATGCCGTGCTGGCCGAGCTCGGCATCGATGCCGCCGAGATTGCCCGCCTGCGTTCTTCCCAGATCATCTGAAGGTATCCTGAGCATGTCCGACGCGCTGCCCTTGGCCACTGAGAAGATGCTGTCCGACAAGCGCGACGGCATCGGCCTGATGACCTTCAACAACCCGGAGCGGCACAACGCCGTGTCGATGGAGATGTGGCAGGCGGCCGAGCGCATCCTGGCCGACTTCGCCGCCGACGACGCGGTGCGCGTGGTAGTGATCACCGGCGCCGGCGGCAAGGCGTTCGTTTCCGGCGCCGACATCTCCAAGTTCGAAAGCGAACGCCAGGGGGCCGATGCGGTGGCCACGTACAACGTGCAGACCGCGAAGGTGTACGACGGGCTGTATCGCTTCGCGAAGCCTACCATCGCGATGGTGCGCGGCCACTGCATCGGCGGCGGCACCGCCTTGGCCGTGTGCTGCGACCTGCGGATCGCCAACGACGGTGCCAGTTTCGGCATCCCGGCCGCAAAGCTCGGGCTGGGCTACGGCATCACCGGCATCGATCGCCTGGTGCATCTGGTAGGGCCGGCCTTCGCCAAGGAGATGTTCTTCACCGGCCGCCGGTTCAGCGCGCAGGAAGCGCTCGCCATGGGCCTGGTGAACCGCGTGGTGCCGACCGAGTCGCTGGAAGCCACCGTGATGGAGCTCGCCGCCACGATCGGCGCCAACGCGCCGCTGACGGTGAAGAGCACGAAGTTCAACATCAACGAGGCGGTGAAGGCCGCCGCCGAGCGCGACATCGCGACGTCGGAGGCGATGGTCGCCGCCTGCTTCGCGAGCGAGGATTATATCGAGGGAAGGCGCGCATTCCTGGAAAAGCGCCCCCCGCAGTTCAAGGGGCGGTGAGCGCCGCGGCGCCACCCCCTCCCTTTCCCTCCCCCGCTTCGCGGCAGAGGGGACCGATCACGGAGAGTGCCGTACGGTTCCCTCTCCCGCGAAGCGGGGGAGGGAAAGGGAGGGGGTGGGGCCCGCACAGTACACCGTCAAACCAATGCGCACGGGAGGACCAACCAACATGACCCATCGCCGCACATTGCTTGCCGCAACGCTTGCCACGCCACTCCTCGCGCGCGGCGCATCGGCCCAGACCTGGAACCCTGATCGCCCGGTCCGCATGGTCGTCGGCTTCGCCGCCGGCGGCGGCACCGACCTGACGGCACGCGCGATGACGGCGCGGCTGCAGGCCGAGCTCGGCCAGCCGGTGGTCGTCGAGAACCGCCCCGGCGCCGGCGGCAACATCGCCACCGAACTGGTGGTGCGCGCCGCGCCCGATGGCCACACGGTTCTGATGGGCACGATCGCCGCGCTGTCGGTGAACCCCAGCCTGTTCCGCAACCTGACCTTCGATCCGCTGACGGACCTCGCGCCGATCAGCATGGTGGGCGACATCACCAACATCCTGGTCTGCGCGCCGGAGAAACCGTACCGCAACGTCGCGGAGCTGATCGCCGCGGCCAAGGCGGCGCCCGATACGCTGAGCTACGGCAGTTCCGGTGTCGGCGGCACCGGCCACCTGGCCGGCGCGCTGTTCGACCAGATGGCCGGCGTGCGCACCATCCATGTGCCGTATCGCGGCGGCGGGCCGCTTTCCACCGACATCCTCTCGGGCAAGGTGGATTTCTCCTTCGCCACGGCCAGCACCACCATCCCGCATGTGCAAACCGGCAAGCTGCGCGCGCTGGCGGTACCGACGCTGAAGCGCAGCACCCTGCTGCCCGACGTCCCGGCGGTCAGCGAGACGCTGCCGGGTTACGATGCGCCGAACTGGAACGCGCTGGTTGGCCCGAAGGGAATGACGCCAGCGATGGTCGCGCGCTTCAACGCCGCGATGCGCGCCGCCCTGTCCGATCCGGAGGTGACGAAGCACCTGACCAGCCATGGCGTGGAGCCGGTTCCCTCCAGCCCCGAGGAACTCACGGCCTTCATGAAGGCGCAGACCGAGAAGTGGCGCGCGCTGATCCGCAGCGCCAACATCACGCAGGACTAGCATTGCGGGTGCGTTGACGGCTGAGCTCCGAAGCGAAACGGACCATGGGTCGATCGGGGGTGCGTTGTGCCTGGTGCACCGGCGGAGGCTAAGTAACCTGTCGTCGCACTCCACCTGCCCGCGCCGCTTCATACTCCCGCATCGTCGCCTCGTTGGCCGGGTACAGCCCCGCAAGCGAACGGCCTCCGCGCGCCTTTGCGATCACCCACGCCTCGAACGCCTCGCGCTCGGCCGCGGTGCGCGCCACCTCGGCGACCAGGTGCGCGGGGATACAGACCACCCCATTGGCATCACCCAGAATCACGTCGCCCGGAAACACCGGCACGCCGGCACAGCCGATCGAGCCCTGCAGCTCCACCACCAGGCGGTGAGAGGTCACGGGCGTGCCGGCGGTGCCACAGCAGAACACCGGCAGCGCAATGCCGGCGATCGCCGCGGCATCCGATACGCCGCCGTCCAGCACCACGCCGGCCACGCCCTTGGCCAGGAAGTGCGTTGTCATGATGTCACCCATGAAGGCGGTGCGCGTCTCGCCCTCCATCGCCACCACCATCACCTCGCCGGCGGCAATACGCGCCACGGCCTCGGCCTGAAGGTTTGGCCGCTCGCCGCGCGCGGTTGCCTCCACCAGGTCCTCGCGCACGGGGATGGTGCGCACGGTGAAGGCAGTGCCCAGCAGGCGCGTGGCAGACGGGTTCAGGGCTTTCGGCGCCTGCATCATCATGCCGCGCAGACCCTTGCGGTAAAGAATCGACACCACGGTCGGTACCGCGACGCCGGCGAGCAACTGGCGGATCTCGTCGGTCAGGACGCCATTGGCGGCCGCGTTGGCCTGCATAAGAACCTCGATGCTTGCGGGATGGATCGGTTCCGCCTTGGATAGCGACACCTTGGATAGCGAAGTCGGAGCCGGCCGGCCAGCCGATGGGGAGCGCGAATGACGACGACGCTGGCAATCGCGGGGCTGGGGCGGTGGGGCAAGGTGCTGGTCGATTCCGTGCAAGGGCGCAGCGACCGCGTGCGATTCGCCGCCGCCGTGGTGCGAGACGCGGCACGCTCTAGCCCTGATGCGGCGGCGCGCGGACTTGCGGTTCACACCGATCTCGCCGCCGTGCTGACCGATGCGGCGATCGACGGCATCGTGCTGGCCACGCCGCATTCGCAGCACCAAGCGCAGATCATCGCCTGCGCCACCGCCGGCAAACCCGTGTTCGTCGAGAAGCCGGTGACCCTCACGCGCGCCAGCGCCGAGACCGCGTTAGACGCCGCGCGCAAGACCGGCATCATCGTCGCCGGCGGCTTCAATCGACGCTTCCTCGGCGTGATCGGCGACCTGAAGCAGCTCATCGAGTCGGGCGCGCTCGGCACCGTGCTGCACATCGAGGCGCACTTCTCAGGGAATGTTGCCGGCCGTTACGGGGCGGGCCATTGGCGCATCGCGCCCGGCGAAAGCCCGGCCGGCGGGCTTGCCGGCTCGGGCATTCACCATATCGACGCCATCATCCACCTGGCCGGCCCGATCACGCAGGTGTTCGGGGTGACGACGCGGCGGGTGCATGATTTCCCGATGGACGATACCACCATGGTCACATTCCGGCTGGCTTCCGGCGCCGTGGCCTCGTTGCTGTGCGTCACCGCCACGGTGCCGACCTGGCGGCTGGTGGCGTTCGGCACCAAGGCGCGCGCGGAGGTGGAGGGCGCGGCCGACCGGCGCGGCACCGAGACGCTGAAGGTTGTGTTCCTCAATGGCGACACGCTGCACCGTGCGTATGCGCCTTTCGACATCGAACGCGCCGAGCTTGAAGCCTTCGCCGACGCCATCATCGGGCGCGTGCCCTATCCCATTCCCCTTGACCAGGTACTGAACGGAGTCGCCGCGTTCGAGGCCGTGTCACTCTCCGCCGAGCGGAATGCACCGGTTGCGCTCTGACGTGATCGACGACACCGCACCCCTGACGCACGCCCAGGCGCGCGAGCTGTGGCGGCTGGAATCCGGGGCGCGGCATCTCAATCACGGTGGGTTCGGCGCCTGCCCCGCGCCGCTGCTGGACGTGCAGGCGGAGTGGCGTGCCCGCATCGAAAGCAATCCGGCACGCTTCTTCATCAACGACCTGCCGAGCCTGCTGCGCGAGGCGGCAGCCGGGCTGGCCGCCTTTGTCGGCACCGCGCCGGAGCGGCTGGGATTCGTGGACAACGCGACCACGGCGGTGAATGCGGTGATCGCTTCCACGCCGCTGGGCTCGAGCGACGAAATCCTGACCACCGATCACGTCTACAACGCCGTGCGCCGGACGCTTCGGCATCACGCCGGGCGCGCCGGAGCAGCCGTGATCGAGGCGCCGCTGGGCATGCCGCTTTCCGGCCCCGACGCGGTTGTCGATTCAGTTGTCGCGCACATCGGGCCGCGCACGAAGCTCATCGTGCTGGACCATGTTGCCTCGCCCTCGGCCGCCATCCTGCCGGTCGCGCCCATCATCGCGGCCGCGCGCGCCAGAAACATTCCCGTGCTGATCGATGGGGCCCACGCGCCAGGACTTGTCGAGCTCGATGTCGATGCGCTGGGCGCCACCTGGTACGCGGGCAACTGCCACAAATGGCTGTGCAGCCCGAAGGGCGCAGGCTTCCTGGCCGTGGCCGGCGACACACCGTGGCCCGTGCATCCCACAGTGATCAGCCACGCCTATGGCCAGGGTTTTGCGGCGGAGTTCGACAAGACCGGCACGCGCGATGTCTCGGCGTGGCTGACGGTGCCGCATGCGGTCGCCGCACCATG
>Ga0224723_1002187_pt1 | contig 11011 bp, 6 predicted proteins | sample Balambano_FR2_Me_FD_161647 | JGI IMG/M metagenome (GOLD analysis project Ga0224723, IMG submission 161647) | Freshwater sediment microbial communities from Lake Towuti, South Sulawesi, Indonesia - Balambano_FR2_MetaG | ecosystem: Environmental > Aquatic > Freshwater > Lake > Sediment | place...
CAAGAAACACACGGCATCCACGCTCTGCACACAGAACTGCACACGCCGCTGGTTTGGAACAGTCAGGGCTAGCTGATGCGTCGCAGATTGGACACCCTTACTTACCCCGCTTGACCTGTGCTTCCCAAATTTGTTTTGGCATCCGCTTCTCCTGCCCGTCGCCGCTTACTGCAAACTGCTGGAATCGAACCGATCGTCTATCCCAGCAACTTTGATGAATCTCAGGTGCGCGTCGCCAATGCCGCCACGCTAGTGCAAACGCTGGCGCAGGGCAAAGCCGAGGCGGTCGCGGCTCAGTTTCCAGATGGGTTGATTTTGGGCTGCGATTCAGTCCTGGCGTTCAACAGCGAAATCCACGGCAAACCCGCCGATGCTGCCGAGGCGATTGCCCGCTGGCAGCAGATGCGCGGTCGCGTCGGCGAACTGTTTACCGGGCATGTGCTAATCGATCAGGTGCAGCAAAAAATGCTGGTGCGCTATCGCGTCACCTGGGTGCATTTCGCAACCGTCAGCGATCGAGAGATTGCCGCCTATATTGCCACCAAAGAACCGCTTAACTGCGCGGGCTGTTTTGCGCTTGAGGGGCGGGGTGGACTGTTTGTCGAAAAACTAGAAGGATGCCACACCAACGTGATTGGGCTGAGCCTGCCTTTGCTGCGACAGATGCTGCACGAGCTGGGATATGAAGTCACTGATTTCTGGAATCCCTTGCTCAATGCGTGAATTTACTGAATGAATGATAAAGGTTTCATCTGTCCTGAAAAGCACTGAGGCAAATTCTCGGCGATCGTTGCATAATTTTCGTAGGTTTCATCAAGAATTGTCAGCATCTCCCACGGCTGAGTTCGTTTAGTGAACTTTTTCACAGTCGGTTCACCGTCTCCTAATCAGGGATACAGGCAAATTGTCCTGAACCGTCACGTTAGTATTAATTTAGAGATTCTTGTAATCTGACCTCTACATGCACAGTTCTGTTGCCACGCTGTCTAAACTGCGCTCATCGCCGCAGCATCAGACCCAACTTGGACAATTGTGTGGGTCTAAGCAGCTTTTTCGCGATCGATACCGCATCGTCCGGGCGTTAGGTCGAGGCGGCTTTGGCGTAACCTTTCTGGCGCGAGATGTGACACTGCCTTACGCGCCGTTTTGCGTGGTCAAGCAGCTCTGCCCCAAAGTCAGCAACCCCGCGATTCTCCAGCGCGCCTCAGAGCGATTTGAACGCGAAGCAAAAACGCTCAGCCAGCTTGGCAGCCACGCTCAAATCCCGCAGCTTCTAGACTACTTTCAGGTTGAAGGCGAGTTTTATCTGGTGCAGGAATACATTCGGGGATGCACGCTTGCTAAAGAAGTGAAAACACACGGTCCTCAAAGCGAACTGGCAGTCAAGCGATTTTTGCGAGAAATTTTGCCGGTGCTGGAATACATTCACCAGCATCAGGTGATTCACCGCGACATCAAGCCACCCAACATCATTCGCTGTCACGACGACCAACGCCTGGTGCTGATCGATTTTGGGGCTGTGAAAGAGCAGATCGCAGAAGTCGGGCATTCTAGCCAGAAGGGTCCGACCACTCATTTTGTGGGAACGGTGGGCTTTGCGCCGCCAGAGCAGTTGGCGCTGCGCCCGATCTTTGCCAGCGATATTTATGCAGTGGGTGTGACCTGCCTGTTTTTGCTGACGGGCAGAACGCCTATGGAATTTGACTATGACTCGGCGACCGGAGAAGTTCGCTGGCAGGAGTTAGTGCATGTCAGCGACCACTTTGGCAAAATTTTGAGCAAAATGCTCAAGATTTCACCCCGCGATCGATACCAATCTGCCGAGCAGATCACGCGCGTGCTCGAGCTAGAGCCGCACCTTGACAACCTGGCAGACTGCATGAACAAGCGCCATTCTGCCCAACTGCCGCACAGCGATGAGGCGATCGACCCCAATGCCTATCTGTCTCCGGTCGCCCGCACGGCATCTGCGATTCGCCAGTGGCGCAACCGCTTGCAGGCAAGAGAACGCCAGCAAAACTCAGAAGAAATCTTGGTCAGCTCTGGCTACTTTGGCTAAACCGTTCTATCGAAAAAGCGCTGAGTCAGTCCTGTGCGCGGCACCTGCAAGATGGGCGGCAGCTTTATCGCTCAATTAACTGCCGAAACTCGCTGTTCTGCCGGAGTTGCTCAAACGCTGAGTCTGCTTTTGCCGCTTTGCGGTAGCCAGGGTTGAGTTCGATCGCCTGCTGCAAACTCTTCAGCGCTGGGTCAGCCTGTCCCTGAAGGGCGTGACAAACCGCTTTGTTGTAGCAGGCGCTGGCATCATCGGGCTTGAGCGCCAGGGTTTTATCAAAGCTCACGATCGCTTCCCGGTGCCGTCCCAACTGCGTCAGCGCGTATCCGCGTTCGTGCCAGGCTTTGTAAGAGTCGGGCTTAAAGTGAACGGCTTCATCAAACGAAATGACTGCGTCTTCGTACTGTTCTAGTTCTTCCAGTACCAGACCGCGATTGAGCCAGGCGACTGCATCATCGGGCTGATACTGAACGGCTCGATCGAATGCATCAAATGCGGCTTCGTGTTGCTGCAACACACCCAGCGCCACGCCTTTGTTGACCAACGCTTCGTGACAGTCGGTCTTGATGTCTAACGCTTTGTCATAAGAGACGATCGCATCTTCATAGCGCTTCATGCGTGCCAGGGTCAGCCCCCGGCTCAGCCAGGCGCGATGGTTTTGCGGCTGCATCTGTGTCACCCGGTCAAAAGCGCGCAGCGCTGCCTCAAATCGCTTGAGTTTTTGCAGCGCAATGCCTCGCTGATACCAGATTTCAGCGTTATCTGGCTGCATCTCACTGGCTTTGTCGAATTGGGCGATCGCTTCCTCATAGCGGGCTTCAGCCAGCAGCACGTTTGCCTGCTCGATGTAATCTTCGACTCTGAGAAACAGCTCTGGATGAATTGATTTGAGGGATTCAATCTGTGCAGACAACGCCTGTGTTTGCTGCTGCACTTCAGCGACAAATGCTTCGGAAACTGGCGCAGCCGCAGCGAGTTGCTGAAGAATTTGCTCTTTTTGCTGTTGCGCTGCTGCCTGAAGCTGAGTTATCTGGCTGGCAAACTCAGCCTGCAAGGTTTGGAGCGCTTGCAGCGCCCCGTGCTTCTGTGCATCGACTTCTGAGTGTGACTGCGTGAGTCGATCGGCAAACTCACTTTGCAAAGTTTGGAGCGCTTGCAGCGATCGGGCTTTTTGCTGGTCAACCTCAACCTGAAGTTGAGCCATCTGGCTGGCAAACTCACGCTGTACGGCTTGCAATTGTTGCAGCGTCGTCTCTTTTTGGGCATCAGCCTGCGTCTGTGACTGAGCGAGTTGAGCCGCAACTTCAGCTTCGCGCTGGTCTAAATTCTCAAAAATCCGGTTGCGCTTTTGCTGAAGCTGTTTCTGAATCTCTGACTGTAGTTCGGAAAGCTGCGGAGAAAAGTCAGATTTGAGGCTTTCCAGCTCCTGGAAGAGCAAGTCTCGACGCTGCTGAGCGGTGAACTGTAGATCAACGATTTGAGCCACAAACGCGGTCTCAGACTGCTTCAGCTTATCGAACACTTGCTGCTGCTGCTGCTGGGCATCGAGCAGAAGTTGCGCCAGTTGCGGAGCAAATTTTGCTTTGAGCGCTTCTAAGTTGCTCAGCGCCTCTTGCTGGTGCTGAGCAACCCCAGCTTGGCGTTCGCTCAGCTGAGCCACAAACTGCTGCTCTGATGCGGTCAATCGCTCTAAAGCAAGCGCTTGCTGGCGCTTCTGGTTAGACTGCATGTCTGCAAGCTGAGCCTCAAATGCGGCTTTGCGCTGTTCCAGGCTGGCGGCAGCGGTATTTTTTTGAGTGAGAGCCGTTGATAGCAGTTCGCTCAGCGCCTCAGCAAATTCCTGCTCTGACGCTGCCAGCTTCTGCAAAATTTGTGTTTTTTGCTGTTGCACATCCGCGTGCCATTCCGAGAGCTGCGGTGTAAATTCAGCTTTGAGATGTTCTAATTTCTCAAAGACCCGGCGCTTCTGTGCCTCAGCCTCAGAGCGCAACTGAGAAAGGTGAGCGGTCAATTGCTGCTCTGATTCCTCCAGGTTTTGCAGCACGATCGCCTGCTGATTTTGAGCTGCTGACTGTAGCTCAGCCAGGTGAGCCGCAAACGCTTGCTCTCGCTGATCGAAATTTTGTTGCGCCTGCTCTTGCTGAGCGACAAACTCTGAGGCAATGTGCGCCTGGGATTGAACCAGCTCTGCCACCAGTTGCGATAAGTTTGCTTTCTCTCGATTCATGTCTTGCTGCAATGCTTCAGCCTGACGCTCGACGGCATCAGCGATCGACTCTACGTCTTGTAAAACGCTGCCTGCGTCCTTTCTGGCTCTGGCAACTTGGTCTTCGAGTTCTTCCAGGTCTTGCAGATGGTCTTTGACTCTGGCAGCGACCTCTTGAATCACAGCTCGACGCAGCACCCACAGCGTCACGATCGTGGCGGTCAGCAGCACAATCAAAATTCCCAGCAGAATGTTGAACAAGGTGATCATCTGCCGCAGGCTGTGATCGACTTCGGTTTGCACCTGTTCTGCCTGGGCTTGCAGTTGCGCCAGCGTTTGTTCTTGCGTTACCAATGGCACGGCGATGTGAGATTCCCCAAGATGCGATCGCGCCGGTTGCGCGCTGGCGATTTCAGCAGCGGCAATCCCAATAGCCAGCAGGAAGACAGAGGCAGCGCCACTCCAGGACGCAAAGATAGGTTGAGGCTTGTGCTTCATAGGGATCGTCCTTCTGTCGTCATTGCTTCTGTCGTCATCGATGGTCGCGATCGTCATCTGCTGCCCGCAAATCGCCGTCACCGTCATCTTGAGATCAGCTCAACATCTAATTTATCTCGCCTTTATCTGAACTCGGTGCAAGATTTACCGGCAATCTTCAGGATATCGAGAGAAACCCCAGAAAATAATAAGTAGCGCCACCCCAGCAAGCGGAAGGAGCGGGTTGAGCGAGCCGCTCAGGCAAATCGATGAGCTACAACTGTGAATTGAGAATGTGAATTGAGAATTTGAATTGAGAAGCGCTTGCGGAATTCCGTTTTTTCTGACTCATGGTTTCAACTCCACCGCCCAACCCAGTTTCTACGAAAGCACGATCGCCCAGGCTGCCTTTACGGTTTTTGTTGGTGGTGCCGTTTCTCCTGCAACTGACTGGCGCAGTGGGACTGGTTGGGTTTCTTTCCTTCAGAAACGGGCAAAAAGCTGTTGACAACCTGGTCAGGCAGCTTGAGGGCGAAGTGAACGCTCGCATTGACCAGCACCTCGATAGCTACCTCGATATTCCCAAATATATGCATCGCCAGAATCGAGAGCTGATCGATCTGGGAATGCTGGATTTGAGCGACTTTGAGGCAACCGGCAAATACTTTTGGCGGCAAGTCGGCATTTATGGCGTTAACTTCTTGCAGTTTTCTACGCCCAGTGGGGAGTATATTGGGGCAGGTGACTACAGCGACGGTCAGATTAAAATCGAAGAAATTCCGCTGGGTCAACCCGGTATCACAACCAAGTATGATGTGAACGCTCAGGGCGATCGAACCCGCGTGCTGGAACGAATGGCGTTTGACCCGCGAGAAGAAGGGTGGTACGTCGTTGCCAGCCAAACTCAACAGCTCGGCTGGGGACAGATTTATAACTGGGGAACCAATCCAGAAATTCTCTCGATCGCCGCCGGACAGCCGGTGTTTGACGAGCAGGGGCAGTTTATCGGCGCGCTGGGGATCGACCTAAATCTGGCGCAGGTGAGTCGGTTTCTGCAACAGCTTCAAATCGGGCGATCGGGGCAAGCGTTTATTTTAGAGCGGTCAGGGCTGCTCGTCGCCAGCTCGGTTAAAGAGCCGCCGTTCACTATGGTGGGCGACACGGCAAAACGGCTGGCGGCAGAACACAGTCGCGACACCACGATTCGATCGGTGACGACCTATCTGAAGCAGCAGTTTGGCGATCTCAATCAAATTCAGGCGCATCACTTCCTGACATTCAACCTGGAAGGACAGCGGCAATACGTTCAGGTCACGCCCTGGCGCGATGAAATGGGGATAGACTGGCTGGTGGTCTTGACCATTCCCGAATCAGACTTTATGGAGCAGATCAATGCCAACACGCGCACCACGATTCTGCTGTGTCTTGCTGCATTGGGAACTGCGATCGTGCTGGGCATTTACACCTCGCTCTGGATCACACAGCCCATTCTGCGTCTGAGTCAGGCATCTGAGGCAATCGCCTCTGGACACCTGGATCAACAGGTGGAAGCAGCTCGCGTTAATGAATTGGAGACGCTAGCTCACGCCTTTAATCGCATGGCGCAGCAGTTGCGTGACTCTTTTGCAGCGCTGCAAAAAACCAATGAGGAGCTAGAGAGCCGCGTCGAAGCACGCACCGCAGAACTACGGGAAGCCAAGCGGCAGGCAGACGCAGCCAACCAGGCAAAAAGCGATTTTTTGGCAAACATGTCGCACGAGCTGCGAACGCCGCTCAACGGCATTTTGGGCTACGCGCAAATTTTGCAGCGATCGAAAACCCTGACGCAGCAAGAGCAAAAAGGAATTAGCATCATTCACCAGTGTGGTGCTCACCTGCTGACGCTGATCAACGACATCCTGGATTTAGCCAAGATTGAAGCCCGCAAAATGGATCTGAATCCAAGCGAATTTCATTTGCCTGCGTTTCTACAGGGAGTCAGTGAGATCTGTCGCATTCGCGCAGAGCAGAAGGGTCTAGAGTTTTTGTATCAGCCAGACCCTGACTTGCCGCTCGTCGTCAAAGCCGATGAAAAACGGCTGCGTCAAGTGCTACTTAATCTATTAGGCAATGCCATCAAGTTTACAGACAGCGGCTTGGTTGCCTTTAAGGTGCAAGCGATCGAGCCTGAAGACAATGAACCCGCTGCCGCAGCAATCGATCGCAGCGATGCCCGCGCTGCAACGCGTCCTGCTGTTTCACCACAGCTTCGCTTTATTGTGGAAGATACCGGCGCAGGCATGACAGCCATTCAGCTTCAGCAAATCTTTTTGCCTTTTCAACAGGTCGGGGATACCCTTAAGCGGGCAGAAGGCACCGGGTTAGGGTTGCCCATCAGTCAACAGATGCTGACGCTGATGGGTAGTCAGCTCAGGGTGCAGAGTCAGCCCGGTCAGGGCAGCGTCTTCTGGTTTGATTTACTGCTGCCAGAAGTAGAGCGGGGAACCGAATCTTTGCCGTTTGCTTCTCCAAAAACAATTGTTGGCGTGCAAGGCAAAACCCGCAAAGTGCTGATTGTCGATGACCATTGGGAGAATCGATCGGTGGTGGTCAATCTGCTGGAGCCTTTGGGATTTGAAGTCGCAGAGGCAAACAGCGGTCAAGTGGGCTGGGCGCAAGCGATAGCATGGCAGCCCGACCTGATGATCATCGACTTAATGATGCCTGACATCGACGGCTATGAGCTGATTCGCCAACTACGGCGATCGAAACAGTTGCTAGATGTGGTGATCATTGCCTCCTCAGCCAGCGTGTTTGAGAGCAACCAAAACTCCAGTTTTGCAGCCGGAGCTAATGCTTTCTTGCCCAAACCTGTGCAGTCTGAGCTGCTGCTGCAATTGCTCAAACAGTACCTCCACCTGGAATGGATTTATGATCAAATCACGGAGAGCCAGACTTCTGCCACAGCGATCGATATCCAATCAGACATCATTTTTCCCTCTTCAGAGGTTTTATCACGGCTGTATGATTTGGCACTAAAAGGTCGGATTAAAGCAATTCAAGCTGAAGCAGAACAGCTAGAGCAGCAAGCAGAATGGCTGCCTTTTGCTAGAAGAATTCGCCAGCTATCGGCAAACTTTCAAATCGAGGAACTACAACAGTTTCTGCAACAGCATTTAGAGAATTGCTAACGCCAACTGAATGCCCTAAATCTGCCTTACACTGAATCTGAGCATGGCGACACATCAGCACAACAGCACCAACAGCACCACATCTGCTCCAGAGATTGGGGTAATTTTGATTGTGGACGATAACCCTACAAATCTTGATATTCTTTCTGAAACATTGGCGAACGGCGGCTTTGAAGTTGCAGCAGCGACAAGCGGTGAAGCTGCTCTCAAGCAACTGCAATATGACCTGCCAGACTTGATTTTATTGGATGTGATGATGCCTCCTGGCATTGATGGGTTTGAAACTTGCCAGCGCCTCAAACTCAATTCTCAAACCCGCGAGATTCCTGTGATTTTTATGACAGCAGTGACTGATACAACTGCGAAGGTCAAAGGATTTAACCTGGGAGCTGTTGACTACATCACCAAGCCGTTTCAGCAGCAAGAAGTGTTAGCCCGCGTTCAGCTTCACGTCAAACTTCAGCGAATGACTAAAGCTTTGGAAGAACAAGCCGTTCAGCTCAAGCAGTGGAATCATCGGCTAGAGCAGCGAATTGCCGAAAAAACCACAGAACTGGCTCAATCTCTTCAGGAATTGCAGCGAGCACAGCTCCAGCTTGTACAGAGCGAGAAATTATCAACGCTAGGACAGCTTGTTGCTGGTGTTGCCCATGAGATTAACAATCCCATTTGCTTTCTTGATGGCAATATTGCTCACGCCATCTGCTATGTGCAGAATTTAATTGAGCACGTTCGTCTCTATCAGCAAAAAGCTTCAGCCGAAGAAATTGCTCGACACGCAGAAGTTGTCGATCTCAACTATGTGCTGGAGGATTTGCCAAAGGCTTTGTTTTCGATGAAAGGAGGCGCAGAGCGCATTAAAGACATCAGCGTGTCGTTGAGACTATTCTCTCGCGGAGATAATCAAGACAAGGTGAGTTTTGATGTGCATGAAGGAATCGACAGCACACTGTTGATTTTGCGGTATCGGCTGAGAGCAAACGACGATCGCCCCGAAATCGAAGTGGTCAAAAAATATGGCAGACTGCCGCTGATTCGCGGCTTTCCGGGGCAGCTCAGCCAGGTGTTTATGAATATCCTGGCAAACGCGATCGACGCGATCGACGCGCAGGTTAGCAACAAGATGATGCGTCTGGCAAATGCACCGATCGCAGACGATTCCCACAGCAGCGACGCAGTCTCTCATCAAATTCAAATTCACACTGCCCTGGCTGATGATCACACCCACATTCAGATTCGGATTCGAGACAGCGGCACAGGCATGTCAGTAGAGCTTCAGCAGAAAATTTTTGACTACGCTTTTACCACAAAACCTGTGGGCAAAGGCACCGGCTTAGGATTGGCGATTGCCCATCAGATCGTGGTAGAGAAGCACCAGGGCACGCTAACCGTCAAATCTGCACCAGACGAAGGAGCCGAATTCGTGATCACACTGCCCGTCGAAAAAGACGACTTACTCTAGCGGCTGTGGCAGGAAGACTGAAGGATGAGGTAGGGCTGCGGCACGCTTTGTAAGGAGAAACGTAGAATGTGTGAGGCGGAGCCGTAACGCAGCAAATCCTTTGACAGCCGCGATGACGCTATCACTCACCCATCCTACGAAAAGCTAATCGCTATCCTCAAACGCCGTAAATTCTCCGCCCAGCCCTTCAACGATCGCCTGCGTGTTGGCAATCAGCATTTTTTGATAAGAGTCAGCCGAGCCAGATTCACCCAGGCTGTCGGCATACAGTTGGCGATCAGCAAGCTTTACGTTGGCTTCTCTGGCGACTGTTTCAATCAGCTCAGGGTTGATGTTTGTTTCCGCAAAGATCGTGGGAACCTGGGTGGCTTCAATGTCTTCGACCAGATCTCTGACTCGTGTTGCTGTCGGGGCTTCTTCGGTGCTGATGCCCAGCAGCGCTCCTTCGACTTTCATCCCATAGGCATCGGCGTAGTAGCCCAATGCATCGTGCGTGGTGACGAGCTTGCGGGCTGATGCGGGAATCGTGGCAATTTGAGACTGAATCCAGCGATCGAGCTGCTCCAGTTCTGCTGTCAGTTTCCCGGTGTTTTCGCTGTAAAAATCGGCGCGATCGGGCTGTAGCTCAGTTAGATTATCTCGAATCACCTCGGCAATCTCAATGCCATTGCGGGCGTTTTGCCAAACATGGGGATCAGGGGCTGCATCTGCCTCACTGGCGGCTTCTGCGTGCGCTTCACCCTCGTGATCGCCTGCGTGTTCCTCACCCTCATGCTCACTCTCATGGGCATGTCCCCCCAGCAGCGGATTGGGAACTGCAACCTCATTGACTGCCACTTTAGGAGCGGTATTGGAGATGGCTTCAATGATTTGAATCAACCCAGACTCAAACCCATAGCCGCCATACAAAATCAAATCTGCCGACTCGATCGCCCGGTTCGCTTCGGGTGTAGGTTGATAGACATGAACATCGGTGCCCGGAGGAATCAAACATTGCAGACGAATGGTGTCACCAGCGATTTGCTCAGTTAAGTCACACAGCACGGTATGCGTGGCGATAACAAGAGGTGTCTCGGTCACTTCAGGGCTGGCAGTTGGAGGAGTCGAAGCGGTGGGTTGCGGAGTCGAAGCACATCCCAGCATTCCAGCTAGCCCGGTGAAAGCGACGATCGCCGCTGTCCGTTTCAAAGCGAAGTTGAGTAACATGGTCAATGGATTGAGGTTGTAGTTTGATAACGATTATCATTATGAGAATAGTGTCATGCTAGAGGTTCAGCATTTAGCTGTCAACTATCGGGGGATAAAAGCAGTAGAGGATGTGAGCTTTTGCTTACCGCCAGGGCAGCTTGTGGGGGTGATTGGTCCCAACGGGGCAGGCAAAAGCACGCTGATCAAAGCCATCCTGGGCTTGATCCCCGCTGAAAGCGGCAGCGTCAGGTTTTGCAATCGCGCCCTCAAACGGCATCTTGCTGCTGTGGCTTACGTGCCGCAACGATCGCAGATTGATTGGGATTATCCTGTCACGGTCAAAACGGTTGTCATGATGGCACGCACACGCCACGACGGTTGGTGCCGCCTTCCTGCCCGCCGATCGCAGGCTGCAGTTCGAGATGCGCTACAGCGAGTTGGTATGTGGCAAC
>Ga0224723_1002188_pt1 | contig 11004 bp, 5 predicted proteins | sample Balambano_FR2_Me_FD_161647 | JGI IMG/M metagenome (GOLD analysis project Ga0224723, IMG submission 161647) | Freshwater sediment microbial communities from Lake Towuti, South Sulawesi, Indonesia - Balambano_FR2_MetaG | ecosystem: Environmental > Aquatic > Freshwater > Lake > Sediment | place...
TCCCTGATCGGGGCGGGCCTTTCGCTGGCGATCATCGCGTGGCTGGTGCGGCGGGAGACCGGGCGCTGGCAGGCGGGGCTGATCGGCGCGGGCCTGTTCGCCGCCACTTATGCCGAAAGCGGCGCGTGGTTCGATCTTGGCCGGGTCGATTCGCTGGCGCTGCTGCTGACGCTGCTGGCGATCGCGCTGACGCGGGCCGGAAACGGGTGGCGATCGGCGCTGATCGGCGCGCTGATCCTGACGCTGGCCGGGCTGACCAAACAGACCGCGCTGGCGATCGCCCCCGCGCTGACGCTTTATCTGCTGCTGACGGACTGGCGGCGCGCGCTGGTCTTCGGCGGCGGCCTGCTGATCGCTACCGGCGGCGTCACCCTGGCGCTGGACGCGATCCACGACGGCTGGTATCGCTTTTATGTGTTCACGCTCCCGGCGCAGCATCCGTGGGTGGAGTCGATGTGGGCGCGCTTCTGGACGGAAGACCTGCTGCCGCTGACGATCGCGGGGGTGGTCGGCGTGGGCGGTCTGCTGCTGCCGCTGGCGGGTGGTCGGCGTGGCAAAGCCCCGCAGCGTGAGGAGTCCCCGTGGCACGATCGCTGGGACGCGGCGCTGTTTTATCTGCCGCTGCTGGCCTGCCTGTTGATCGGCTCGTGGTCGGGCCGGCTGCATGAGGGCGGCTCCGTCAACGTGCTGATGCCGACCTTCGCGCTGATGGCGGTCGCGGCGGCGATCGTTTATGGGCGGCTGGCGGCGCGCGCTGGCGCGGTGATCGGCGCGGCGCTGCTGATCCAGTTCGCGCTGCTGATCTACAACCCGGCGCGTTACATCCCCACGGCGGCGGATCGCGCGGCGGGCGATTATCTGATCGAGGCGATCCAGCAGATCGGCGGCGAGGTGCTGGTCTACCAGCGCGGCTATGTGGCGGCGCTGGCCGGTGACGAAAATGTCCACGCGCATCGCATGGCGGTTTATGACGTGTTCAACGGGCGTGATGAGCGCGTCAAAGGGATGCTTTACGACAGCATCACGCAGGCGCTGAACGAACGCCGCTTCGACGCGATCCTCTTCGACGGATCGCCGGATAACTTTATCCTGGTCGATGGGTACTTCGGCGCGCTGGAACCGAATTACGTCGGGCGCGGGCCGATCTTCCCGCCGGAGATGGGCGACGCCTACTGGCCGGTGGTTGGCCTGCAAACGCGCCCTTATTATGTGTTTGTGCCGCGCGCGCAGTAAAACGCATTCGGTGGATTCTTTCCCCGCCGCTCACCCGCAGCCGCCGTAGGGCACGCGCACCGAATCGGCGATGGCCCGCAGCGTGTCGGATAACGCCGCAAATTCAGCCGCCGCCGCGGAGACTTCCACCAGGTAAACAGCTTTGAGTACCAGATATCCCCGGCGTTCGCCGCTGTCAAAGGCCACCACCGGCAGGTCAAGCGTGCAGCCAGGGCTATTTTCCAGGCTGACTTGCAGCAGATCGGTGTCTTCTGCGCTCACGCCGTAAGCGGCCGCAATCGCGTCGATCATCTCCGCTGTACCATAGCCTTCACGCACTGGCGGGGGCGCAAACTCGGTCAGCTCGCGCACCCTTACTTGCGGCGCAGAGCGATCGTCAAGGCGATCCGCTGGCCGCGTAATGGTTCCCAGCGACTCGTCATGGATCGCTCGCCACGTCTCCGGGAAACCGAAGTAGATCGGCCAAGACAGATCGGGATGGTAGTAGTGACCGATGTTCGAGCCGAGAAAGAGGGTATGTCTGAGCGCCTCGCCTGTGTAATACGGATAGCTGTGGGCGTAATTCAGCATCGCTTCATAAACGATCCCGTTGACCGCCTGATCCGCTTCCGTTGTCAGAATTGAAAACTGGAGACCAATGCTCTGGAGAACATCGGTATAAAGCGTGTTTCGGGTCACTCCATCCCACACAAGATCAGGCGACAGTGTTCTATGTGTTCTATAACCGACCGGGTCAAGTTCGATGATCCGATCAATCTCATATACCAGTGCAGCACGCCACATATCACGATCGCTGACATAAATTGAACGCACGCCATGTTGACCTGGGCTGTTAAGCACGGTCAGCATCGGCGGGGTCGGTTCGCCATCGAAGTAGGCCCGCAGTGTGTCGATCGTCACTGGCTCCGGCGCGAAAACATAGATTGGGTTCTCGCGCCCTTCGATCTCGCTCAGCACCCAGCCTGCGGGATACCCCACATGCGCCCCGCCCACGAACTCGTAATTCGGGAGGAGATGCTCCGCCAGCGGGCGCTGAATCTGCACCGTGCTGCATCCCCAGTAATCGACCGGGTCAATGAGGGATTTCAGATTCACCTCAAGCTCGACCGGAACCGCATTCGGCACCGGCGCGAAGATCGGATCGACCGTCATCTGATCCGGACTCATCGAAAAGCGCAGGCGGGTCAGCGTCGGGAAATCCTCCCAAATATCTACCAGAGTAGTTTCCACAAAGAGGGTATCGCTCGGCCCTGCATAGAGTGGAACGACCGCACGCCCGTTATAGGCGTGCTGGATACGACGCAAGCCTTCCTCTACTACGGCGTAATCTGAAGCCACAGTCCCATAGTGATAGTAAATCTGGGGAACACCGCGAATATGTGAGTAATCTATCTGCCTCACAAGGTAATTCGTTGGCAGATAAATCTGATCAGCAAATATCCAGACATCAGCATACCAGTCCTCAGTCGCTGTCGCGGCACTTAAGCCAAGAGGCATGATAAACGAACCATCGTCACTGCTGGGCCACTGCCGGTACGAAATTTTCATCGCCGGCATTTCGGCAGATCTGGCTATACGACCTTCCCAGTATTCGGCATCGACAGCCACAAATGACATTGACTGGTCAATGTACGACTCCAGAACCGGAATCATGGTGTCCGGCAGGCGATAATTGCCTGAAACTGCCCAGTGGAATATTTCATCGATCGACTCTGGCCTGAATACCTGAAATCGTGCGACCTCCGGGCTGGGGACCCCATCTCCACCGCCACTGCCTATACTGCTGGCATACAACAAACGACCACAGGGGCCAATTGCATGGCGAAATTGCATGCGTGTCCGGTAGTTCAGCATCGAAAAGTTAGGATAGGCAAATTCCACCCCAGTGACGCTGCCTGGGATCGGAATTAACCAGCCGAAGGACTTAGCATCGGCCAGGAATTCCGGACTCAACGTAACGGTAATTCGGTCATATTCTTCCACAGTAAAGATGATGCGCGCGTGCGTCTCGCGGATCGCGCCGGGGTTTTCGATCAGGCCGCCAAAACCGGTGCTGGTCTGGCGCGCGGCCAGCAGCATCAGCAGTGTGAGTGAGGCGGCGATCAGGCGGGTGAAGAATCGGGTCATGAAAAACGCTCCTGAATGATGTCCTGATCCTAACACGCCGCTCGATGCCATGATCCGTAAGGCTGCCCGCTGATTGGCCTACGGATCGCCGCCGATCACCCGCAGCCGACCGGCGGAAAATGGATCGAGGCCGCCGCCGCGCGCAGATCGGCCAGCAGCGCACTCGCCGATCCTTCCGGCGCGGACGTTTCGACCAGCCACGGCCCGGCCAGCCCGATGTACCCCTCGCGCCCGGCCGCCACAAAATGCAGCGGGGAATCGCCGGTGAGGAAGGTGCAGGCCGTTGAGACTCGGTCTTCATAGGCCGCCCACAGCGCGTCGGCTGCTTCCGCGTCAAACTCGTAAACGTCGATCAACGCCTCGATCAGCGCCTCGCTGCCCAGTTCATACACCCCCGGCGCGAACACCCCAGTGCGGATCAGCGCGATGGTGGGGGCGTCGTCGTCATCGATCTGTTCGGCGGGGCGCAGCAGAAAGCGTGTCTCGTCGATCGTGCGCGGCGCCCACCCCGCCGGAAAGCCCATCACCACCCAGGGCACGAGCGCCTGCGGGTTGTAATAATTCAGATCGCTTCCCAGGGCCAGCGTGTGGCGGAGACCGCGCCCAGCCGCATAGGCATAAGACTCGATATACCGGCGCAGATCGCCATAGGCGAAACGGAATGCCTCGTCATCCCAGTCGGCCTCCGCCGCCAGCAGATTGACGTGGACGCCCGCATTCGTGGACAACTGCATTCCCAGCGCGGGGCGGGTAAAGCCATCCCAGCGCACGGCCCAATCGGGGTTGATCACCGCCCCGGCAGACAGACCCAGCACGCGCCGCAGATTTTCTTCCCGGCTTTCCCACTCGCCCTGCGTGATGACCACCATCGGCGGGGGCGGCGGCAGCGGCGAATAGGTCGCGTTGAAAAAGGCCGTCACCATGCCGAGCGTGACATAAAACGATGGCGACAGCACCGTGATCGTCCCGCCCGGCGCGTCGAGTTCCGTGGCGCTCCAGCCTTCCGGCACGCCGACATGCACACCGTCTGCCGTATAAAGGAAACGGTCGAAGCGAAGTTCGTCCTCGGCGTGCTGCAAGCGGAGGGTGGTGCAGCCCCAGTATTCGAGCGGATCGGCGTTAGCGGTCAGGTCGATCTGGCGCGTGACCTGCGGCGCGTCCGGGGCCGGGGCGAAGGTCAGGTCTGGCGCGGGCTGATAGGCGCGGGCAACGGCGCTGATGCGGGTCATGGACTCGTATCCGGCCAGGAGACGCTCGGCAAAATTGTTGCCCTCGGCGAACTCCGGGTCGATGGCCGTCGGGCCGTTGTATTCGACCACGTAACATGACCCCTCACACCCCTGGCCGAGATCGCGCAGCGCCCGGCGGTAAGCGTGCTGGGTCTGATCGGACTCACCAGGAAACCCGCGCTCGATAAACTCGTGCAGGCCCAGCAGCGTGCCAAAATCGATCTCGGCCTGCTGAGAATTTTCCGGCAGCCAGGGTTGATCGGCCAGCACCCAGGCGGTCAGCAGGTAATCGCTGGCCCCGTGATAGGTCGAGAGCCGCAGCGGGATCACCGGCGCTTCGGCCTCGTAAGTGACGCGCACCGGCCCGATCTGCCCCCGGCGGCCCTCCTGATCGATCCCGAACCCCACAAACGTCCAACCCTCAGCGGCATAATCGGCGATCAGCGCGGCGGCGTCTTCGGTGAAGGTCAATCCGCGCTCCGCCAACCACGTTGGCAAATCCCCGGCCTGATCCGCGCCGAAGGTGACGTAATCGCCCGGATTGGGAAAATCGACCGCCTCGCCCACAGCGGCATCGATCATGTCGTCCGGATTTTCGTCCAGCACGGCGGCGCAGTAATTGACCGGCTGCTCAAAGCGCGGCGCGGTAAGCGTATCCAGCGCGTTCACATCGCCGATATTGTCGGCCAGGTTCTCGACGCGGATCGGCGCGGTGGGCACAGGCAGCACCCAGGCGAAATCGCCGGTAAAGGCGGTATACTCTGCGCTGATCGTCGTGCTGATCGTGCCGTCGCCGTGAATCTCGACGATCACGCGGTCGCGCTGGACAAAAGCGTCGTCGTCTGCCGGGAAGATCACGCTTCCCGCTTCAGCCTGCGGAAGGCCGGTCAGCGCCAGCAGGGTCAGCAGCGCGGCGGCCAGTATCAAACGCATGTTGTGCATCAATCCGTGAATCTCCGTAGTCAGCGTATAGGTTCAGCAGAGGGGCGCGGCGCTCCGCACCCCCTGAATGTGCAGCGTTCTGCAACGCTTTGCAACGCTTTGCACGCTCACCCGCAGCCGATCAGCCCGCCATAGCGCAGCGAATCCGCCACCTTGCGCAGCTCGCCGACCAGCCCCTCAAACGTCCCCTCTGGCGCGGAGACCTCGACCAGCCACGCCCCATGCGCGGCGATGAACCCCCGGCGGCCATCGCGTGTGTATTCCGTCGGCTCGAGGGTCAGTGTGCAGGCGCTGGCAAGGCGTGTGTCCGAGTCCTCGAAGTCGGCGATCCACTCACCCAGCGTCGCCTCGTCAATGTCATAGGCTTCCGCCACCCCCTCCAGCACTTCAACCGAACCATATGGCCCGAACACAGCGGGATCAAAGCGTGTGGCCGGGATCAGGCGGATGCTCGGCGCGTCCGGGTCATCGACCGCTGTGGACGGCCGGATCGTGGGTGTGCCGTCGCGGTCGAGAAACTCGATCCAGCCCGCCGGGAAGCCGACCTGCACACGGGGGAGCGGGTTCTCGCTGGCCGTGAAAAATTGCGAGTCGCCCAGGAACAGGGTATGGCGCAGACCAGGATGCGCGTAATAGGCGTAGGAGCGGACATAATCCAGCATGGCCTGATAGCGCGTCTGGTTGGCCTCCCAGTCCGCGCGGGTGGTGAGCAGGCTGGCAAACACGCCGGTATTGCCTATCGCACCATCGATCTCGCCGAACACCCTGGGCGAGAAGCGGCTGTTCCAGACCTGCTCCTCGTCCGTCTGCACGTACTGGCCTTCCTGCTGAAGGATCAGCGTGGTGAACAGCGACCGCGCGTCGTAATACCAGTTGGGGCCGTTGTAAAGCAGGAACACAGGCGGTGTTTCTTCGCCTTCGACAAACGCCAGCAGCGTCTCGAACGTCACCGCCTCCGGTGACAGCGTGTAAACGAGATAGTCCCGCTCCGTCGCCAGGTCTGTCCATGAGACGGTATCGATCACCCAGCCCGCCGGATAGCCGACATGCACCCCGTCGATCATGCTGTACTGCGGCAGCAGGTCTTCCACTGCGTCTGACTGGAGCGAGACGGTGCTGCATCCCCAGTATTGCAGCGGATCGACATGTTCGCCCAGGTCAACCGTGAGCGGCACATCCGGCGCGCCGATCAGCGGCACAAAGGTCGGGTCGATCGTCATCTGTTCCGGGTCAAGCTGGGCGCGCAGCCGGGTGACGTAGGGGTAGCGCGCGGTCAGGTCGGCCAGCAGCGGATCGCCCGTGATGACCGATCCCTGCGCCTCGATCAGTTCACTGGTGGGCGCGGCATATTCCGTCACAAAGGCGCGACCGTCAAATTCGTCCTGGATGCGGCGGCGTTCCTGCGTCAGGCTGGAGAACGGCCCTGTCGCCGGGCCGAAGAAGCCACCGCCGTTGAAGTTGTAAATGTCCAGAATCTGGTTGCCGCCCCGGAACGCGCCGTAATCGATCGCGGCGTGGGCGTAATTTTCCGGCACGTACTGGGCTTCGCCGAAGACCCATACCAGCACCGGCATGGCGGGCGTGGCGGCCACCGCCGTCAGCTTGAGCGGGATCATGGGGTGGACGGACTCATACGTCAGCACCACCGGCTGAATATCGCCCACCTCGGCGTCCTGGCTGAGCTTCATCGCCAGGAACAGCATATCGATCGCCACGTAATGCGCGATCAGCGGGATCATGGGGTCAGTCACCTGGTAGCCGTTGGTGCGCAGCCAATCGACGATGAAATCCACATCGTCCTCGTCCAGGATGGCGTAATCATAAGGCCCGACATTGCCGGTGATCACCCCGTCACCGCCCCCGCCGCCAAAGCCGCCCATAAAGTCATACAACCCATCACACAGGTTCGCCGGCTGGGTGTACTGCTGCGTGGTGGCCTGCTGGAGCGTGTCGATCGAGATCGTGTCGGCCACATCGAGTGTCGGCACAGAGGGAACCGGCAGCAGCCAGCTAAAATCCTCCGCCGCGCCCGCATACTCGATGCCGACGACCGCCGTGATGGTGTTGTCGCCGTTGACGGTAAAGATGATCCGCTCGCCGCTTTGATCGATCGGCGTGGTGGTGCAGAAGAAACCGCCGCAGGCTGATGCGTCTCCGCCGGGCGCGGTCAGCAGCGCGGCCAGCCCCAGCATGATCAGCAAACAGAGCGATCCCCGGTGGTATGTGTGGCGCATAAAGAAGATGTCCTTTCACAACGTTACGGACGCCTTCAGTATCGCACCAGACCGCCGTTTGCGCTCACGGATCGCCCGACGCCAATCGCACGCCTGCCCACCGGTTGATCAACGGTGGCACGCTGATCGTCTGCCCTCAAAACAATCGCTTCTGCGAATAGGTTGTCTCAGGATATTCCTCGCGCGTTTCCTTCATTCCCGCATGACGGGCCGCCGCGCACACCTCGCCCCAACTGCTGAAGTATTCATCGTAATAACGGATGGGATAGTCTCCATACGCGATCATCTCATCACGGGTCGGCAGATGACCGAGAAGCTGCGCTACACGCCTGACTTCCAGTTGCAAAGTCTTTTTCGGCACCTCGTATTTCTGCTTTTTTCGGCGGGCAACCGGGCTGTTTTTCGCCGTGAGTTCCCGTTCCTCTTTGCGAAATGGATCGAGACCCTGGTCGATTTCGCTGTGACGGGCCAGCGCCAGTTGATGATAGGCCGTCTCCAATTCGATGCCGAGGTAACGCCGCCCCAGTTGATGCGCGGCCAGCGTGGTGGTTCCCGCGCCGTTGAAGCAGTCCAGCACCACGTCGCCTGGCTCCGTAAAGAGCATGATAAGGCGATAAAGAAGCTGAGGCGGAAGCTGACAGGGATGATCGACGCGCCGGGTATTGTGTTTGAGCCGGTGAATATCCCACCAGAGATCGCTTAATGCGCCGCGATCGTCAAGGCCGCGCTTTTTCCTTTGCGCAATACACTGGCTTCGCAGACAATAACCGGCCTCAAGCGGCGCGAGCGCCTGAAAGACGGGGGCTGTCTGAGGGAGATCGAAGTCGCCTGTGCCGCCCGTCAGGCCGGGGAGGGGGCGCGCTTTTCCCTTTGTAAAACACAGAATGGTGTAATGCGCGGGCATGATCAGCCGCACCGGAAACGAAAGCGCATCCCAGGCCAGCCAGTTCTGATAGGTCAGCACGGTTTCCAGATGCAGAAAGTGGCGGATCGACCACAACGGGATGTTCAGCACCGCGAATGTGCCGCCAGGCCGCAGCACGCGCGCCGCTTCAGACATCCATTGATCGCACCAGGCAAAGTAATCCTCGATGGCGCGATCGTCGCCATAACCCCGATAATCCTTTTGCAGGTTGTAGGGCGGATCGGCAAAGACGAAATCCACGCAGTGGTCAGGCAGGCTCTGGAGATGCTCAAGCGCATCGCCCCTGAGAAGCTGGCTTTCGAGCGGAAAGCGCTCCATCGGCTGGACGCTGAATGCGCTGGGCATTGGCTTTGTGCGTCGGGTCAGGAGTAAACGTACATCGCATACGCGCAGCTCGCTGTAATCCGGCAGGCCGAACAGGTCCGCAAAACGATCAATGACCTCACTGAGATCGCCGTCGGGATCAATGCTGATGTCTCGCCAGACATCGGAGATCAGGGTGCCTTGGTGATGATAAGTGTGTTTTTTGCCGCCATAGTCTTTGGTAGTCTTGCCGCACGCAGGGCAGTAGGTATAATCCAGGCGTGTTTTGGTGTGGCGCAGTTGGCCCGTGTATCGGGTATAAATGGCCGCGCTGACATGCTGATGGGGAAGCGCAGCAGCCTGTGCATCGTGAACGGGGGTGTCTCGCCGGATGATTGCCCATAACTGATACTGGAGATGCCGGGAAACAATGGGATGGATATGAACCAGATCTTCCACCTCGCCAAAGACAATCAGGGTCGCGGTCTGCTTTAACTTCCATGCAATCCGTTCAACCAGCCGCGCCGCGCCGGATAAAGTCATGCCCTTCTCGGAAATAGCCGGCAGCGGCAGCCGGAGGAAGCAGACATCGCCAAAATTATCCATATGATCGACAGCTTCCTGTTCGCTGAGGGGGGTAAAGCTCAGGGTCTTCAGGCGGCGGCTGTTTTCTGAAAAATGTGTCATCCGTTCGTCTCAGGTTCGCTTCTGAAATAGTCCCGGATAAACTGGCATAACACAACGAGTTCGCTGGCGGAGAAAGCGACCGTACAATGGCTGTACGCGCAGATCGTCCGCAGAGCGCTTTCGCGCTGAAAGTTGCCAGCGCCGTCCAGCACATAGGCAATTCTATAACCTTTCGCGGCGATTTGTTCATACCTGGCCTGGGCCTGACCGGACTTACGTTCGATCACGCTGTTGGTGGTCACCTGGAAGCTCACCTCCACTGCTACATATTTTTCTCCATTGGAAACCGTTATATCGAACGTCGTCTCGCGCTTATCCAAATCTTCGGTGTGCCTCACTCTCGGGATATGGCCGTTAGCAGTGATCCCTATACCTTCAAAGTTAATGTTTTCTCTGAGGTAATTCATCACAAAGCGCTGTGCTATCTGTCCCAGATTGTTGGACTGCGATCCTGCGGTAATGCGGCTGACCCAGATATAGCGCTGCCGAACAAATTTTTCAAGACTCTGTGGCTTTCCCAGACAATCGCTGATCTCGCACTTTGCCAGCACATTCGAGACGTTTTCATTGGTCGCCGCCTTTCCGAGAATCAATAGTGCAATAATGTCTTCGTGCAGCGGCGAACGGGGTTGTTTTTCCAGCAGGCGCCGCCCGCTAAGTCCGAGACGGTCGTTGGAAAGGTTGCTCACCGGCATCTGCCGAAAACGGTAAAGCCTGGTTTCAGCCCCGCTTTCTGTCAACCAGATGTACTCCAAAGCACTGTCTGGAAAGAGTGACGCAAACTGGGCATTAACCCGTTGCAGCATCTCTCCACCAAAATCCGCCAGCACGACCAGATGCTTCAGAAACAGATTAGCGGGCAGGGTAGAGGCGTCAATCAAATCGAAAACCCGCTCTATTCCGGGCACAGGAACACCCAATATGGAAAGAAAGGCATCCTGCGACTCAAGCAGTTTCGGGACTATGCTCAATTCTGCCTCCTGCTCAGAAATTTCGCGCGGCCAGAATTTGGATGCCACCCGTTCCAACTGTTCAACCGTTCTTTAGATACCGCGCTGCTGTCATTTCCTGGCGCTCCCCTGTTAACTTGCCCCACACAGCACCTGCCTGAGCGAGCCGCCGTCGATGTTACCGCCGCTGAGAATGACGACGGTCGGGCGATCGTCGGCGGGGATCAGACCGGTTCGCAGCGCCGCCACGCCGACCGCGCCGCCGCCTTCCACGATCCACCCGGCCTCGAACGCCAGCCAGCGCACCGCCTGCGCGATCGCCTCCTCCGCCACCAGCACGCAGCGATCGACCACCCGCCGCGCCAGATCGATCG
>Ga0224723_1002190_pt1 | contig 11001 bp, 9 predicted proteins | sample Balambano_FR2_Me_FD_161647 | JGI IMG/M metagenome (GOLD analysis project Ga0224723, IMG submission 161647) | Freshwater sediment microbial communities from Lake Towuti, South Sulawesi, Indonesia - Balambano_FR2_MetaG | ecosystem: Environmental > Aquatic > Freshwater > Lake > Sediment | place...
CAATACCCGCGCCGTTCCTCGAACTGAGCGCGCTGGCGGCGTGGGGGATGTATAACGACGAAAGCCCCGGCGCGGGTATTGTCTGCGGTATCGGGGTCGTCAGCGGCGTTGAGTGCCTGATCGTCGCCAACGAAGCGACGATCAAGGGTGGCACGAGCTACCCAATCACCGTGCGGAAATCGCTGCGGGCGCAGGAAATCGCCATGACCAATCGCCTGCCATGCGTGTATCTGGTCGAAAGCGGCGGTGCGAACCTGCCCCATCAGGCGGAGCTATTTGTGGAAGGCGGGCGCGGCTTTTGTAACCAGGCACGCATGAGTGCGCAGGGCATTCCGCAGCTGTCGCTTGTTTTCGGCAACAGCACGGCGGGCGGCGCGTATATCCCCGGATTAAGTGATTATGCGGTGCTGGTGCGTGAACAGGCGATGGTCTTCCTCGGCGGTCCGCCGCTGGTCAAGATGGCGACGGGCGAAGCGGTGGACGAGGAAACGCTGGGCGGCGCAGTGATGCACGCGCGTGTCAGCGGGCTTGCCGATTATCTGGCGGAGAACGACGCCGATGCCGTGCGTATCGGGCGTGAGCTGGTCGGGCGGCTGAACTGGCAAAAGACGATCCGAGCCGATCTGCGCACACCTGAACCGCCCGCCTATGACCCGGACGAACTGCTCGGCATCGTCCCGATTGACACGATCCGCAAGCCGCTGGATATGCGCGAAGTGCTGGCGCGCATGGTCGATGGCTCAAGACTGCTGGAGTTCAAGCCCGACTACGGCAGCACGCTGGTGTGCGCGCACGCCTACATCAACGGTTTTCCGGTCGGCATTCTGGCGAACAATGGGATTCTGTTTGCCGATAGCGCCAATAAAGCAGCGCAGTTCATCCAATTGTGTAATCATGCCCGCACGCCACTGATCTACCTGCAAAACATCACAGGCTTCATGGTCGGGCAGAAGTACGAAGAGGAGGGCATCGTCAAGCACGGCTCCAAGATGATCAACGCGGTTGCCAATAGCAGCGTGCCGCAGTTTACAGTGCTGGTCGGCGGCAGCTATGGCGCAGGCAATTACGCCATGTGCGGGAAGGCGTATGACCCGCGCCTGCTGCTGGCGTGGCCCACGAGCCGTATCGCCGTGATGGGCGCAGAGCAGGCGGCTGGGGTGCTGGCGATTGTGCAGGAAGAAGCGGCGCGCAAGCGTGGGCAGGAGCCGGACATGGATCAGATCAAACTGCTCAAGGCGATGACGGTGCAGAAGTTCGAGCAGGAAAGCGACCCGTACTATGCCACCGCGCGTATCTGGGATGATGGCTTGATCGACCCGCGCGCTACCCGCGATGCGCTGACGCTCGGCTTGTCGATCAGTTACAACCGCGACTGGGTGAGCGACGGCGCGCCAAGATACGGCGTGTTCAGGATGTGAAGATGGTATAGTATGTGAAACATAGGATGGAGCGCGCCAAATGAAAACCTATACACGAATTACAGTTGATCCTGCTGTGATGGTTGGAAAACCTGTTATCAAGGGAACACGGGTTACCGTCGAGTCAATTCTACGCAAACTGGGCGCGGGATGGGATATACCAACCATACTGGATGCGTACCCACACTTGCAACCAAACGATGTTTACGCTGCTGTGCAATATGCGGCTGATGTGGTTGCGATGGAGGATATCGAGATTGCGTATCCAAATTCATGACCCTCTTTCTTGTTGATGAAGGCGTTGATGCGATTGTTGTTCGTAGTTTACGAGGGTTGGGCTACATCCGTATTGGTGATGAATTTCGCGACCAAAAAGTAAACATGATAACCAACTTGGTCAATGCGCACTTAGAAAGTCTGAAAAATACTATCACAGTTGTTTCGCTCACAAAGATCAAAAGCCGTCCTCTTCCCGATCCCAAAACGTGAGAAAAATTTAGTGAAAGAAGCATCAACTCATACAATGTTTATCTACACTCCAAACATCCTTATCCAATACCCCACCGTCGTCGGCGGCGTCATCGCTGTGCGCGGTGTGAAAAATGGCGTCACGCCGGACGCGCTGAAACTTCGCTACCACGCCGAGCAAGCAGCGGTTAAAGCGCGCATCGGTGATATACCGTTGAGTGAGCTACCCTCACTGGCAGCATGGCGCGTAGTCTTTCGCGGCTTCGGCGTAGACCCGACGCAATACCGCTGCGCGGCGGAAGCGCTGCTGCGTCGCCTCACCAAGCAGGGCGATATTCCCAGTATCAACACATTGGTAGACGTCGGCAATCTGGTCAGCATTCGCTACGGCATTCCGGTAGCAATTCTGGACACGGCACACATCAGTGGCGGCATCAACGTGCATTTTGCCGACGGTACAGAGCGCTTCAACGATCTAGGCAGCAGCGAGTCGATGCATCCAGAGGCAGGCGAGGTCGTCTTCACGGATGAGGCGCAAGTCGTTCATGCGCGGCGCTGGTGCTGGCGACAGAGCGCGCAGAGCGCCGCCCGCGAGGACACGACCGATATTCTCATCACGGTTGAGGCACATCACAGCGACGGACGTGCCGCTGTCACGGCGGCTGTGGATGATCTGCGGAGATTGCTGGCGGAATTTGCGGGTGGCGAGGCAAGACACAGTATCCTCGATGCGTCTATGCCAAAATTCACATGATCTTGTCCAATAGTTCAAGAGCAACCACTGATGATCACACAGACGCAGCAGGAAATGACCGCGATTGACGCCCTGTTATCGCATGTCAGCATTCGCAAATATACCGACCAGCCAATTGATGAGCAGACGTTGCAACGGATACTGGATGCCGCCCGCCGCGCGCCCACATCGTCAAACACGCAGTCGTACAGCATCATCGTCGTGCGCGATGCCGAAACGAAACGCACATTGGCAGAATTGGTTGGTAATCAGAAGCATGTCGAAACTTGCGCAGTGTTTATGGCGTTCGTAGCGGATTTATCACGCCTGAAGCGAGCGAACGCCTTGCATGACGCACCGCTGGCGATCAATAACGAGTTGACGATGGTGGCGATTGTTGATGCCTCACTGGTGGGCATGGCGGCACAGGTAGCAGCGGAGTCGCTGGGTTTAGGAACGGTGATGATCGGCGGAGCGCGCAACCTGCCGGAAGAGGTCGCACGGCTCTTAAACCTGCCTGAAAGCGCGTTCGTGGTCTACGGCATGTGCATCGGCTACCCTGCCGAGCGACTGGCGCAAAAGCCGCGCCTGCCAGAGGCAGAAGTTGTGCATTACGAGCGCTATCAACCGCAAAACGATGAGTTGCTACACGAATATGATGCAGCGCTGGCAGCACACTATCGCGACGAAGGGCGCACGACGGCAGACGCTGCCTGGACGGGCGTCATGGCGAAACAGTTCAGCCAGCCGCGCCGGTCCTTCATGCGCGCGGTACTGGAAAAACTGGGAATGAACTTTGGCTGATGCGCGCGTCGTGGCATCGAACGCTTAAACTTCCGATACGGGTTCTACAGTCTCGCCCGCGTAAGCCAGCACGATCTTTTCGCGTGGGATACCTGCCTGCACCAGCGCATCTACAAGCGGGCGATCTGTAGTATCTTCCTCAACGATTACGTAATCGCCGTCAATACGTGCTTGCACAATTACGGAGGTCTTTACTGGTTGGTTCTTAGGCGCACGGAACATATTGACTGCATAGATGCCAAGCGACTCATTCAGGACGGGGTAGGTGCGCAAGTCAAAACCACCGCCTGTATACCAGAAAACGGTGTCCTTCACAATTTGGCTTAATTGATCCATGTCTTGGCCTCTTCGTTTTCAACATCTTTGACAATAAACTTGATTTTCATCGCCTCAAACAGATTTGCGATATCAGGATTTTGTGTCAATCAACTATAGACATTTTCTGGTATAGCAATGTATATAGCAAATGGCAATTCGTTGGAAGACAGTAGTGTGCGGTAAAACAAATACTGCCCCACTGCATTATAGAACTCAATCAAATCATACTTCGGGTCAACAAAGCATTTGACTTCCACAACAATGATTTGATTCTGCGTGCCATTTGTGCGCTTTTGTAAGCTAAAATCCGCGTACACACGTCGCTCATGCGTATCCAAAATGAGGGGCTTGCGGTGGATAATCCACCCCAGTTTTTGTAATGCACGCAGGACTTGTGCTTCGCAGCTATCCAATGCTGGCATGATTGAACCTGTGATAATGACGCCAACTGAAAGTAAATTATACATCGGCATCATACAGCTTCCACCTGCTCGGCACGTCTATTCGCAGCCGACCGCAGCAGCGCCTCGACAAAGGCGATGTCTGCCAATGCCTCATGTGGCGCGCCTGCATCGGCTGTGGCTTCCCCACGCAACACAGCAGCGAACTCGGCGAACATGGTAATGTGGCTGCGTAGGTAAACGCCCTGTATCTGGATGCGCTCCACCTGATCGCCGCGCAGGATTTCGATTTGCGGGCGGTCTATACGCAGTGCGCCATCGCTGCCGAGCATGTGCAGGTGTGGCGGGTACGGCGCGCCGTTGGCGAACGTGACAGCATACTGCGCCAGCAAGCCACTCTCAAATCGGAGCGCTGCGCTCAGCGTATCCAGTGGCGGCAGGTCCGGGCGGACGGCGCTGGCAAACGCCGTCACCTGCGCAACTTCCCCCAACAGCAGCCGCCATGCCGCTGCATGATGCACACCGACATCATACACGAAGCCACCCTGATAGGCGGGATCGCGCCGCCAGACAGTGTGATAGTACGGATTGCTGTCATCCATGCGGATACAGGTTGTCCAGTGAGCAAACAGCGGCGTGCCAATGGTTCCAGCATCGAGCAAGCGCTTTGCTTCGCGAAAGCCGGGTTCGTAGCGCCAGTTCTCCGCCACAAGCCAGCGCGTTGCCGGATAGTGCGCGTCTAATGCGAGCAGTCGCCGCGCATTTACCAGGTCTGGTGCGGCAGGCTTCTCGCTGATGACGTGCTTGCCTGCTGCCCGCGCGCGTTCGATTGCATCGGGCATCAGGTCAATCGGCAGCGCAATATCGACCGCTTCGATGTCGTCTCGCTTGAGCAGCGTATCCAGATCGGTATAAATTGCGACGGGATAATCAAAACCCGTTGCGATCCGCTGTGCCGACTCTTCCGTGCGGCTGTACACAGCAACGATCCGATACAGGTCGGGATGTTCGCGCAGTGAGGGCGCGTGCGTTTCGCGCATGTAAATGCCTGCGCCAATGAGTGCAATACGGATAGGAGTCCTCATAAGCCTGCTCCAGCGTGTGTTATGATTGCGCGCATAGTATAGGAGTATTTCGCGTGCGTCGCTTTGGTTTGCTTGTCTCTCTCCTGTTACTGGCAATGCTCGTGCTTCAGCCGATGGCGCATCTGTACGCGCAAATACTTCCGCCGTGTGCAGACCGTGAATATTACACGGCGCATATCTGGATAGATGGGCGCGAATTCTGCCTGGAATTCGTGATTGCGAATGAAGGCGGCGCGGGCGAACTTGCATATACGTCTCTGGCGGTGGGCGATACAGGCGAAGTCTATGCTGCGCGCCCGCTGGCAGGGCAGATCGTCGTGCTTGAAGATAGTGATGGTGACGCACTGCCTGATGTGCCCTATATTCTGGTCGGCGAGTTGATACTGCCGAATGCACTTGCATGGTATGACGGGGCATTGTATGTGGCGGGCGGCTCGCATTTGTATCGTATTCGTGATGATGCTGTCGAAACGTTGTCCAGCACTGTACCAACAGGCATGTTCTGGATTACAGCGTTGGCTGTGGACGCAACGGGCATTTATGTTGGCATAAGCGCGGACTGCACCACATGCCTGACTGCCGACGAGCTTGCCGGGCGTGGCGCGGGTGTACCGCTGCCGAGCGAGCTGGAGCAGGCAGTGACGCGCGGCGCGATCCTGCGTTACCCGCTGATGGGCGGGCAGCCGGAGGTGTGGGCGACGGGGCTGCATCAGCCCGGCGATCTTGTGTTCTATCAGGATGCGCTGTGGGTGAGCGACAGCGCGCCCGCGCATTATGAAATGGCTGCCGATCTGGATGAGATCAATCATGTGACGCAGGGGGATGAATTTGGCTTTCCCATGTGCATCGGTGCGACGATAGATATGACAGGCGCGTTCTGCATCATCCAAGCGACGCCCCCTGCCCACAGCCTGCCGACGCGCAGCACACCGTTGGGGATGGCGGCGTATCGCGGTGACGCGCTGCCATTACTGCAAGACGCGCTGCTGGTGGTGCTGGCGGGCAATCGCAACAATGCGACGCTCCAGGGGTATCAGATCGTTGCCCTATGGTATGATGAGAGGACACAGGGCTGGCGTAACTACGCGCTGATGCCGAACGGCGATGACTGGGCGGATAGCAGCGGCGAACGGTTCACACATCAGCAGATGAGCTATCGCGGCAGCGGCTTCTTCCCGCGTCGCCCGCTGGATGTGGCGGTCAGCGCCGAGGGCTGGGTGTACATCAGCGTGCAGGGTGGGCAGATACTGGTCGTGCGCCCACCATAGTAAATTTAGCGCAGCCGCCACAGGCGGAAGATGCCGTCTGCACTCCCAGCGCCATAGGTCATATCCTGGCTAAATGCATTAATGTGAAATGAATACTCCGCAGAAAGAGTGGCAGATGGAATGTTCCAGTGCTGTTGGTCATCCCAGCTTTCGTCGCCAATGCCTCTGGTGATCAATGTATCATCATGCCAATCGTGGAAGCGCAAGTTTTGTGTCCTTAGTGCGCTGTCACCTGTTTGCGCATCAACGACGATTAATGCCATGTTTTGGCGTCGCCCGAGCAAAGCATAGCGACTATCAGGACTCCAGCTTACGATGCGACCAGCTTCAAGGTTCGCCACGAAAAGGGCGTTGTTTTCATCAAGCCGCCACAAACTTGAACGTCCTCGTTCAGAGACAATCACCTTTGTGCCATCTGGCGACCATAAAAAGATCGGCTCTTCGCGGAAGAAACCAAAGCGCAACTCGTTTCGCTCAATCCTCGTCACATTTGCCCATTCCTCGCCTGTTCGTATCGGATGATACAAAGAAAAGACAGTGCTGACCGTTATCGCACAATTCCGACCTTTATAGCGTTCCTGATATTGACAAGTTGTAGACATCATCTGTATGCGCGTGCCGCCATCCCGCCAGCGGAACCGATTGCGCCCGTAGTCGCCGTAATTGAGGAAAGGGATTGGGTCGGGCAAACTTCTTAAGTCCGGTGCGTGCCATAACTCCATCCTCATCGCGCCATGTGTTCCGCGACTGAAAGTCATACGCAGGATACTTCCGTTCTCATTCCATTCAAGATTTGTACCCCATTCTTCTTCCTCTGGTGTTATCGCAGCGATAATGCTGCGCAGCCTTGTATCCCATATATAGATTTTGCGCTTATCGGCAAGAGCCAGAAACATCCCATCAGGACTCCAGGCGATAGCTCGAACCGGATCTGAGAGGAAAATATCTGCATACAAGCTTCCATCACTAGCATCCCAGACGACAACGCGCATGTTATCCGGAATTAACGGAGATGAATAGCGATGATATAGGTGACTGGCGAGCAAGACGCCGTTCGGTTGCCACTTGATTTCATCGGCTTCGCTCTCGAATGTCCGCAGGTGATGAATATTCTGGAGGTGTTGTCTGTCCCAGATGTGAATATTGCCAAAAATATCTGTGGTAGCGATGAATAGGTCATTAGTACTGAAGGCGATTTTTCGACCAACGTTGCCATGTTCCGTCATTTGATGGACTGTCTGACCAGAATTGGCGCTCCACAGTAAAATAAGACCAGAAGCATCCCAACTAAGAATGTGTTGATTGTCGGGAGACCATCGGGCGCGACTCCCGGCACTCTGGTATGTTTGAATATGACCTTCTAATGCGAATTGGCTCGATTGAATAGTGAGGTTGTATACACCGATAGTTGACGAAATGACGTAAGTTTGGAGTAAAAGGTTGCTATCGGCACTCCATGAGAAATAGTCGCCCCCGAAACTTCTGCCAAACTCTTGAATTCGCTCCAGTGTATGGGCGTCATGAACTCCATAACTCGTTGCCAGAAAACGCCCGTCGGGGCTGAATTGAGGGAAGCCAACACCCCCTGAAAAGGTTGCTATGATGCTCCCAGCCATATTGTGCCCATCACAACGACTGGAGTCACCAAACATATAACAACGAACAAATAAGTTGCCTGATGGATTCCATTCGATGTGTACCCAGTGAAAAGAGTCTATGTAACTTTCCTGTGTATCCTGACCAGCAACTTCCAACAGTACATGTCCACTCGTCGTATCCCATACGCGCACGTTGCCGTCGGCATCGCTGTTGAGCAGGCGCACATTATCGGGGTTCCAGCGCCAGCGGTCGAAGCGCTCGCGTTCCGGCATCACAAAAGTTGACTCCAATTCCCCTGTTCCAACATTCCATCGCTTGAATGTCCCGTCGACAGCGATTTCTGCAAGCAGTTCACCATCAAGACTCCAGATCAGGATTGTATCGAGCCTATCGGCAAGTGCAGGTTGCTGCAGCAGCGGTTCGAGCGTTGCCCCATCCAGAATGCGATAGCCATCTCCAGCGATATGAGTGAGAAAACGACCTCCGGTTGCATTGAACTGCGCCCGTTGGAGATTGCCGAGTGTGACCTGAGTCACATCGTCAAGCGTGCGCAGCGCTATCCCTATCTCACTGCCGCTTGTCACCAGCCAGCGCCCGTTCGGACTGATTTCTGCACGAGTGACATCATCGATCTGAGCGATAGTCTCGAACGTTTCACTGTCATAATGCCAGAGCGTGTTTGCCCATGTGTGGACGAAAAAGCTGCCCCCATCGGGATGCCAGAAAACGTTGACAGGCGTTCCACGCCCAAAGCTGACAATTTCTTCGTAGAATGAATCGGCATCAGCAGGTAGTATGGTGAGCGTGAATAATGCGAGGATGAGGACAAGCGTTCGCAGGAACATGATTATGCACCGAACTTGTGGACGGCTACCGAAAGTATAACACGCTCTTATGCCTGACTGGATCACACAAACCCTCAGCACAACCCCTGCCTTCCTCTGGATTTATGTTGGCGTCGGCGTCCCCTGGGCGCTGGCGCTGCTGCCCCGCATGGACCGCCGCAAGCCAGTGCATGTGCTGGCAGCCGCCTTCGTGTTCGGTCCTGCCTGGCTGACGCTGTGGATGTTCATTCTCGGCACGTTTGGCGCGCAGACGCAAACACCGCTGCTGCGGCTGGATACGGTGCTGGTCGGGACGGTGGTGATTGCGGCAGTGGGCGTTGGCGTGTGGGTATGGCGGGATGGGTATCAGGTATCAGGGATCAGGAGAGTACAAAGTGCAAAGTACAAAGTGCAAAGTGCAGGCAATGAAGAATTCGGAACCCAGAACCCAGAACTGAGAACTGAGAACCCAGAACTGAGAACTCGTCACTCGCTGGCTTTCGACGAACGTCTGCTCGTCGCGCTTATCGTCATCGCGCTGGTCGTGCGCTGGTTCGTCATCGCCTATTGGCCCCACATTGCTTATGACGTGCTGTGGGTCTACGGCTATCAGGGGCGGCTGTACGCGCTGCTCGGCTATATTCCCAACAGCATCGATTACTACCCACAGTTCCTTTCGCTGCAACATACGTTTGGTCAGCTAGTCTACGGTGCGATTAATGACCACGCGGCGCGGGCGGTCGTGCCGTTCATCAATCTCGCCAGCACACTTGCTGTCTACGTATTGGGAGACAAGCTTTTCGGGCGGCGCGTCGCCATCTATGCAGCGGCAATCTGGACACTCTATCATCACGTCGGCGAATGGTCGCGCATGGGCGATCTGGAGATTGCGCTGACGACTACCTTTACGCTGGCGGCGGCGTATTTTGTGAGTGCGTGGTGGGGCGTCAGGCATGAGGTATCAGGTATCAGATATCAGATAGATGCAAGTACAGAGTACACAGTACAAAGTACAGGGGAGACTGTTCCGACTTCCGGGTTCGATGTTCGCCGTGTCAATGCCTCTGAACTTAGAACACAGAACTTCGAAGCCCGAACTGAGAACTCTGAACTGAGAACTGAACCCTCATTACTCGTCACTCGTCACTCGTTACCCGTCACTGATTCCTACGCGCTCCTTGCTGGCTTGATACTCGGTGTGGCGTTGTGGACGAAGCCAACGGCAGGCGCGTTTGTGTGGGGTGTCGGGTTGTGCCTGTTCTGGATTCTGGGTTCAAAGTTCTCAGTTCTCAGTTCTCAGTTCTCAGCACTCCATACTAAACCCAGCCTTCCGAACTCCGAACTCCGAACTGAGAACTCGGCACTCGTTACTCATTACTCATCACTCGTCACTGCTTTTCTTCCCCACTTCCGCATCGCCCTGCTGACTGGACTTGCCGCTGCCCCGCTTGGCGGCATATGGTACATCCGCAATATTCTGCTGGGTCACAATGCTGTTGATTTTCCCCCTGCGTTCTGGTTGACACAGGCAATGCGCAGCGGGGCGGAGTTTGGGTGGGTGTTTCTCGGATTAACGCTGTCCGTCGCGTTCGCCGCTTTCAACCTGCATAAACTAACGTTTGACTTTGACACTCGCCTGCGCAGCCAAACGCTTGTGCGCTACAGTGTAATTGGCATCGCACTTGCGATACTACTTGCCCTTTCAAGTATCCTTGAATCGCGCAGACTTACATTGTTCAACGGCGTTGTGCTTGTCTTCGCTTTGCTGTTTACGGCGCTTATTCTGTGTTATCTGTCGCGGGGACAGCGCGAAACGCAGCCGCACGCGCCTGAGCGACAGGCTGCTTCGCAGGTGCTTTCACGGCTCTGCGGGTTCGAGTCGGGTATGCTTTGCCTGCTCGCACTGCCCTACTTTGTGACGTGGTTCTGGTCGTACAGTTATCACTACCGCCTGTCGTTCGCGATTGTACCGCTGCTGCTGATGCCTACGGCAATCGTGGCGGCGGGCTGGTCAGCACAATGGTGGGCGCAGGCACAGTCAGGCTGGAAGCGGCGGCTGTTGCGGACGGGGTATGCCTTGTCC
>Ga0224723_1002191_pt1 | contig 11000 bp, 10 predicted proteins | sample Balambano_FR2_Me_FD_161647 | JGI IMG/M metagenome (GOLD analysis project Ga0224723, IMG submission 161647) | Freshwater sediment microbial communities from Lake Towuti, South Sulawesi, Indonesia - Balambano_FR2_MetaG | ecosystem: Environmental > Aquatic > Freshwater > Lake > Sediment | place...
CAGTAGAATCCTCTACAACTGACTCGGTGCGCCAGGAGATTTCGAGTCGGCTCAGCAGTAGAACCAGTAGGGCTAGACTCAAAACCGCAACAATGGCAGGGTAAAATCTTAGTTTCATATTGCTCCTCACCCCACCCCATCAAACCCTTACTTCTCTACTCTAGTCAGTGATCACAGTCTTATGATCTGGCGGATGATGCAGTTCGTCCGATCGCCACGAAATTGAGCAACGGGTCTGGGAAAACGGGTCGTGCTCAGCCAAATAGCAATCCGCCGATCGCTTCTGCTGATTACATCCGCCGCTGGTCACAATTGGCTGACCACAATTGATAGTTCGTCTGATATACAGTCCGCAAAATCGATCGAGAGGTGCTGCTGATGCAAAATACTCGTCTCAATCGCTTAGTCGATGGGTCACTGATTCAGCTTGACCGATGGCTGCAAAACCCCTGGCGGCGATCGTCGCTGCTAATCATCAGCTTGCTTTTAGGAAACTTTCTGGCAACTGCCCTTTCTACCAGCGCCGGACAAAGCGCCGACTGGGATGTGCTGGTGGCTGCAATTCTCACGAGCATCGCAGAATTCGTGAGCTGGTTTGTGTATCGTGGCAGCCGCCCGATCGATCCACAGCGTCAGCGGTCGATTGTCATTCAGATCTTGAACGCTCTCAAAATCGGGCTGATTTATGGCTTATTTGTCGAGTCGTTTAAGCTGGGCAGTTGATGTCACCCTTTTCGCCCCTCGACTTTCCAGATTTCTGGCTGCGTCTGGCAGCGCAGTCGCCCACCTCAGCCGAGCAAGCGCAGCTCGAAATCTCACTGCTGTCAGATTCCAGCGCCGCTGCGTTTGGCGTGACCGCCGCCAACGTCCGCTGTGTGGTGCAGCAGCGATCGCAGCTTTGGCGCGACCTTTACCCCAGCTTTAGCAGCTTTTGTCAGCAGAAATTTGGGTGGCAGCCGCCGCCGCAGGTGCTCTGGTCGCTGTGGCTGCCGCTGGCGCTGCAACTGGCAGATGAGCGGCAAAAACTTCACCGTCCGCTGATTCAAGGCATCTTGGGCGGACAGGGAACCGGGAAAACTACGCTGGCAATGATGCTCACCCTGATTCTCAATCACCTGGGCTACTGTGTCTGTTCGCTGTCGATCGATGACCTCTATAAAACCTACGCCGATCGCCGTCAGCTTCAGCAGGCTGACCCGCGTTTGCGCTGGCGCGGTCCTCCAGGAACGCACGATATTGAGTTGGGTTTAGCGGTGCTTCAGCAACTGCGATCACCGTCCGCAGTTCCGATCGCCGTGCCGCGATTTGACAAATCTGCCTGCAACGGCGCAGGCGACCGCACCGAGCCAGAGTGGGTGACGGGCGTTGACATCGTGCTGTTTGAGGGCTGGTTTGTCGGCGTTCGACCGATCGACCCTGCTGTGTTTGCCACGGCTCCATCGCCGGTTGTGACCGCCGCCGATCGCGCCTTTGCCCGCGACTGCAACACGCGCTTGCAGGCATATCTCCCGCTGTGGCAGCAGCTCGATCGGCTGATTTTGCTTTTTCCCAGCGACTATCGGCTGAGCCAGCAGTGGCGCAAGCAGGCAGAGCAACAGATGAAAGCAGCAGGGCGCTCTGGCATGAGCGATGCCGAAATCGATGAATTCGTGCAGTATTTCTGGCGGGCGCTTCATCCCGATTTGTTCATCACGCCGCTGCTGCAATCTGAAGCTGTAAATCTGGTGATTGAAATTAACCCAGATCACACTCCTAAGGCAGTCTATGTGCCGGGTAGGAATCAGCAGTCTGAAGGCTGCTCACCCCCAGATCCTGCATCAGCCGCTGCGCCCGCTGAGTCGTGACCTGCCAGTTGCCCTGTTCGATCGCTGCAGCCGGAAATAGCTGTCCTGACAGCCCCACGCCGATCGCTCCGGCTGTCAAAAACGCTTTGGCGTTTTCAGTTGTTACGCCGCCAGTGGGAATCAAGGGAATTTCCCCCATCGGGGCTTGCAGGCTCTGAATGTAGCTGGTTCCGCCCATTGCCTGCACCGGAAACACCTTGACGCTTGCCGCACCCGACTGCCAGGCAGCGACAATTTCGGTCGGCGAGAGGGCACCGGACACCATCGGCACCCCCTGAGCCAGAGCAGCCTGAATCAGCGAGGCATCGGTGTGGGGCGTAAACAAAAATTCTGCACCAGCGGCGATCGCCTGCTGCACTGCTGACAACTCTAGAAGCGTACCCATGCCGATCGTGCAGTTCGGTAAATCCTGACGCAGTCGTTCGACCAGTGCCAGCGCCCGATCGCTGTTCCAGGTAATTTCAATCAGCCGCATTCCGCCTGCTGCGACTGCTTGCGCCATGCGCTGACCCAGCGCAAACTCCGCGGCGCGAATCACTGCGATTGCTCGGTGCTGTTGCACTCGCTTAACCCACGATTGCCGCACAAATAATGATTGAGATTTTGGCTGAGATGCAAATTCATCCATACGGCATTGACACACCTATCAAACAAAATTGGGTCATTCAACGATTGGGCTTGAGACAAAGAAAAATCTGGTCAATCTAAACGCTTTTACTTGCTAAAGCCCCACGCAAAAAGATTGAGTTACACATCAGACAAACTTCGAGTTTGACCATTACGCTCTCAGCAGTTAATCAATTGTGTTTGATTGATTTCGCGGCTGAACCCAGGATAAACAGTTCTTAATATACTGCTTTATCTCTACTCAAGGGCGGGGTCAAACTCAGTCAATAGAATGATGAGGCAGTTTGTTATGCTCACTACTCTTGGTATTAAGACTTCGGTTGAAACGTTTAGAGGACAAGATTAACATGGCACTCTACAAACTGCATGATTTTGACCCCAGCTATCGTGACAGCTTTAACGGCGACGATGTCAAAGGTTTAGATGTGTATTCAGAAGGCTCTGAAGAAAAAGTCGGCACCATTCACGATGCACTGGTTGATGAAGATGGCACCTTCCGCTACCTGATCATCGACATGGGCTTCTGGGTGTTTGGCAAAAAGGTGCTGCTGCCCATCGGACAGTCTCGCATCGACTACAACAGCCGTCGCGTGTATGCCCGGGTGAGCAAACAGCAAGCTGAAAGTCTGCCTGAGTTCACTAACGATCTCAAGCTCGACTATGACTACGAAGAGAGCGTGCGCGATGTCTATCGTCCTTCGATCGCTTCGAGCACGGCTGCAACTGGCATAGCAGGAATGACTCAAGATACCTCCTATGTTGCTCCTCCGGCTGGCACCACTCCTGTAGATGCCACCGCAACGGGTGCACTGGTTGATCAACCGGGCTACGTAAGCGAACCGGGCTTCACCACCGACCGCACCGTGGATGCCGACCGTCCGAATTTGGGCGATCGGATCAAGAATGCAGCCGGCAACGTCACCGATCGCGTTACTGGACGTGACTATGACCGCGACACCTACACCTACGATCGAGACCCCGGATTGTTTGGCATCAACGATCGCGACCACCAAAACATTCGCCTGTATCAAGAGCGGCTGCTGGCAAACAAACAGCGCCAGAAGACCGGCGAAGTCGCAGTCGGCAAGCGTGTCGAAACCGAAACTCAGCGCGTTTCTGTTCCCGTTGAGAAAGAGCGGGTTGTGGTTGAGCGCGTTGATGTTACTGACGCGACCCCGGTTGCACCCGGCAGCGTTGATTTCCAGGAGGGCGAAGTGGCTCGCGTAGAAGTTTACGAAGAAACCGCTGACATCCAAAAAGAAGCGTTCGTTCGCGAAGAAGTCCGCGTCCGTAAGGAAGTCGATCGTGAAACAGTCGAAGCAGAAGAAACCCTTCGTCGTGAGGAGCTAGACATTGACACTCAAGGCAATCCTGTAATCAACCGCAATATTGACTAGTGAGTGTTTAATCAGGCTGGACTGCTTGCCTTAACCCATCGCAGGCATTTATCCTGAACGCTAACCGAGTCGTACAGGTAGAGTTGGTTGCACCTCTACCTGTACGCTCCGCCATTTGCAGTCGAGGCATTCGTAGCATGAGCGACCCAGTTTCCACCCAAGTGTCTGCATCAGCAACGCCTGTGGCTCCCCGAACTCGCAGCCTGATCGATCGAATGCGCGACAGGCTGCGAGGATTTACACTACGCGACAGACAGGGCGAACTAGTCGGCGAGGTGCAAGATTTGACCCTTGATCCAGCCAATCCTCAAAAGCAGTTTAATCTGGTTGTCTTGCAGCCAGACATGCATCTGGGGTCGCGATCGTTTCTGCTGCACAATCGACAGCTTGAGAAAATTGACATTCCAGGACGATCGCTCTTTGCTCGATTGTCTGCCGCAGAAATCCGCCGCATTCCTGACTATTCAGCGCCAATCAACGGCGTGCAGCGTCCGCAGTCAGCAGAACTTCAGGTCACATCTGCTGCAAATTTCCCTCAGGGCGATCGTCCTGAGCCTTCAGCGAACGGCACTTCGCAACCCATCCCTGCCGCTCAAACCGTAGCTGCTTCTGGCAGGCAGGCTGAACTGTCCGGTCAGAGTGCGAATGAAGCTGCGATAGCTGAGCCTGCAGCAGCAGTAGTCAACGAGCAGGTGATTCAGCTTTTAGAAGAGCGCCTGCAGATCGATCGCGCTAAACGCAAGGTCGGTGAGATTGTCGTTCGCAAGGCTGTTGAGACGCGTCTGGTGCAAGTTCCAATCCGGCGGGAAAAGCTGATCATCGAGCAAGTTGGCACAGCGCGACCGCTGGCAGAAATTGACATAGGTTCAGGCGAAATTACCGGACTCGACTGGGCGCAAGGGTCAACCAATGCGGCAGGAGAGCCAACGGTGTCTGGCACGTTTACATCGCCGCAAACGGTAATTCGCTTGTTTGACACGATCGCCCGCACTCTGCGGCATCGCTGCAAGCAAATTAACCTGGAGCTGTTGCTCGAAGACCGAAATCCGCTGAAGACTTATCACCAGCTTCCTTCTCCTCAAATTGCGAGTCAACTGTTGACGGCGATCGGACAGGCATTTGGGCAGCGCTGTCAACAAATCACCGTTGAACTGGTGCTCGAAGACCGTGAGATTCAGCGAACCTATCAACAGTGGTTTGATCACTATCGCCACCCGTAAAAGAGATTGAATCCGATAAAAACTGAGTTTGAGGAATTCGCATGGCGCTTTATAAAGTCTCGGATCTTCCTGCTGATCAGCAAGCGGAGATATTTGGCACACAAGATATTAAGGGCTGGAGCGTTTATTCAGACCACAATGAAAAAGTAGGCACAATTCACAATGTCTTGACCGATCAAGAGGGTCGGTTTCGCTATTTAGTGATCGACACCGGATTCTGGATTTTTGGCAAGCAAATTCTACTGCCGGTGGGACGTTTTCAGAGCGACGAAAAACATCAGCGAATCTATGTTCAGGGCTTAAGTAAAGAACAGGCTGAAGCGCTGCCCGCCTATCGCGAGGGAACGGCGATCGACTATGAATACGAAGAGCGGGTTCGCCAAATTTATCGGATGGTTCCGCTCGAAGCTTCTGCACCGCTCGAAGCCAGCGCGCCTTTATCTGCACCGATGCGACCGCTCACTGACCAACCTTCCGCACAAGTTTTGCCACTAGAGCCGATGCAAAGCAGCCCCCGCGATCGGATAATCGCTAAAGAGCCAGTGCAGTCAGCAGTCGATCGCCCGGTTGAGTCTGTGCGCGATTCTGTTGCAGGCGGTGAGACGGCTGTTAGCAGTGGGACGGCTGTTAGCAGTGAGACTGTTAGTGTGGGTACAGAGCAGCCGCTTCACTGGAGCGATCGTCATACCTACAGCTATGAGCAGGAGCCAGAGCTGTATGCAATGAATCAGCAAGACCACCAGACGTTTAAGCTCTATGAAGAGCGCTTAATTGCCAGCAAAAACCGCCAGAAGATAGGAGAGGTGATTGTTGGTAAATCAGTGAAAACGCAGGTGGCACGAGTGGCAGTGCCACTGGAAAAAGAGCGAGTGGTGATTCGGCGCAATCCCTTTGGGCGGCAGGGGCAAACCGTAGCTCTCGACGCAAATGCCTTTGTGCCAGGAGAAGTGCTGCGCCTCGAAGTGTTTGAGGAAGTCGCAGATATTCAAAAGCAGCCAGTTGTGCGCGAGGCAATCAGGCTCCGCAAAGAAGTGATTCAGGAAAGCGTTTCCGCAGAGGACCAGGTTCGTCGCGAAGTGCTGGACATCGATACTCAAGGGCAGCCCAGAGTAGAGCCTGCACACCCCGGTTCGCATGAAGCCATTCCTCAGATGCGCGATCGTGCCATCGATCCGCACGCGGCTCGTTCTATCGATTAACAGCCGGGTCGTCAAGTTTGAGTGAATAACCGCAGTTCATTTAACCCCTATCGCCAATGAATCCAGACATCGATCGTTCTGCAAGCTATCCGTCTACAGCCGCAAATGTAGACCCAATTGAGTCTGTTCTCAATCAGCCGTCTGACCCGCTTAGAATTACAGCAATTGAAGATGATGAAGCAGTGGTTCGTCTGCTCGAAGAACGGCTGATGGTCGATCGCGGCAAGCGCAAAGTGGGCGAAATCATTGTCCGTAAAGAAGTTGAAACTCGCATGGTCCAGGTTCCAGTGCGGCGAGAGCGGCTGATTGTAGAACAAGTTGGTTCAGAGCCTCGCCAGCTTGCGGCGATCGATCTGGGGCAGGGCATTGTTTCTGGTGTAGATATCGTTGAAGCCAATGCAGCGAATTCACTCAGCCCGCAGCAAATCGATAGCACAGTCGGTCGTCAGACAGTCGATCGCCAGACTGTCACGGGCACGTTTTCTTCGTTGGAAAACGCCAGTCAGGTCTTAAGCGAACTGACTCAAAAACTTAAAGGTCAGCATCAGCAGGTGCGTGTAGAAATTGTGCTTAATGACGAAATGCTGCGCGATGGCTATCAAGCGTGGCTCGATCGACACAGCAGCTAGGAGAAGGAGCGTTCCGGTATTCGGAGCAAGCGGTCTGTTTGCAAGCCATAAGTAAAGCCGAGGGAGGCGCTGCGAGTTACGCAGTTTCCCTCGGCTTTGTAGTTTAGGAGGCACCGACCTGGGTGCAATTCCAGGAACTGTTGAGGCAATTCCTGGAAGGAAAGCATACCGATCGCTAGGCGATCGCAGCCACCTTCACATCGCTGTTTGCCAGCAACTCTTGCAGTTCCTCAGCATCGACGGTTTCACGCTCAATGAGCATCTGTGCCAGTTGATCGAGCACTGGGCGATTCTCTGTCAGCACGACCTTGGCGCGACGATACGCTTCTTCCACCAACCTGCGAACTTCGTCATCGATCGTGGCGGCGGTTTCTTCAGAGAAATCGCGCTCGGCAGCGATGTCGCGTCCCAGGAACATGTTGCCCTGCTGGCGACCCAACGCCACCGGACCCAGACGATCGCTCATGCCAAACCGCGTCACCATTTGACGAGCGACCCGCGCTACCTGCTGCAAATCGTTAGAAGCGCCTGTCGTGACTTCTTCTTCGCCAAAGACGACTTCTTCGGCAATGCGACCGCCCAGCGCGACTGCCATCTGATTTTGCAGATAAGAGCGAGAGTAGAGTCCAGAATCCATGCGGTCTTCACTGGGCGTAAACCAGGTTAAACCGCCTGCGCGACCGCGAGGAATAATGCTGATCTTTTGCACTGGATCATAGTCGGGCATCAGTGCGCCGACCAGCGCGTGCCCTGCTTCGTGGTAGGCAACCAGCGTTTTGCGCTTTTCGCTCATCACGCGGTCTTTCTTTTCAGGACCTGCCAGCACGCGATCGATCGCGTCATTGACTTCATCCATCGAGATCTCAGTCAGATTGCGTCGCGCTGCCAAAATCGCAGCTTCGTTCAGCAAGTTTGCCAGGTCTGCTCCTGTGAAACCCGGAGTCCGACGGGCGATTTTTTCTAGATCCACGTCTTTTGCCAGCGTTTTGCCGCGCGCGTGAACGTTGAGGATTTCCAGTCGTCCGGCATAGTCGGGGCGATCGACCACCACCTGCCGGTCAAACCGACCCGGACGCAGCAGCGCAGCATCCAAAACATCGGGGCGGTTCGTTGCCGCGATGATGATGATGCCCGTGTTGCCCTCAAAGCCGTCCATTTCGGTCAAGAGCTGGTTGAGCGTTTGCTCTCGCTCGTCGTTGCCGCCGCCCAAGCCTGCGCCACGCTGCCGACCGACCGCATCAATTTCGTCAATAAACACAATGCAGGGGGCGTTGGCTTTTGCTTGCTCAAACAAATCGCGGACGCGAGACGCACCCACACCGACAAACATCTCCACGAACTCAGAGCCAGAGATCGAGAAAAAGGGCACCCCCGCTTCGCCTGCCACTGCTTTTGCCAACAGCGTCTTACCGGTGCCCGGCGGACCGACCAGCAGCACGCCTTTGGGAATTTTGGCTCCAACTGCCGTAAAGCGATCGGCGTTCTTCAAAAAGTCTACAACCTCGCTCAGTTCCAGCTTGGCTTGCTCAATGCCTGCGACATCGCCAAACGTCACTTGCGTCTGCGGTTCCATTTGCACTCTGGCTTTAGATTTACCAAAGTTCATTGCCTGACTGCCCGGACCGCTCTGCGCCCGACGCAGCACAAAAAACAGCACCACGAGCAGCAAGAACGGAATCAGCAGCGTGCTTAGCACTCGCGCCCAAACGTTGTCGTCGGTCTGAGGCGTAACGGCAATATCAACATCGTTTTCGGTCAGGATGTTGATCAGGTCGGGGTCGTTGGGCAGGTTGACCATGACCTTGCGACCGTCTTGAGCTGTGACCAGCGCTCTGGTGCGATCGGCGCTGATGCTAACTCTCTCAACTCGATCTTGTTGCACTTCTTGAATGAACTGACTGTAGCGCCAGGTGTCTCGACTTTCGGTCTGGTTGTCGAGCAGCGCCGTTGCTAAGAAGATCACAACGACGACCAAGAGCGCATACAGTCCTGCATTTCTCCACCGCTTATTCACCGAGGTCAATCCTCCTAAATTGCTTGTAGTGCGAGGACACGCTAATTTTTGTTAATTAATATTAACTATATCAGGATTAGCGAATCCTTGGCTGGTGCCCTGTGCGGACAGCCCTATCAGTAGCTCAAGCAGCCCTGGCTCCAAGCAGCCCTGACACGTTTACTTTATTCTGCCACTTGCGTTTGAAAATGCGTGTCGATCGCCCTGAATCTGCAAATTTTGGTGGGCAAACCCCGGCTGGCGATCGAGCAACCGCGCTAGAATCATGAGAGATTGCAACAAAATTTAACATGCAGCAGCTCCGAACTGATTTAGAAAGCCGTGAATCGATCGCTGCCTATCTCCAGGCAGAATTTCCCTCTCTGGAAAACCCAGGTGGGCTGTCACCGCATGTCGGCGGCAGATCCGAGGGGTTAGTGCGGCTCCAGCAGTTTCCCATCCAGAAATACGCCAAGCAGCGCAACTTTATTGACGGTGCGGTGAGTCAGCTTTCCCCCTATCTGAGCCGGGGCTGTTTAGAACTTGAGGAAGTGCGGCAGTGGGCATTGCAGCAGTCCCGTTCCAGTTCTGTCGAAAAGTTTGTTGCCGAGCTGGCTTGGCGGGCGTTCTTTCATCTGGTGTATGAAGAAGAGGGCGATCGGATTTTTCAAGAACTCGAAAAGCCCAGAGTCTCTCTGCGTAACCACGCTCGAACGCTGCCTGACGATATCGCCAGCGGTGAAACCGGCATTCCCTCAATGGATACCTTCATCCAGAGGATGAAGCAGACCGGCTACCTGCACAATCACGCCCGCATGTATCTCGCAAGCTACATCACCCACTTTCGCCGCATTCACTGGCGAACTGGAGCCGACTGGATGTATGGACAGCTCATTGACGGCGATTTTGCCAGCAACCATCTCTCCTGGCAGTGGGTTGCTTCTAGCTTCTCGAACAAGCCTTATATCTTCAACCGCGAAAACTTAGAGCGCTACGCAGGCGCAGTGCTTCCGGGCGACCCGCGCCGCAACGATCCCTTTAACTACTCTTACGAAGAGCTGGCAGAACAGTTGTTTGGTGGCGAATACACTCCTGAACCGAGCCGCGTCTCTGGCAATTACCGTTAGCTCCTCTGATCTTTTAACTTCGACCTTATGCCTGTTCTCTTGTGGTTTAATGAAGACGGCTTGAACCCCGACCATCAGATAGTTCAGGATTATCCTGATGCGCCCAGAGTTTACGTCTTCGACGTGCCTTATTTGCAGCAGTGGCAGATCACGCAGCATCGCGTTCAGTTTATTTACGAATCGCTGCTAGAAATTCCCGACATTCAAATCTACAAAGGCGAAACTGTGCCAATTCTGCGGCAGCTCGTAGAGCAGTGGCAGGTGCAGGAAGTTGTCACCACAGCGACTCCCAACCATCTGATCAAATCCTGGCAGCAAGCACTCCAGCGGTTTACGAAACTGACTGCTTATCCCGAAGTTTATCCCGTTGCTGACACGACTTCGCCCAGACGGTTTTCTCGCTACTGGAACAAGCACGATCGAGTCTGGCTGAAGCCTTAGGGCGCGTCATCAATTGAGCTCGAAAACCTTGAGGAATCGACAGTATCGCGCCCGATCGAATTAACCAAGCCAGGGGCTGTCATGCTGACTAAGCATGACATTCGGCAGGTCATTGATGACAGCCCCTAGCCTCAGCTCCATTAATCTTTTGAGAGTTGCACTCTAATCGCTCCTTCTGGCGTGATCGAAACCTCACCTCCCAGCGCCCGAATGCGATCGATCGCGGTTTGACGAGAGCGATCGTCTCTTGCCGAAGTCAGCACAATGCCCCAGGCAGCAATCTGGGCAGACTTACTGTCGGGATTGGTTGCCAAAAACGCTGCCGTTTGACGAGACGCATTCGCCGCTGACTCGCTGCCTGGGAGCGCAGAGGCTTCTGCCCACTCTGCTGCTGTCAAAAAAGATTGTCGTGCCGTCCGACCGTCTCCTAAAAACAGCAGCTCATCGATCGCCTTATTTCGCCAGACCAGATAAGAGCCATCGGGAAGAGTCGGAGTCAAAGACTGCAAGCCCTGATCCATCA
>Ga0224723_1002192_pt1 | contig 10996 bp, 8 predicted proteins | sample Balambano_FR2_Me_FD_161647 | JGI IMG/M metagenome (GOLD analysis project Ga0224723, IMG submission 161647) | Freshwater sediment microbial communities from Lake Towuti, South Sulawesi, Indonesia - Balambano_FR2_MetaG | ecosystem: Environmental > Aquatic > Freshwater > Lake > Sediment | place...
CAGCTATTCGGCGGCGCTGACCGACCCGAACGGCAAGGCCCGGCCCGACAGCAAGCCCGCGCCCTACAACTTCTTCTATGGCCCGAGCTACAGCGATGCGGCCCGCGCGCTGATCCAGTGGGCCGCCGATGACTGGAAGGCTCGCGGGCAGCAGGGGCGGCCCAAGTACGTGCACATGGGCGCCAACCACCCTTATCCCAACAGCCCGAAGGAAGCCGGCGAAACCCTGGCGCGCGAGCTCGGGTTCGAGGTGCTGCCGGCGATCGTTTATGCCCTGACGCCCGGCGACTACACGGCGCAATGCCTGACGCTGCGCAACCAGGGCGCCAACTATGCCTATCTTGGGAACACCACGGGCTCGAACATCTCGGTGCTGCGTGCCTGCCAGGCGGCGGGGGTGCAGGTGACGTTCCTGGGCAACGTGTGGGGCATGGACGAGAACGCCATGAAGGCGGCCGGCACGGCGGCCAACGGCATCGTCATTCCCGTGCGTACCGGCGCGATGTGGGGGGCGAACGTGCCCGGCATGGAAACCATGCGCGCCATCAGCCGCACCTCCGACCCCACCGGCAACGTTTATCGTCCGCTTTCCTACCTTGCCGGTGCCTGCGGGGCGATGCTGATGGTCGAAGCAATGGAGCATGCTGCGGCCAACGGCGGCGCGGTGACCGGCGAGCGCATCCGCGACGGGTTCTACGCCCGCCCCAACTGGGTGCCGCGCGGCTTCGAAGGCGTGTGCAGTCCCTCGACATTCACGCGTGACGATCATCGCGGCATGCTGTCGATGTCGCTCTATCGCACCGTGGTCACCGGCGATACGTCGGCCGGCACGGTCGATCAGCTGATGGCGAACGGCACGATGAAGCTCGAGAAGATCACCGACGTCACGCTGCCCCGCCGCGCCGACTGGCTGGGCTGGTGAGCTGAGCGCGCGGGCGGGATCTCGGGTTCGGCCATGGACGGCACGCTCGATCCCGCCCGCGCGCGGCCCGCGCCAACGGTGCTGCCGCTGCTTGCGGTCAACAACATCGAGGTCGTTTACAACGACGTGATCCTGGTGCTGCGCGGCCTGAGCTTGGCCGTGCCCAAGGGCGAGATCGTGGCGCTGCTGGGCGCCAACGGCGCCGGGAAAAGCACGACGCTCAAGGCGATCTCCGGCCTGCTCAAGACCGAGGAAGGCGAGGTGACGCGCGGCGAGATCCTGTTCGAGGGTGCGGCGATCCACGGCACCGATCCCGACCGCATCGTGCGCAGGGGCATCTTCCAGGTGATGGAAGGCCGGCGGATCGTTGCCGACATGACGGTGATCGAGAATCTGCGCTTGGGCGCCTTCACCCGCACTGATTCCGACGTTCGCGCCGACATCGAGCGCGTTCTCACCTACTTCCCGCGCCTGCGGGAGCGGACCGGGCTTGCCGGCTATCTTTCGGGCGGCGAGCAGCAGATGCTGGCGATCGGCCGCGCGCTGATGGCGCGCCCCAAACTGATCCTGATGGACGAGCCATCGATGGGCCTGTCGCCGCTCTTGGTAAAGGAGGTGTTCGGCATCATCCGCCGCATCAATCGCGATCTGGGTGTGACCATCCTGCTGGTCGAGCAGAATGCCCGCATGGCGCTGTCGGTCGCGTCGTTCGGCTACATCATGGAACAGGGCAAGGTGGTGCTGGACGGCACGGCCGCCGCTTTGTCCGCCAACGAGGATGTCAAGGAGTTTTACCTGGGCGGCCACGGCGCCGAACGGAAGAGTTTCCGCAACCTGAAATCCTACAAGCGGCGGAAGCGCTGGCTGTGAGGATGCGTGGGTCACGTGGGCAAGGAAGGCACCCTCACCCTGTCCCTGAGAGGGCTCCCAACCCTCTCCCTGAGGGAAAGGGGACCGTACCCACGAGCATTGGGCAGGAGGGTCCCCTCTCCCTCAGGGAGAGGGACAGGGTGAGGGTGACGAGCCCTATCCACCCCACGCAGCTCGCTCCGGAGCCAAGCTGATGCCCGGCGTGCGCTACTACGACATCCTCGAAACCCGCCGGCCCGCCCAGCGCGAGGCGGCGCTGATGGCGGCCCTTGCCGTGCACGTGGCGCACGCCAAGCAGGAGGCGCCGCACTACGCCGCGCTGCTCGCCGATGTCGATGCGCCGGCCATCGAGTCCCGCGCCGCCCTGGCCGCCCTGCCGCTCACGCGCAAATCGGATCTCGTGCAGCAGCAGCGCGAACACCCACCGTTCGGCGGGCTGGCCCGCGCGAAGGGCGAGGCGCGCATGTTCATCTCGCCCGGACCCATCTTCGAGCCGGAAGGGTTCGAGCCCGACGATTTCCGCCTGGCGCGCGCGCTGTTCGCCACCGGCATCCGCCAAGGCGATGTGCTGCTGAACTGCTTCGCCTACCATTTCACGCCGGCGGGCCGGATGATGGAGGCCGGCGCGCACGCGCTGGGGGCATCGGTGATTCCCGCCGGTCCTGGCAATACCGAACAGCAGGTGCTGGCGATTTCGCAGTTCCGCGCCACGGCCTATGCCGGCACGCCGGAGTTCCTGAAGATCATCCTGGAACGGGCCGACGAGCTCGGCAGCGACGTATCGTCGATGGTGCGCGGCCATGTCTCGGGCGGTGCCTATACGCCCGCCTTGCGCAGCTGGTACGGCGCGCGCGGCCTTTCCGTGCGGCAGAGCTACGCCACCGCGGATGTCGGCATGATCGCCTATGAGAGCGAGGCCGGCGAGGGGCTGATCGTGGACGAGGGCGTGATCGTCGAGATCGTCCGCCCTGGCACCGGCGAGCCGCTGCCCGACGGCGAGGTGGGCGAGGTGGTGGTCACGCCGCTGCGCGCCAGCTACCCACTGGTGCGCTTCGCCACCGGCGATCTTTCCGCCGTGCTGCCGGGCATGTCGCCGTGCGGCCGCACCAACATGCGCATTCGCGGCTGGATGGGCCGCGCCGACCAGGCGGCGAAGGTCAAGGGCATGTTCGTACGCCCCGAGCAGGTCGCCGAGATTGCCCGCCGCCATCCCGATATCGGCAGGCTGAGGCTGGTGATCGGGCGCGAGGGCGACACCGACACCATGACGCTGCACGCCGAAGGCCCGGACGAGGCGGGGGCCGCGCTCGCCGACACGCTCTCCACGGTGACGAAATTGCGCGGCAGTGTGGCGATGGCCCGACCTGGTTCGCTGCCCAACGATGGCCGCGTCATCGAGGATACGCGGCCGACCTGAGAAGCCGCCCGTCGGCCCGCGCTATCGCCGGCGCCAAGCCTGCGTCAGCCGGTCCACCGTGCCGCCGGCCGAGACCTGCAGCACCTTGACCACCACGTTGATGCCGAGGATGACCACCGCCATCGCGGCGGCGGCGCTGGAGAAGCCCGCCTCCTGCATCTGCACCACGGCGACCGACGCGGGCTTGGTGAACGGCCCCCAAAGGAAAATCACCGCCGAGACCGTCGCCATGGCGTTGACGAACATATAGACCATGATCTCAATGATCGCCGGGATGCAGATCGGCAGCGTCACGCGCCAGAACGTCACCCACATCGAAACCTTGAGGCTGGCGCTGACCGATTCGAACTCGGGGTCGAGCTGGCGGATCGCGGTCACCGCCGTCAGGTGGCAGACCGTATAAAGGTGAGCGATTGTATTCAGCGACAGGATCGCCACCGTGCCGATCAGGAAGCCGAACGGATTGGACGGGTCGTTGAAGAACATGATGTAGCAAAGGCCCATCACCAGGCCCGGCACGGCCAGCGGAATGGTGGCGAACAGCCGCACCACCGGCGCCACCTTGGAATCGCGCGGCGCGCGCTCCAGCAGGTAGGCGACGAGGAAAACGATCGCCGTGCCGAACAGCGCGGCATACAGCGCGAAGCGGACCGAGATCTCAAGGCTGCCCCAGCCGGCCGAGTCGAAGTTGGGGAAGTTGAAGTTCGCCCAGGTCAGCGACATGTTCCAGGGCCAGAACGTGATGAACGAGCCCCACACCGCCATTCCCGTGACGCCCAGCAGCAGGGCGGTGACCAGCAGGCAGCCCCCCAACAGCGGCAAGTCGCGCGCCGCCCGCGGCTTTGGCACATAGGCGACCGCGCGACCCGAGAATACTGAGGCCTGCTTCGATTGCGCCCAGCGCTCCAACACGAAGGCGACGCCGGCGGGCAGCAGCAGCACGATGCCGACCACGGCGCCCATGTTGAAGTTCTGCAGCCCGACCACCTGGCGGTAGATCTCGGTCGCCAGCACGGTGAACGACCCGCCGATCACCTTCGGGATGCCGAAATCGGTGACCACCAGGGTGAACACCACGACGCTGGCCGCGACCAGGCCGTAGATCGAGCCGGGCAGGGTGACGGTCGCGAAGATCCGCAGGCGCCCGGCCTTAAGGGCCGCGGCCGCCTCGTACAGGCGGGCATCGGCGCCCGACAGCGCCACCATCAGGATCAGCGCGGCATGCGGGAAGCAGTAGAACACCTGGCTCGCGATGATGCCGCCCGCGCCATAGATCGTGCCGCCCTGCAGCAGCGGGAAGAAGAACCCCTGGTTGCCGAACAGGTAGATCATCGACAGCGCCGGCAGCAGCGACGGCGCCAGCACCGGCACCAGCATCACCGCGCGGAAGAACGGCTTCAGCGGGATGCACGACCGCGTCAGCGCATAGGCGAAGCAATAGGCGATCGGCAACACGATCACCGTGGTCAAAGCCGCCGTCCAGACGCTGTTCCAGGCCGAAACCGACAGCGACGGCGTGCTGACATAGAGGGCGAAGTTGGCCAGCCCCACGAATCTGCCGTCGCTGCCCTGGAAGGCGCGCACGAACAGCGCCAGCAGCGGCAGGATCAGCGCGACCAGGAAGAACAGGCCGGCAATCACCAGGCCGGCGATGACGATCTGCTGGTCGGTCGAGCGGACGGCGCGGACCGGCTGCCCCGGCACCGGCCCGGCAAGGACGGCCGCGTCAGCCATCGGCGCGCGCAATCGGATAGGCCAGCACCCGGTCGGGCGCGATCGTCAGCCACTGCCGCGGGTTGGCGTCCAGCCGCAGCTGCGCCAGGCGCTCCTGCGGCACGTCGGCCTCAAGCCGCATGCCCTCAACATCCAGCGAGACGCGCGAGAAGGCCCCGAGGAATTCGACATGGGTCACGTTGGCGGCGAAGGCCGTGCTGTGGCTGCGCGCATCCTCGCCCAGCTTCACGTCCTCGGGGCGGACGAAGACATGCGCGCTGGAGCCGATGGGCAGCCTGGCGGCCGCTGCCGCGGGGAACGCCACGTGGCCGACGCGCAGCATCGAGCCAGCCTCGACCTGGGCGAGGAACGAGCCGGCACGGCCAACGAAGTTCGCGACGAACGCCGAGGCCGGCGTGCGATACACCTCGTGCGGCGTGCCGACCTGCTCGATGCGCCCCTGGCTCATCACCACGATGCGGTCGGAGACCGACAGCGCCTCCTCCTGGTCGTGCGTGACCAGGATGGTGGTCACGCCCAGCCGCTGCTGCAGCGCGCGGATTTCCGAGCGCAGGTGCAGCCGCACGATGGCATCGAGCGCGGAGAGCGGTTCGTCGAGCAGCAGCAGGCCCGGCTGGTTGGCCAAGGCCCGGGCCAGGGCCACGCGCTGCTGCTGCCCGCCGGAGAGCTGCGCGGGATATTTCCGCGCATGCTCGGACAGCCCCACGGTCTTCAGCAGTTCGGCGACCCGCGCCTCAACCTTGTCGCGCGGCCAGTCCGGGCCGCGCAGGCCATAGGCGACGTTCGCCGTGACCAGCAGGTTCGGGAACAGCGCGTAGCTCTGGAAGACGATGCCGAAGTCGCGCTGGTCGGGCGGCAGGCCAGTGATGTCGCGCCCGGCCTGCGTGATCGTGCCGGAGGTCGCGGGGTCAAGCCCCGCGATCGCACGCAGCAGCGTGGTCTTGCCGCACCCCGAGGGGCCGAGGAACGAGACCAGCTCGCCTTCCTGGATGGTCAGCTTGATGTCGCGCAGCGCCGTGAAACTGCCGAACACCTTACCGACATTCGTGCAGACCAGGTAGGGCTTGCCCGGCCGGGCAGCGGCCGGGGTGGCCGTCGCCTGGGACGTGACAGCCACCGTGTCCATCATCGTCATGCTCGCCTCTCCCGCCCGGGCTGCCAGACAAGTGGTCAGTTCCGCGGCTGCGCCTTGCCCTCGAACCGGCGGGTCCACTCCGCGAGGATGCGGTCGCGGTCGGTCGCCAGCTTGGCGAAGTCGATGCTCACCAGGCGCTGCGCGAAGTCGGGCGGATAGTTCTGCACCGAAGGCTCGACGGCGGGATGCGCGACCAGCGCGAAGAAGCGGCCATAGAGTTCGTTCGCCTCCTTCGTCACCGTCCAGTCCGCCAGCCGGCGGGCCGCCTCCAGGTTGCGGGTGCCGCGCACGATCGCGGTTGCTTCCAGGTCGAAGCCGACGCCGTCGGTCGGGATCACGATGTCGATCGGCGCGCCCTGGTTCTTCAGCGCCACGCTACGCATGTCGAAGGAGAGGCCCGAGACGAATTCACCGCGCGCCGCCTGGTTGCAGGGCGCGCTGCCGGAGTGCGTGTAGAAGCGCACGTTCTCGTGCAGCCGGGTCATGAACTCCCAGGCCGCCGCCTCGCCCTTCGAGGTGAGCCAGCCGGCGATGGTCAGGAAGCCGGTGCCGCTGGAAGCGGGGTGCGGCATCACGATCTGGCCCTGGAAGGCGGGGTTCAGCAGATCCTGCCAGGTCGCGGGCGTCGGGATGTTGCGCTGCTGCGCGACGATGCGGTTGAAGCACACGGCGGAGACGAAGGCGTCCATGCCGGTCCAGGTCATCGGGTCACGCGGGCTGCGGAAATTCGGGCGCAGCTGGACGGCGCCCACCGGCGTATAGGGCTCGAGCATGTCCTGCGCTTCCAGCGACAGCAGGCTGAACACCGACAGGCCCCAGATGATGTCGGCGCGCGGGTTGGCGCGCTCGGCGATCAGGCGGGCGGTGATGATGCCGGTGCTGTCGCGCACCCAGTTGATCTCGATCCCCGGCACCGCGCGCTCGGCGGCCTGGCGGAACGGCTGCAACTGCTCGTTCTCGATCGCCGTATAGACGGTGAGGCGGGTGCGCTGCGCCTCGGCTGGCGCGCCCAGCGCGAGCGCGGCAAAACCGGCGACGGCAGCAAGCAATATGCGGCGCATGGTTTGGTGATCCCCTTTGGTGTGGCAGGCGGAAAGTGCGCCAGCAAGGCGTTTGGCGCACATGAACGTTCTGTTTCAACCCCGCATCGTCAGCGGTCGGCGGTCAGGGCCGCGCTCCGGCCGCTAGCGCGCCTTCGATGCGCTCCAGCGCCGGCCCCAACGCGGCCAGGCTGTCGATCACCAGATGCGCACCGGCCGCATGCAGCGCCGCGGCTGCCCGCTCGCGCAGCGCGTCGCGCTCGGCCGTGGGCAGCGCGGCCAGTTCCTCGGCCGAAAGCCCGGCCAGGTTGCCGGAGAGCGAAAGCCCGATCGCCCACGTGCCGGCGGCGATGCCCTCGCCGATGCCCACCGGCGTGTCATCGATCTTCACCACTGCGGCCGCCGGGTGCACGCCCAGTTTCGCCATGGCCTGCCACATCATCAGCGGGCTGGGCCGCCCCGCGGCCAGGTCGCCGGCGCACACAGTGAACTCGGGAGCGTAGCCGGCCGCCGCGGCGACCGGCTCCACCATTTCCATGATCGGGTGCGTGTAGCCGGTGGTCGCGGCGATGCGCAGGCCGCGCGCACGGGCCGCGTCGATGGCCGCGATCGCGCCGGGGATCAGGTCGGTGTGGTGCTGCACGCTGGCCACGTTCATCGGCTCGAAAACCTCGAACACGCGGTCGGCATCTTCATTGCCGAATGGCGCGCCGTGCCGGGCCGCCCAAGCAGCCGACACGCGCGGCAGGGTGCCGACGGCAAAGATATGGTCCCACTTCGCCATGCCCATCGGCCCGCGCGCCTCGTCGATGGAGATTTCCACATCGAACCGCGCGAAGGCGCGCACGAAGGCGCCCATCGGCGCGCGGCTGCCATGGTCGATCACGGTGCCGGCCCAGTCCAGCACCAGCGCCTGAAGCGGGCCGCGGAACGGCTCAGGCATGCGTCGCACCCTCCATGTCCAGCGTCTCCGGTACCGCCAGCACCGCCGGTGCTGCCAGCACTTCCTCAGCGATGGCGAAGGCGGTGCTCATGCCGGTGCCGCTGGTCACCATCACCAGCTGCACACCGGGCATCACGGTTTCGAAGAACGCGGTCTCGGGGCCGCTGGGATACACACCGATCCATCGTTCCGTGACCTGCGGCATGGGCAGATCGAGCACGGCGGAGAGTTCGCGCAGGATCAGCGCATCCACCTCCTCCGGCTGGAAGGGATCGTGCGCCGCGCCATAATGGTGGCTGTCGCCGACCACCAGCGAACCATCGGCCGACTGCACGGCGATCAGATGGATGCCGTTGGCCAGTTCGCCGGCCTGCTCGGCTTCCAGCCGCGCGCGAAGCGCCGGCAGCGATGGGCAGCCCGCGTAGCCCAGATAGCGCAGCAGACCCAGATCGCTCATCGCGGCTGCCGACAGGGTGAAGCCGGGGGCGGCAACGCGCAGCATGTGGAGCTTGCACAAGCTGGTGTTGCGCCGCGCGATCACCTCTCCGAACAGCGACACCAGGTCGGTGCCGGGGCACACCACGATGCGATCCGCGTCGATGCGGCCGGCGGTGGTGTCCAGCGCGCCCGGCTCCACGCCGCGCACGGCCGTGCCCCACATGAACCGCACGCCATGCTCCGCCGCAAGCCAGGCGGCGAGCGCCGGGATCGCCGTGCGCGGCTCCACCCGCAGCTCGTGCGGGCTGTGCATCGCCGCCGCCAGGTCGCGACGAAACGGTTCGGGAATCTCCGCACCGCGCAGCATGCGGCAGCCCTCGCCCATCGGGCCGGAGGCAAACTCCTCCAGCACGGCAGCCGCCTCCGGCCTGCGGGCGGCGACCAGCAGGCCGCGATGCAGCACGGGGATGCCGGCCTGCGGCGCCACTTCGGCCCACACCTCGCGGGCGCGGCGCGCGCGATCCCACGTGATTCCCGCCTGCTGCCCGGTCACCGTGACGAAGCCGAAGTTGCGGATCGATGCGCCCACCGCCCGCGCATCGCGCTCCACCACGACGACCCGCCGCCCAAGGCGCGCGGCCGCCAGCGCATGGGCAAGCCCGACGATGCCGGCGCCGACGACAGCAAGGTCGTATCGTTCACGCATCATGCAGGCGCGCCTAGCACGATGCGCGGGAAGGCGAAACCGCGCCCCGGTTACCGATCGGTCAGGCGGAACTCGATGCGCCGGTTGCGCGCGCGCGCGGCGGGCGTGTCGGCCGGATCGACCGGCTGGAACTCGCCGAAGCCGGTGGCCGCCAGCCGCTCGGGCGGGATGCCCAGCGTCACCAGCAGGCGCACCACGTTCACCGCCCGTGCCGCGGATAGCTCCCAGTTGCTGGCAAAGAAGCCGCCCGCCCGGATCGGCGAATTGTCGGCATGGCCATCGACGCGCAGCACCCAGTTCACCTCGGGCGGGATGTCGCGGATTATCTCGCGCAAGGAGATCGCCAAGTCGCGGATGCGCTCGGCGCCTTCGTTCGACAGTTCGGCGCTGCCGACGCCGAACAGCACCTCGCTTTGGAACACGAACCGGTCGCCGACGATCTGGATGCCGGGCCGGTCGCCCAACACCTGGCGCAGCCGGCCGAAGAAGTCGCTGCGATAGCGCTGCAGCTCCTCCACGCGTGCCGCAAGCGCCGTGTTCAGGCGCGCGCCCAGGTTGGCGATCTGCGTGTCCTTGTCGCGACCTGCTGCCTCGCTTGCTTCCAGCGCCGCGTTCAGCGTGCGCAGTTCGGTGCGGATCGCCTCCAGCTGGCGACTCAGCAGTGCGGCCTGCGCCTGCGCGGACTCGGAAAGCCGGGTTGCCTCGAGCGCGCGTGCTTCCGCTGCCTGGCGGGCCTGGTCAGCGGCGCTGCCGGTGGCCTCGGCCTGCCGGCGGGCACGCCCTTCGGCCTCCGCCCGCGCTGCCGCCTCGTGCGCCTGGCGCTCAAGGTCATCGCGCAGGGCGGCCAGGGCCTGCACTTGGTTCTGCAAGCGCGCGAGATCGGACAGGCGGGCGGCGATGGTGTCGCGCCCCACCTGCACCTCGCGGTCGAGGGCCTCGGCCTGCGCGCGCAGTGCCGCGATGTCGCGCCGGGCGGCGTCAAGCTCGGCGTTGGCGCGGCGCATCGCCTCGGCGGTGGTGGCGGCCTCCCTCCGCGTCGTGCCCAGTTCCGTCTGCGTGCGTTCCAGCTCGATACCCTGCGCGGCAAGCCGCCGGCGCAGGTCGGAAAGGTCGCGGGCGGCGGCCTCCACCTCGGTGCCTTGCGTCTCGGTGCGCGACAGCGCTTCCGCCAGCTGCGTCTCCAGCCGCCGCACGCGCGCTTCCGAGGCGGTGCCCTGCGCCGCCAGGTCGGCGAGCTGGGCGGAAAGCCGGTCGCGCTCGCCGCGCGTGGCGGAAAGGTCGGCGCCCAGCCGGTCGCGTTCGCCACGCAGGTCGAACAGCTGGCGCGCGATGGCCTCGCGTTCCGATAGCGCGGCGGTGAGATCAAGATTGAGGCGGGAGAGCGCACTGCGCAGGTCGGCAGCACCCGCGCGTTCCAGGGCCAGCATGTCGGAGATGTCGGAAACCTGCCGGTTCAGCCTGTCGAGCGCCCGGTCGCGGCCGGACAGGGCGACGGACAGGAACGCCTGCGCCAGCACGAACACCAGCAGCACGAAGATGATGACCATCAGTAGCGTGGACAGCGCATCCACGTAGCCTGGCCATGCGTTCAGCCCGCCCCCGCGGTTGCGCCGGTCGCTCAGGGCCATGGATGAGCTCGTTGTGCGGGCCGGTCCTCACCCTGTCCCTCTCCCGCGCTTGTGTATGGACCGGAGACAAGGTGAACGGGTGTTCGGGGACATGGTGTTCGGTTCATGGTGTTGCGGGTGTATGGCGCAGATCGATGCGCTGGATGAGGTTGGACCGATAGCA
>Ga0224723_1002193_pt1 | contig 10991 bp, 12 predicted proteins | sample Balambano_FR2_Me_FD_161647 | JGI IMG/M metagenome (GOLD analysis project Ga0224723, IMG submission 161647) | Freshwater sediment microbial communities from Lake Towuti, South Sulawesi, Indonesia - Balambano_FR2_MetaG | ecosystem: Environmental > Aquatic > Freshwater > Lake > Sediment | place...
TTTTGGCACGTTCGCCTTTTTCAGTTGTCTACGCCTCAAACCGATATGGTAAATATTCCTCGCTCCCTCTTCGACTGTTGGTCTCACTTGCTTTGCTTTGCTGCCTAATGGATAAAGTCGAGCTAAGGGCAATGGGCACGGGCGATGTCTTTTGCCAATCCTATAGTCTTGCGTAGACAGAATGTGAAATTAAGCGATCGCTATGCCAACAAGGAGCTTAAGCCCCCTGTTCCGCTGATAGCAGTTTTCGTTTGCATAAGACACGAGCCACAGGCAGGGGCAAACGACCGTTCGCTCCTGCCTGTGGCTTATTCATCGAACCCCGCTGTAAGTAAGTCCCTTGTTCCGCAGACAGATGCGTAAGTTCTGTTAGGTGTATCCGGCACGATGGTCAATCCGATCGGGCGATGACAAAACAAAAAATACTTGCGTAGGCAAAACGTTTTGCTGGAACTTCCCTCGCTTAAAATAGTTCAAAACAATAGCCCCCAATGTAGTATTCTCATTCTCGATTTGTTACATACGATTATGAACAAACCTTTTCACCTGGTTCGAGTTCGACTTAAACCGCGCCTTGTGCGCCCGCTGGTCATTGGTCTTCTTTCCACCGTAAGCCTGGTTTCTGGATTGGTTCCCAGCTTACAGGTCCATTCACTGAATCGTACGGCTACTGTTGTAGTCAGTAATTCTGCTTATGCTCAAGCCAACGCGATTAGCAACCAGGAGGTGCAAAATTATGCTCGTTCTGTGCTGGCGATCGAACCGATTCGTCAGGCAGCTTACAACCAAATCAAGGAAATTACTGGAAATCGAGATGTTCCAGCGATCGCCTGCCATCAGCCCGCGAGCCTCAATAACCTGAATCGCAATATTCGAGAAATTGCAGTCAACTACTGTAATCAGTCGATTGCGATTGTTGAGCAAAACGACTTAACCATCGGTCGGTTTAACCTGATTACGACTACTCAACAGTCTGATCCAGATTTGCAGCGGCGCATCCAGGAAGAACTGATTCGGCTTCAGCGCGGTCGTTAGCAGTCAACAGCCGTTAGCAGTCAACAGCCGTTAGCAGTCAACAGCCAATGTTAAACAGCCTGACATTTAGACGTAGTTGGTTTCTCCACTGGCAATATCAGGCGACTCTGATACAGACTCACCTGCATGGACATTCCACCAGTCGTTCAGGGTGATCTACCCGCTCCAGCACACTTTATTTCCGCCAACCTGCTCCAGCCAACCTGCTCCAGCACACTTGTTTCCGCAAACCTGTCCAGCAAATTAGTTTGCCTGACCGCCCTAAGTAAGCGATATGATAGCTGTATCCCAACTGCACCAAGCCCGTTAACGAATCCGTTGGACAAAAGCGATGGCTCGACTCGACCCGTATACCCTACAAATGCAAATTACCCGGATGTTTGAGCAGGGTCAGTCGTTTTTTGCCACAACTAAGGTGCAAGACTGGCTGCGAGAGCGCAACGAAGACCCGTCCAACTACGACATCTTGTTTCATCAGCAGCCTGCCCCTCCTGGCTCAGGACTCGTGATGATTGTTGAAATCGAGCTACGACGGTGCGACGGGCAACCTATTGATGCCTGGTTACAAGAAGAAGTCAATCGGCACGGCTAAGCCTCAAAGCTCCATTCCTGGCTACCGATTTTAACCACATTGCCAGACATTAGCCAGCGGGGTTGATGGGCAACCAGCCGCTGTCCATCAATAAAGGTGCCGTTAGAACTGCCTGCATCGATTAGCTGATAGAGAATGGCTCCTTCGTTGTTTTGTCGAACGATTTGAGCGTGACTGCGCGAACACAGCGGATCGTCCAAAACCAGACTATTAGAAGGTTCTCGCCCAATCGTAAAGGCATCCCCTGAGAGCGGAATCACTTGCCCTGACGTGACGTGGATGAGACGAGCGATCGCTCCATCATCCGGTGCCAACATCGTTGCAGGCAGCGGCTCCTTTTTCGCCACAGGCAAATTAGCCACCGGAGATGGCTGTTCTCGTGGAAATAGCTGTCCTTGTGGAAAGGACTGCCCCTGAAGCAAGACTGCGGTTTGCTCAAGTGCTGCATCCGGCAGCGGCAGCGCCGCCTCGCCAGTTTGACCCGCGCGACCCGCAACAATATTCACCTGCTGAATAGGGGCCGCGGGATAGGTTGACCCAGCTATTTGCGCCTTCAGTGCCGCCTCGTGTTCAGCTTCCTGTCGAGCGCTCATGCCTTCCACCTGACGAATGATGCCGCGAGACTGCGGAAAATTAATGTCGCTCACTCGCACGTCATCCAGGTTGAAACCCAACAGGTAAAACGTGTCGATGTTCTCCAGCAGATGTTGCCGAATCAGCACCCTACCCTGATTGGTCAATTGATCGACCCGCAGTTGACCGACTACGACCCCCAAACAGTCCTTGACGGCGCTAGTCAGGGTGGCAAGCGGGTCAGATAGCTCCAGGGCAACCCGCTTGGGGTCGATCACCTGATACATCACGTTGAGTGAGATGTTTACCAAGAACTGGTCGTGTGACAGAAAGTCACCCTGCGATCGCACCTCTAGATTGCGAACTTTGCTGTCCACCAAAATTAACTGACACTGCTCAATCCAGGGCAGTGCAAAGCTAAAATGTCGCCCTGGCTCTAGCTTTCGCACCAGTTGCCCGTTCTTAACCAGCAGCCCCGCATAGCCTGCGTTAATAAAGTCCATACTCCAGCCCGCCCAGCGTTCTGGGGTTAATGTCTGAATTAGCGGTGAAGAGGAATTGGACATGGAACAGTAGCCTGGAGTGCAAGAACTGTAGGAGGGGAATTGGAATGATTCCACTATAAAGGGCGACTCTACAAAAAGGCGATTCTACAAAGATTGATGCTGGGCAGCGATCGCCTTTCCCTACTCTTTACTTCAAGCCTAGCAGAGCTTTTTTCCGGCTCTACTATTCCTATCGCAGATGAATTGATTGACTACATCGGAGCCAAATCCAGCGAAATGATGTCGTTGGCGATCGCCTCTTCATCCTGTTTAACCGCTGGTGGTTGGCTTGCTACCTGCTCAGGCTGAACTTCTGGCGCAGCGGTTGGCGGCGGCACAGTAGCTTGTTCTATGGGCACTGATGGTATTGCTGCAACTTGCTGCGCTTTTTGGTGAGCTTCAATGGCGCGGGCGATCGCCCGTATCCGTCGATCCTGGTCATTTGTTACGCCGCGAGTCGTGTTGCCTAAGCCAGGTGCATTCCAGCGGTTTGTATCTGGATCTAGAAAAGAACGGGTTCGCGCCCACAGCACTGCATCGGAACCGCGCAAACCGATGTCATGAGCCTCTTTCAGCCGATCCATATAGCCACCTCGACTGAGCGCTGCACGGGGAGACTGGTTTGCCAAATCAATTCCGTTTAGTTCTTCCTCCAGCGTTAGAGTGATGCCTCTTTCCTGGGCTGCCCGTCTAAGCGTCTGAGCCTGCCCTTTGAGCCGTTCTAGCTGCTTTCGGTCTGCTTCATCAGGAGAACTTGCTCCATGCTGATAGGAAAAAGTGCCCAGATTCCAGACTCCATTACCCGGATCGACATGCCCCTGGAAGGCCCAGGTTCTCCCGCCATCAGGGGTTCGTGTGCCTTCAGCGCTACCCACTGCGGTTGCCACGATTGAGTAGGAGTCATTCTGGAAGAGTACGTCCAAAGAAGCGGAGTTTGTAGCTCCAGGGGTGTGGGCTGTAGGCTGTGGGGTTGCTTGCCCACCTTGTCCGACGGGTGAAGTTTGGGGTTGAGTTGGTTTAGGTTTGGATGTAGGGTTCAGGTCAAAGCTAAGCGCGGTTGGTTCAGCAGTTTCAGACGGTTTGGACTGGTAAACAGGAGCTTGGACGACAGAAGTTTGGGCTGGCTTGGGCGCAGGTGCTGCCGCAGATGCAGTAGGTGTTGCCGCTTCAAACTGAATTGGCTCTGGTTCAGCCCGTTCGGGTCGAGTCGCAGCGGGTTGAACTGCGGCTTGAACTGTAGGTTGAACTGCGGGTTGGGCAGGTTGAACTGCGGGTTCGAGCGGCTCTGATACGTCTGATATATCAGACACATACGCTTCTGGTGGCGGTGGCGGCAGTTCTGCTGTTGCTTTGGAACCATCCGCCACGCCAACCGGAATGCGGGTTGCCTGCGTTGGAATCTGGAGTGGCTTGACTTGAGGTGCTTCCGCCTGGGCATCTGGAGTCGGCTTTGGCGGCTGAGCCGATGGAGCGGGGGTGGGCGTAACTGGGGCAAGGTCAAAGCTGATTTCGATCGATTCAGAATTGGCTGCATGGGCATGGGGTGAAACGCCCATCACAGCGGCGATCGCCAACAGCGCCAGCGCCATCAGACGCACTGCATACAGGTAAAAGTTGTTCATTGCTGCTTCTCGCTATTTGTTGGTTAGTTCAAAGTGCGTTCAAGGACATCGGTAGACGGTTCGACCATGGCCCACTTGCCATCGGGTTGTCGGCGCAGGGCGGCAAACTGGAGAGATTTAGCAGAGGCGATCGCCTCTCCCTGCCGTACCTGTCCCAACTTAGGACGGCGCACCCCACACAGCCTGAGTAAATAAGCAGGAACTTCTGGGCTAGAAAACACCACACAATCGTCTCGGTGAGGTTCAACCTTGCCATCAAACGGCGCGTACACCTTGCCGCCGCTTGGCGCAATCGATACATCGCCCAAGCCGCCCAAAATGCGGTGTCCAGCAATCTCACTACCGGGCTGAAGCTGCCAATTCTGCTGAATTTGGAGGGCACGCGGCGCAACATCACCCGCCCTGGCGCAGCCCGCGCAAATCAACAGCAATACTGCCAGCACTCCCCTACTGCTGAAATACAAACGAGTAGCCTGCATACTCCTCCCCCTCATAAAGAACGACAAACCAGGTCTGCGGATCAAATGCCAGCGGGTAAGCCTCTCGCTCAGCCGTCACACCTTCCCGAATTTCCACATCGGGCAACGTGCAATAAGGTTCGCTGACAATTTCGCGCACGGCTGTCTTGCTGTCTCGCTCTGGCACGTTCAGCAGACGAGACAACTCGTCTCTCGACAGCACCGACTGAGACTGCACAATCTCCTGACAGACATCTTGAGCGGTGGGCGGCTGAAATACATTCCGCAAATCCACCAGCACGCCTACAATCGCCAACATCGAGCCTCCAGCGAGGAGGTATTTCACTTTGCGGCGAGGCTTACGTTTACGAGGGGGACGCTGATTCATCTTGCTGCCTCCTTTAGCGGTAGGAGGATGAGAGGAAGGAGAAAAAAGAGGAATTGACTGGGTTGGGCTGACATACTTTGCGGCTCCTGAGTGAAGGTGAGATAGGGGAGTAGCTGATCAGGATAAAATTTGCACCCCTTATGCTCGCCCTCAGGCTATAAACTAGAACCCACTTGTTGACTGTCGAAGCGCAAAAAATTGAAAGGCCGCTAGAATGCTCTAAGTGCAGACGTGCCAGCCGTAAATTTCTAGATCAAGCAGTTGAGCCGTGGGCTACGAGGTGTTAGGTAGATCTATTTGTAGTGAACTAGTAGTACAAGAGTAATATTCGTTTAGTACAAGTGTACTATAAAACTTAAGTCAGATGACGGTCTTTCTTTATGAAAAATTTGTAAAACTTTGGGCGGAAATCCGATCGCCTGAAATAATCCTCTGAGAACCTACGCAGGCAGACGAAATGCAGGATCAGGCACAGGCGCATCAAAAAAGCTGGAATTGGGCAGCAATTCAGCAGCGGCTCAACCCCTATTTATTTTTGCTGCCTGCTCTGGTTGTTTTGGCTCTGACCGTTTTTTATCCTGCTCTACAGGCTTTCTATCTCAGCTTTACGCTCTACGGGTATGACGTAACCCAGCCGCCTCAGTGGATTGGGCTAGAAAATTTTCAGCGGCTATTGGGCGATCGCCTCTTCTGGCAAACCCTCGGCAATACTTTGCTTTACCTGGCCGGCGCTGTGCCCATTTTGGTGATCGTGCCGTTACTCTTAGCAATTCTGGTGAATCAGGCGCTACCGGGAATTCGCTGGTTTCGGGCAGCCTACTACACGCCCGTTGTGATCTCAATGGTGGTGGCTGGCATTGCCTGGAGGTGGCTCTATGCGGAGACAGGCTTGCTGAATCAACTGCTGCGATCGCTCCACCTAACCTCTGACGGTATCCCCTGGCTCACCAGCCCCAACTTCGCCCTGTTTAGCGTCATGGCAGTTACCGTCTGGAAAGGCTTGGGCTATTACATGGTGATCTACCTAGCAGGGCTACAGGCAATTCCGGCAGATCTATACGAGGCAGGGGCGATCGACGGCTCCGACGGCTGGCTCAAACACTGGGACATCACCGTACCGCTGATGAAACCTTACCTATTTCTGGTTGCTATTATCTCTGCTATCTCTGCAACCAAAGTGTTTGAAGAAATTTACATCATGACCCAGGGTGGTCCCAGAAATAGTTCCAAAACCATCGTTTACTATGTCTACGATCTCGCCTTCCAAGATTTAGAGAGAAGCTACGCCTGCACCATTGGTCTAGTTTTATTTCTCATCATTCTGAGCCTCTCGTTTCTGAGACTGCTGCTTACTCGCCAAGCTTCCATTAGCTGAATCAGCCGCTCAAGTCTGCTTGTCCGTTTGAAGGGTGCATTTCAAGACCCTGAATACACTCTGGAAGGGAACTCGTGAGCGTTCCTGATGTTTGGCAACGGCTTCAAAGTTTGTCGTATTACAAAACTGAAACGTTGCCATTCCTAAAACTTTTTACTTTTGAGGAGATACACTGCTTATCTAAGATGTATTCCCAATTTCTTCGGCTGTTTATCTCTTTGACCAGAAAAATAATTAATCAATAGTTAAGCAGTTTATGGGTGCCATTAAGCAATAGACTGATTAAACTAAAAATCATGTCTGGCAACAGGCTTTGACTCTACTTGTAGAATGTCGCAAAGTAATAAATTGCTACAGGCAGCGGTAAGGATGTCAGTCTGAGTTGTCAGGACATATCAGAGAAAGTACATCAAGTGGCTCTGGTTCACGTGCGGAACAATGGGAAAAGCAAGATTTGTGCGAGTTGGGTTCAGCTTAGGTCTGGCAACGTTGACTGCCATCAGCAATCCCTTATCAAGGTTGAGTCTGATAGGAATTGGGGCGACCGCCATCTCTTCGATTACCCCGGCGCAAGCGGCGACCTTGACCAACTGGCAGTTTGACCCCAACACCCGTGAGCTTTGGGTGACGGTGCCAGAGGGCGCAACGCCCCGCTATTTTGTCCTGGCAGAGCCTCCCCGAATTGTTCTAGACCTGCCCAATACTCAGGTCGGTGGTGTGCCAGAGCAGCAAACGTTTGATGGCGTAGTGCGGCAAATTCGAGTGGGGCAATTTCAGCCGGGGCTAACGCGCATCGTGGTTGAACTCACTGCAAATGCCGAATTTGCGCCGGGTCAGGTGGAACTTCGACAGGAGGGCGATCGCTGGGTACTGCGCCCCTTGTTAACCGATGGAGCCGCTACACCAGATATTGCGACTGCCCCAATTCAACCCGCCCCAATTCAACCCGCCCCAATTCAACCGCCGCTTCCACAGGTGGAAGCAGCCGAAGCAGAGACCTCAGAGGCTATTCCTGAAGCAGCTTTGCCAGAATCGGCGGCGATCGCCCCTCCCCCAGCGCCCCTTCCAGACCCCACAGCGGCAGAATCAAGGAATGATTTGCCTCAGCTTAGTCCAGCATCCCCAGTCGCTCCAAATACGTCACCTGACATTCCCGATGCCGATGTCTCCGATGTTCCATCGGTAGTTCCAGAAGCGGCAATTTCAGAAACAGAGCCAGAAATAACTGCCGGATCTGATGCAACTGCGAATATGCCCGCAGATCTACCGTCGGCAAATTTACCATCCACAAATCTACCACCCTCAGATTTACCATCGGCAAACTTACCGCCTTTGGAGCCGGGTGCGCTAGAGATTCCCGTTGAGCCTACCTCAGCACTGCCCGAAATGCTCACGCCAGAGAACACTTCCGAGGTAGATGAAGCGATCGCATCGGAAGACTCTACTGAATTAGATGAAGCGATCGCATCCGAGGACACGTCTGAATTCAGTGAATCCAGTGAATCCAGTGAGGCGATCGCCCCAGCGCCAGAAGTGCAGCCAGAATCGCAGTCAACTGCCCTTGAATCTGAGGTGCAGCCAGAGGCGATCGCCCCGACTTCACAAATTCCAACAGCGCTACCGCCAGCGACTTTTTCGGCTAGCCCATCGGCGACGGTGACGGTGCCGCCTCTCAGTCAGGCTCCAAATTTGCCAGAGATCAATGCACCTGACAATGCCCCCATTGCCCCAACGCCTCAACCGTCGCAACCCACAGCCTTACCCCCGGCAACCTTTTCTCCCAGCCAAAATGGTCAGGTTAGCGTTCCACCTGTATCCACCATTCCCGACCCGACCGCTGCCGCGCCAATAGCCCCTCCTCAGCCAGAAAGTGCAATTGAATCTGGGCAGCCCATATCTGGTCAGGCTGCTCCGCCTCCGGTAGCTCAAACGGCGATCGCCCCACCGAACGACCCACCGCAAAACGACTTACCGCCAGGTAGCCGACCTGACCAAGACACAGCAGTTGCCCCCACTTCACCCAATGTTCTGCTGCCTTCAGGGACGGTACTGAGCTTGCGCTATCCCGGAGAAACCAGCCTGTCCTTAGAGTCAGGGGTTCCGCGTCAAGAGGTGCTGCTGCTCGATCAGCCAGTGCGCGATCGCAACGGTAATTTGATTGCGGAGGCGGGCAGTCAGGTGATCGGTCGGTTTGAAACGGGCAGTCAGGGCAGTCGATTTATTGCCCAGGCAATCACTTTGCAGGGGCAAAACGTTTTGATAGAGGCGGAGTCGGAGATGTTAGCGGGCGATCGCGAAGTTTCTGAAAACAGTCTGATCCAAAATTCAGCCCTGGGTGCCCTGGCGCTAACCGTGCTAGATGGCTTTACCGGAATTGGGCTACTGGGCGGACTTGCTGCGGGTGCGACTGCAACCTATCTAACGGCACCTCAGCCAGCCACCATTCAGCCCAACCAAATTGTCGAAGTGCGTCTGACCGCAGATTTGCCCCGGCGGTAGACGTGATTTACAACGGTCAATCTCGTTCCCAGGCTCTCGTTCCCAGGCTCTCGTTCCCAGGCTCAGTCGGGGAATGCTCATTTGGGAGGTGCCTCTCATCATTGACTTGAGGCAGAGCCTCAGGTTTGCCATTTCCAGGCAAAGACTGGAAACGAACGAGGGGCTATTAAAAAACAAGGGGCTTAAGCCCCTTGTTCTACATACGATGTGTGAGTCTTGGTTAGAACCGCTGAGACTCTGGGGGCGAGCTTCCACCACCAGGCTGGTCAAGGAACAGGTTCTTCGCGCTGTCATTCTGGTAGATGCAGTCAATCTTGGGTTCTCTGCCGTTTCCTTCGATGCTGCCCGTAAAGCCAAAGGTATTCATCCGATTCTTACACTCGCGCACTTGCTGAGATGAAATCAGATTGTTTCGCTCTAGAACTGCCCAGTTATTGTTACGAAGCACGCAGCCTGGCTGCATCGACGGCTGAGAAACGTAGACGTTAAATGGGCTGAGCGTCACAAACGCCCGCAGATCCATCGTTACTGCACTCGCGCCGTACTGCACACAGATTTCAGCGTTGGGCGCGCTTCTATCAATAAATTCGCGGGAAGCAACGTTTTCTGGGGTAAAGTTTGCGGTTGAGCTAATCGCCACACCGATCCCTACGCCCAAAATGAAGATTCCTGCCAGAATCGCCATTGTTGTAGCATTCAAAGCTGCCATGAGGGGCGACCGCCCCGACGGAGCTTCCTGGTATCTGTCCTGATACCGATCCTGCGGCGCACGGGCTGGCGGTCTGGGGGGTGATTTTGTCTTACGTCTCATAGCAACTTAGTTTCACAACAGGTTAGAGATTAATTCACAATTCAACTGCGGACTGAGCAACCGACCCTTAAATCAAAAGCTATATCGAATTTGATTAAATAGATTTCTACCTTTATCAGTCTAGCTTAAGCCCCAGCCTACTCGTTTCGCCAACCCCCAATTACTGATTACTCAAAATAATTTGTCGGCTAGGCTAGCAAGAAATGCAAAAATAGGGAAAAATCACCTATCGTCATTGGGTCGCAATCGTGGCTTCTCAACCCCCACTTCAGTTGGGTAAAACCTACAAAGTTTCTTTACTTCGCAGCATTTTAACCGATAGCCTCACGGTTTTTTGGGGAGACTGGCTCGATTTGCGGGTTCGCATCCTTCAGGTTGCGGCTTCGGGGTTGGTCTCTCCTTTGATCTATATCTTGGCATTTGGGCTGGGGTTGGGTAGCGCTCTAGATGCAGCTATGCAGCCTCCGGTCGGCGACAATTACCTTCAATTTATTCTGCCAGGCATGGTGGCGCTGTCATCGATGACCATTAGTTTTGGTGGCACAACCTTCTCAATCTGCGGTGAACGGCTTTACACCAAAACCTTTGAAGAAATTTTGCTGCTGCCTGTGCATCCGCTGGCCCTATTTTTAGGAAAAATGCTGGCCGGCGTAGTGCGTGGCTTAATGACCTCTGCCTCTGTCATTCTGATTGCTATCCTATTTACGGGGCAGTTAAGTTTTCTCAATCCGCTGTTTCTGCTGCTGTTAGTCTTAAATTGCTCTGTTTTTGCAGGCCTCGGCGTAATTGTTGGGCTAAACGTTAAGTCCTTAGAAGGCGTTGGCTTACTCAACAATTTCTTGATTGTGCCGATGTCCTTTCTGGGTGCTACGTTTTTTGACCCGACTACTCTACCGTTGGTACTCAAAGCAATCGTCTACTGTCTGCCGCTAACCTACACTAGCGTCGGGCTACGAGCCGCCGCCTACCTGCCAATTTCGCAGTTTCCCTGGTACAGTATCCCGGTGCTGCTGCTGATTGCGATCGCCCTTTCTGTGATCGGGGCTTATCAGTTTGCTCATCAGCAGGATTGAGGGGCTAGGGGCTAGGGGCT
>Ga0224723_1002194_pt1 | contig 10977 bp, 12 predicted proteins | sample Balambano_FR2_Me_FD_161647 | JGI IMG/M metagenome (GOLD analysis project Ga0224723, IMG submission 161647) | Freshwater sediment microbial communities from Lake Towuti, South Sulawesi, Indonesia - Balambano_FR2_MetaG | ecosystem: Environmental > Aquatic > Freshwater > Lake > Sediment | place...
GACCGCACCAAGTTCGTTGACCTCAACTACGACGAGGTGCACCGCGTAAAGACGACGACGCGCCTCACCGGACTCTCCGAACTCTGGCTGCCCCGGACAGTCCTTGCCGCAGACATCCTAATATCGATGCCGAAGATCAAAACCCACCACTGGGCCGGAGTGACCCTGAGCATGAAGAACCTTTTCGGCGTCGTGCCCGGATCCGTTTACGGCTGGCCGAAGAACGTCCTCCACTGGCAGGGCATCGACAACTCAATCGTCGAACTCGCCTCGACAATTCCGATCCACTACGTCATCGCCGACGGCATTATCGCGATGAAAGGCAACGGCCCGCTCCACGGCTACCCAGTGAATCTGGGATGTCTCGTCTTCGCCGACAATCCAGTCGCGGCCGACACTCTCTGCTGTGATCTTTTGGGCTTTGCCCCAGATTCAATCCGCCATTTGGTTCTCGGAGTCAGTCTGGGACCCCCAACAAATTGGTCGGACGTCGACAACTTCTAACGACCAGCGGGAAACTCCATTGAGAAATTGCATTAGCCACCCTGCGCCGAAGAATGAAAAGAGCTTTACCATTTCCGGGTAGCGCGTGATCCACTCGGAGCTGCTCAAGGCCACCACATTTCTCACGACTACGCGGCCAAGTGGAAATTGGCAGAAGTGACTGACCAGCGCCCAGCGCATCAGTGTCCATCGCATTGCGATTTGGTTGCATACGATTCGACTCTGAATGGGTGACTGTCATTCCAATATCCCGACTGAGGGATATCCGCCTCACCATGGCCGGATGGCTGAACCCCGACAGTTTTCCTGCTTCGAAGGCCCCATACATCGACTCTACTGTTCAGGAAGAAGCTTCCGGAAGTTCTCTGCCACCATAGATCGGACAGCAGCAACGTCTTTTCCCCAGACTTTGCCGAGAAAAGCCTCAACGAGGTGAACGTCCCCTGGAATGATCGGCCTTCCGGCAACCTGAATGAATGGCCCATCTGACTCGGTCAACACGTTACCAGGTGGCATCCGCTCAATGAGCGCGGAGCCATTCTTGCTCTTTAACATTGCAGGATTCACCGAGAAGAAGTGCCCTTGGGCAATCGTCGCATCAAGCTGCTTAACTCCCCCAGTGAACCAATGAAACACAACTGGGTGTAAGTACTCCTCACCAACGACTTCCAGCACTTGGCCTTCTGCTCGCCGCGAATGAACGCTAACGAACTTTTTTTGTTGTTGGAGAGCACGCAACGAGAATCGCAGCGAGTTGACTTGAATGTCATGGGACACCGACGCGTGCCGTGAAAAATCCAATCCAACCTCGCCAATGAATGAAGTCAGTCGAACAAGCTCCTGAAATCGGAGCAGCTGGTTCTTTTCATGGGCCTCTGGACAGAGAGGGTGGAGCCCAAGTGCAATCCGAAGTTTCTTAAACCGCCTTACGTGTGGAAACGCCGTCTCGAACGCCGCGGGGTGGTTGGTCACCACGATGGTGAACACCCCAGCCTGTTCGGCTTGCTGAGCTATCGCGCTCGGATCTGGATAGAGGTCAACATGACAATGAGCGTCAAGCATGGCTGACCTTGGTAAGCCCTGCGGCCCTACAAAGATTCACCGACGCTTTTGAACGAAGCCAATTCCTGATCTGCTCAAATCCTCGGTCCACCACCGCCGAATACTCGTCGATATCGTCAAGATGAGCAACGCTACAAAGCGCTCGCCGAATTTCCTCAAGTGAGGAAAATTGCCGAAGTCCACTCACGAGAGCCCTGAGATCCTCTGCGCTCGTCTCATCAGATTCAATGGTCAATTCGTCGGTGCAAACATCGATTCCGTAATCAGCGCCGGCATCGAGTTGCATCGCATGAAGGGATGCTCGTCTGAATAGGCACGGAATGCAGTAACCGCAATTACTGGCGCTTTTCCTCCTCCAATACTGACGGCGCGTAGAGTGTGAGCAGGAGACGCTTTTCCTAGCCAGTTGCGCAAGCAGCCCAGGGTTCTGGCATTCCGCAACGCACTCCGCTTTAGACTTCTTCTCAAGGGGGTTCTCGATAGCATTCTTAATGCCGACAAGCCTGACGGCTTCCCTAAGCTGTTGAAGGTAGAACGGGTGCATCGTCCTCGTGCTACAGGAGCCAATCCGCGACGGGGTCAAAGGTACATTTAGTGCGATCAAACCGTTCTCAGGGGTGATCAACGGAGCCTCCGGTCCACACTCGGAAGCAGCAAAGAGACCCAGCGCCAAGAATACGATCGAGCGAGCCCGTAGAGAGGACTCGGCGGCTGCCTTTGGCCTTTGCGAAACGCGAACCTGAACCAACTTCGTCCGTCTCGGATACGCTGAACAAATGCCCTGATGCAGCGCCTTCTGCTGACTTTTCGGTCCGGGGCTGTCGTAGTGGCCAATGAGCAGGAGCTTTGAAACCGGGTTAGTCTCCATGAAATCGATAGCGCCGATGAGCGAGTCTAGTCCACCAGAGAACAGCGAGACAGCATCGAAAGCAGTGGGTTCCAATGGGTCAACGGCCCTTCTTCGCCGCCGAGGAGGAACGAATAGCTCGTGTTTCGACTCATGAAACGCAACATTCCAAATATCACCGGAAAGAAAACTCAAGGCCGTGTTCAACCGTCGCGCTGCCTTTAACCATTTGGCTGGATCAGCCACCGGGATGCTCACCGAAAGCTCCCTCGTCCAGCGATCATTGGCTGAATTCCGAGGAACAACTTTGTCGATCACGTAACAGGCTCCACCAATGGTCAAGAAATCCAACGCAGTTTGGCTGGGTGTTCCAAAGGCGAGGTGGAGCTCTTTAAATGGCAAATCGATCTCGACGCCGGATACAGTCGGCCCCTCGAGCCTAATTGAAGCGAGGCCGTCATCCCTTCGCGCGGATTCATCAACGACAAGTGCTATGCTCATCCGGTCACTCCGAAAACGTCAAGCGTCTCTTTCAAGATTTCATCTGTCACTCTTAAGCCCTCTTGGGCCTTCCAGTTCACCGACTTAATATCTCTCGCCGCAAGCTTGGCTCGAAGTGAAGACGTGATGTAGTCTTTAATGTCGCGAAGCGCCTTGCTCGCCTTGGCGTCTCCCACCTTCTTCTGCCAGACCTCGTAGAAATTTCGACAGAATAATCGGAAAACGTAACTTCCAAAGAAGCTGGCAAGCACACCAAACAAGCCAACATCGTCCAGGGTTTGGTTCAGTGCTTGCTCCACATCCTCAAAAGATTCCGCATTCTGAAGGATCTCGTCTCGCACGTCGGCAAGGGCCTCCCGTGCGACGGCGTTGTCTAGCGTGCTTCCAGGTCCTGCAAATTCATCCAACATCATGTCGGATACCTGAGAGGAAGACTTCCCAATAAGATCTTCGAGCCCACGCTCACGGAGCGCCTCAGCTAGACCAACTTCCCCTACGCGGGAAAGGAAGCCCCCGAGATTTCTAGCAGTTCCAACCATTGCTGATCGGGACGATCCACCACCAGCCCTGCCCCCAGAAGCGCCTCCACCACTCCGCGTTCCAGCGACACTTGGAGTTTGACCACCATTTCCGCGAGACAACCCTCGGAAGCCGCCATTTGCACGGATGAAATCTCTGACAATGCTCCGAGGGCTTACGTCCGGCCCGTTATTGCCCTGAATAAAGTCAGTCGCGTCGTTTTTAAGCGGCGTCCAGTTTCCGCCGGTTGGCATTTTGTAGCCGCGTGAGGTACCCATCGCTCCTTAGACCTTTTTCTTTAACCCTTCCAGTGCGATCTTTGCTGCCTTTCCTGCTTTACTCTTTGTGTCCTTTGCTAACTCCTCCAAGACACCGATGATATCGTTCTTCAACACAGGTTCCGTAGCCGCTATCTCTGCAAGGTTCTGTGGGACAGTAGCAAGCAGTCGCACCGAGCCAATAGCTCTTGCCGATGCAATTAGAGCCTGCGCCGCCCCCGGAACCTTGCGTACAGAAAGTGAATGAAGTGCCGCGAAGCACGCTCGGCGATCTGGGTGAATTTCTCCATCTTGTCGGAGCAAATCGATGACCTGTACACGGTATTGTTCGAGCAACTCAGGGACGGCCTTAACTCCAAGGGCATTCTCGCCCTGGTTATCGGACAACAGTTGCTGAAGCACGGCTTGGACTGGCGGCGCAATCATTTGAACGCCCGCCAAGGTGGACCTTGTGCTGTCGCGAGCAAGCCAGAAGTAGTTACGGAGGTCTTCTTCGGCTAGAGCAGGTCTCATTCTCAGCCACGACTGCAAGGCCGGTCGTTGCCATTCCTCTTGGCCCGCTGAAGTTGGGACTTCAGATTCCTCTCCATCTTGACCTTGTGCGATCTGTTCAAGCTCCTTGAGCTTGGACGGGCGACCCTTCTCCGCCGCTTGCCATTGATTTAGCTCCTGAAAGCGTGGCCTGTTGGAGTACTCTAATACCATGAGCTTGGCAAGTACTTCCTCCTTGATTGTGATGCCAGCAACGGACGCCAATTGCATTCGTAGCGACATCGCGTTGAGCATTCGCTTGACTTGCCTTGGATTTCCCTTCAGCCCCTCCGTGATGACTGAGGCAACCGCAGTACTCCAAGTAAGTTGCTCTTGAAGAGCAGTCGAGATCTCGTATCCGGAGAGGGCCTTCGTAACATCAGAAGCGTTGAACGAAGCGTAAACATCTTGCGCCCGCCCGGCCTTCCACTCAGCCATCACCAACTCTAGTTCTTGCGAGTTCAAGCATTTCACACATGCCAACAGATTCAGATAGGTCTCAATTTCGCTCGGCGACAGTCTGGGCAAGTGATAGGGGATCTGAATAAGCTTTTCGAGATAGTCCTGAATTAGGTTTTCTTCCTCTTCTCTAGCCTGGACGGCTCGCGCATCTGTCCAATGCTGAAGATGCTTCTGCGCATATCTTGTCGCAATCGCGTGCCTAACAATCCGAGGATCCGCGCCAATGACGAACGCAGTCCGAGGTACAGCGACAAAGAGCTTGATTGCTTCGAGCGTCTCGATGAGGCGCTCAGGCAAACATCGGTCCAGATCATCGATCAAAACGATGAGCGACGAAATATCCGTCGTCTTAAGCATCTTCTCAAAGTCGTCTCGAAAGTTTCTGAGCCCCATCAAATCAGGCTTGTCCGGGCTTTCTGCGATGAGCTTAGACCAATCCGTACCGTCGCCTGAATCTGAATTGCTACCCTCTTTCGCCCCCGCTATCGCTCCGTGAATCCCATCAATGACTCCACCCACGGCTCCAACGACAGCGGTGGCTCTCCCAGACAGCGCTGCGCCCGCAACGGGAACTACCACATGTTTGAATGCTGCTTTTCCGAGTTCCATCAACTTGACCCTTTTGAGCTGTTTAACAACGGCGTCCTTAACCTTGGGGCCAAATCTCTTGTGCTCACCCAACTGAATCAAGATTGAGTTCAGAAGCGCTGACTTCGCGTCCTCATACCCCTCAAAGGTCCAGCCGTTGAAATATAGGCAGACGACATTTGGATAGACGGAGTCATCCGACAGATCCTTCTCAAGCATTTTCATGACGCTGGACTTACCGCCACCCCAGTCACCAAATAGCCCAACCGTAATTGGAAGGGTGGCGTCGTTTGTAATGACACGCCTTATCAGGTCAGCGTGAACTCGAAAACCAAGAAGGTCCTGATCAGTTTCGTTGTCTTGCCAGACATGGACTAATGCTTCTCTTGCGAGAGATGGCGCACTCAATATTGCACTCCTTTAAATGGACCCGCTGCCTCTCAAGGTACACCACTCCCCCATAATTGAACAATCGCAATCAGACCTTATCGGGAAAGCCTTCCCCATGCTTCAACCGCTCCTCGTCGTTCCGCTACCCCTTCCCCGCATCGTCCCTTGAAGAGCTAACAGCCCGTGATTAAAGTCGGATTTCGGCCGGAAGGCCGCTTCGAGCCACTTTTAGAGGGATACCAAATGATCAACTAGCCGCTGAGAATGCGTTGTAGAGCATCTGTGAGCGTCGTGTTTTCGCCACTTTCGACGATTTCAGGAATACAGACTTTAACCACGGGCTGGTAAAGGGCTTCGCCTCGGGCGCGGTCAAGGCTGACCTGCGGCTCGACCGATGGTCTTCTCAGGCTTCCGCGCCTGCTTTCGGCAATTTTGTGCAGTCCTTCGCTTCGATGCGTCTCTTTTGCTTTCGCATCAATGATGGGTGATTCACTCCGTCGTTATCGCTCAACTCAGAGGCCTTACGGACCCGCGAATGGATCAGAGTCGATTCAGGGGCCCTATCCCTTGCTCCTCCACCCGAGATATCCATGGCGATTGCGGCCACTATCAGCAGCAAAATCATTCCAGCAGTCCCCGCACACTGGGCACTTTTACGGAAGCCGATGGGTCCGGGAATCCGTTCAGCACCAGCCATTCCCTCTGGGCGACCGGCAACTTTGTGTAGGGCACGAGGTGAGGATGCTCGCGCAGAAAGGCCTCAAACGAGGATTCAGCGATTCCGCCTTTGAAGCGCCGAAGGTAGCCACTTTTCAACAGTCGCTGCACGGTCGTGCGGGATCGGCCGATATCGTGCGCCACTTGGCTCACTGTAAGCGGCTGATGCTCGATTTCTTCAGCGCGCTTCTCGACACGCTGTTTGTGTTTTCGAAACGCTGCATGTGTTCGGCCATTGGGGTTCTGCCCGCGCTCAATCGCATCGCGCTCGTGCCGGTTCCATCGTGGCTTCCTTTGCCACGGCCACTGGTCGCGCGGGAGTCGGCGCCGAAGGAACTCCTTGATCGCCTCCGGCGTACGCTCCAGTTCATGCGCCAACGCTTCAATGGGTCGTCGCACGTCTTCAGGTTCCTTAGCCCATGCAACGACAAATCGGGATTCTGATGTCGTCCAATTTCGCATGCCTCTCAACCGGCTCCTCAATGGGGGTCTTGATTGGCATCCTAGGGACGCTTCGTTTCTTCAACAATTGGCAAACGTGAGGCTTCGACAACTCGTGATCGCTTCGACAGGTGTTACGTCTTCGGAGCTAAGCCTCTGCAATGACGGGAGTTGAATGCCTAACGCCTCTGCCTGCTAACGCCGGAAACAGCCTTTGCAGCCATGGTCAAAAAATGTCGATCCGAGGTTGTGTCCGTGGGCAATAGCGGAATCGTTTTTCTTTAAGGGATTGCCGCTTTTTCCCAAAGCCATGCATACTCGATGGGAGTGGGCAAGAACGAATCATCGCGGTCCAACCGAGGCAGTGATTCCCAGACCGAACTTTCCGATCGAATGCTTCAGCAATCGCTGAGAGTCTCTTGGAGGCGCTTGGCGGCAGAGGTGGATCGCGTGCTGGAATTCCGGGCGTTTTCTCTTTGGACGCGAGCAATCCTCGAGATCGAGGGCGCAATTCCTGACGCAGTGCTTGCCGCCATCAAGCAGCGTTTCCCCGGGTTCGGGTTGGGCAAAAAGGGCAACCACAATCTGGGCTCGCTGTGGACAGACCTTCTTGCGTGGTCCGAGCAGTTCGTGTTCACAGAGTCTAAAGCCGGGGGATGGATCGAGGCGGCTCATTACTACTCCGGCATGGATCCTCGTTCGGAGCAAACCTGGCAGCATCTGGAGCGATCTGTGGGTGAGTGGTCTGAGCAGCGGCCAACCCATTACCCCGACTTCACTGAATGGTGGAAGGCGGCTAAGGCACCGTGCCTTGAGATTCCCCCGGCCACTCTGGACAAAGCCATCGAGGCAATCGCTTTCTCCTGTTGGGTAGTCTTGCTCGTCGCTGTCGGCGACCAAGAAAGTTTTCTACAAGGCGAAATCGAAAAGCGCTGCCCGAGCTTTCTTGCGAACTGCACGATTCCGCCTACCAACGACGTGGATGCCCTGGCAAGGTTCCGCAGTGCAATGGAATATTCCCTTCTGGCCGGGCACGAAGATTCGCAGCGCGTGAAGGCTGCCGCAATGAACCACCTCCGCACCATCCGCATCACAGCGTACTTCGACGCCTGCCTGAACCATGTTCAGATTCCCCCCTTCCAGGTTTGGCTGCATCATGCTGACGAATTCGTCGTTAACCGTTAGCGCCGGCCACCATCGCCTGAGGCGAACCCTTTGGGTAGCCATGCACCGATACCAGCCAATACTGGGTTTCCGACGCCAACTCACCGAAGGGAATTTCTTCAGGATGCTCCTTGCAGAATGCCGAGAAGGACGCTTCTGTGATGCGACCGCGCCGCCGCCGCAACCACCCTTTTCGCTGCCAGCGACGGACATCGGCTTCTGATACCTCAAGTACGCCAGCCAAGTCCTTGGCCTTGAAGCCACCGAAAAAGTCAGCCGACTTCCCCAGCCGGCGCAACCGCGCCACGATGGATTCCACGGATCGTCCGAGGCGTCTAGCGATGATCTCCTTGGGCTGATGAACCAGCGACAGTAGCACCAGGTCAGTGCCTCGATCCCAATCGCGTCGCTGCACTTCATCCGTGCACCGAAGCCCGAGTGCCCGCGCTCTCTTGGCGATCTCGCGCCGGGTTAAGCCTGGATGACGCGCTTGAATTGCCGAGATCGCAGCAATAGCGGCCTTCTTCCCCAATGGGTACTGCGAACGCAACAGATCATCGTCTTCGGCTGTCCAATTGCCCTTCAGCGGATCTTGACTAGCCGGATCACCGGCCGTGGGGACGTAAACCCCGTTTCCGAGTACTTGGCGCAGCGTCACTGTTCGTTCCGGGTGCGCCTGAAGACGCGCGCGGACATCGAGTGTCGGGAAACCAGAGTGCCCGGGGGAAGAAAGGCGCTGGGGGGGAGGTCCCTTCGACATGACTACCACCTGTTCAGTCATTACATTGTTCAGTTGCCGTTCTTGCGCTGTGACTGCCTTTCAGCCAAGGCGATCTCAGCCGTGTGGTGCTCAACGCGGGCCAACTTTGCCAATAAGCTGCCCACAACACTAGAAGTCCTGACTCAGGCGAAAGGTCCGATTCTCATGCGCAACCGGTGTTGGATGGCCAGTGTTAGAGTGACAATTCATTCCGCGGATGACTAGCAAGTAACTGGAAAAAGTTTTGGGACTTTTTGGGCTGCCCGGATCTTCTATTGAGTAGAGGGGCAGACATCAGTCGGCATTCCTCTAGTACGTCGGCCAAAGGTCGGCAGGGGTTCTCATGGCAGCAAACCACGATAATCGCCCTGATAGCTTCGACTTGGAAGTGATTCCACCCTTCTGGCTTCGCGACGATGAAGAGGGCAAGCAACTGCTGGATGCAAGGGTCGCAAAGGTTGCCAGCGAGAACTGGCATTGGGCATTTCGATTTGCCAGAAATGAATTGCATGATGGTGCCGGCGCACTTGAGATCGTCGAGTTCGTGGCAATCGAAGTTTCCAAGCGCCTCCGTGCCGAACCAGCCGTTCAAACGAACTTGGCCGCTTACTACAAGACTGCATACGTGAATCGTGTCCGGGCACTGGCTGAGCGTAATGGCCGGATCCGCTACGAAGGCAGCCCCAACGACCTCGAACTCAACCACCAGCCGATCGCCGCAGACTGGTTCAAGCTCTTCGAGAACCGGATGATTCTGCAAGCCCTGCTCCCGTTCACCGCTGAGCCGATTCGCCGCATTCTGAACTACCGACTGCTGGATTTCTCGTGGAAAGAAATTGCCGGGCAACTCGGGGTCACAGAGAAGCAGGCGAAATCACGGTTCTATTACGGAGTTCAGCAGGCACGGGATGAGCTATCCGCCGCCCAAAAGAAGCGGGCCCGCAAGGAGGCATCCGCACCATGAAAATGATGGATCCAGATCAAAGCTTTACTCCGCGTGAGGAGCGACAGCTGCTGCAAAGTGTCGCCGCGCTACTTGAAGCAAACCTCTCGCAACCCGACACAACTCAATGCCCGTCCTGCACAGATTTGAGGAATCTGGCAAGGCGCCGAATCCGCTTGGCCGACGCTGATTCCCTCGTAGATCACGTCGGCGTTTGTCCGCAGTGCTTCAAGAGCTACTCGGAGTTTCGGGCTCAACATAAGACGCGCATCCGAGCCCTGTACACCGCTTTTGCCCTGGCCGCCGGCGTGGTGATTGCGGTTGTACTGTTGCAGCCGATACGTCCACATGTGGCTCAGCCCAATCCTCCAGCGCCGATCATCGCCAAGCTGCCCGAGCGGCCAGTTCCTGCGGTGGCCGCCGTCCTGGACCTCACGAAGTTAGGCTTGGCGCGGAGCGATTCTCCGGCAGCGGGGGATCGAGCGCAAGTGGGCTCTTTGCCCTGCGCCAGAGTCAACCTTTCCGTCCACCTGCCCGTCGGAAGCGAGGACGGCCGCTACGACGTTGCGCTGCTGCGCAAGTCCGGAGAATTCGTGGTGTCATCAAGCGGGAATGCGACGCTTCAGAACTATGTTGAAGTGCTCGGCGTGGAAATTGATTTGTCCTCTGTGGCTCCAGGCAACTACAGCCTCGCGATTCGACGGGTCGGATCTTCCTGGAGAGAGTATCCGATTGCTTTGGTCCCCAAGGAGGCCCCATGACGACTGACGCTCCCGAATTCTCACGAGCGATTCGAGAACAACTGCTCGAAGCGATTGCCACCACGGTCCAGGCAAGGTTTTTCGACCCGAAGTTCAATGGCCGCAATTGGCAAACGCTTGTCCAGCTGGCCAGAGAAGGCATCTTGCAAGCCACCAATCCGGTTGATTTTGAATCCCGTGTCCAAAACTTGCTCGAACAACTCGAAGTCCAGCCGGTTGGATTCTTTCATCGCACTCGTGCCAAGGTTCCCGTGCACCACGTGCTTCGGGCCACGCTTTATCCATATGACGGCGCATGGGTGTTTGAAAATGTCCAGGAGGACGGGCCAACTTTTGCCGCACAGATCAAGCCAGGTGACACGCTGCTCGCCGTCAACGATACGCCCGTAGCACCACCTGAGCCAGTGCGATTCCCCGCCGGCGCGCAAGCGTCGATTCTAATTCGGCGCCGCAATGGTAGCGAGGAACGCATCGTGCCGCAAGCACTCCCGCCAGACGAGGCGCGCCGC
>Ga0224723_1002197_pt1 | contig 10970 bp, 3 predicted proteins | sample Balambano_FR2_Me_FD_161647 | JGI IMG/M metagenome (GOLD analysis project Ga0224723, IMG submission 161647) | Freshwater sediment microbial communities from Lake Towuti, South Sulawesi, Indonesia - Balambano_FR2_MetaG | ecosystem: Environmental > Aquatic > Freshwater > Lake > Sediment | place...
GTCCTCCACCGCCGCGGCCATGGTGGCCCGCGGGGCCACCATGGCCGCGGCGGTGGAGGACTATGTCGAGGCCGCGCGCGCGGTCGGCAACCCGGCCAGGCGGATTCTGGCCGTGCACATCCTGCCCAACATCTTCGCGCCTGTGCTGGTTCAGGCCACGCTGACCATCGCCGGCGCGATCATCGCCGAGGCGGCGCTGAGTTTCCTCGGCCTGGGCCAGCAGCCGCCGGCGCCGTCGTGGGGCAGCATGCTGAACAGCGCGCAGCGCTTCCTGGAGCAGGCGCCGTGGCTCGCGATCTTCCCCGGCCTGTCGATCTTCCTGGTGGTGCTGGGGTTCAACCTGCTGGGCGACGGTCTGCGCGACGCGCTCGACCCCCGCGGCGGCTGAGCGCTACACGCGGTTGCATCCGACTGCGTCAGGACCTGTCGTGTACGCGGGCGCCTGTATCCAGAAATTCCGAATTTTCTCAATGGAATGTGTGCTTCGCCCCGCTGATTCGGTTGAACCGGATGGTTGATTCATGCTTTCTTGACTGAGTGCCCGACGGCCTGGGGTGGCCGATCGGTAGTGCTCGGGGGATGACGTGCCGATACCTGGAACGACGCTGCGGTTCGATCTTTACCGTGACAGCACGCCGCCCGGCGCGCCCGGCCCAACTTCCTACAATGGGCTGTGGCTTCATCGCCTGACGCTGGCCGACGGCGCCGCCTGGCCCGGGCTGTTCGATGGTACGGCGGGCGATCGGTCGTTCCAGACCCTGGAGTTCGACGACGGCAGCGTGCGCAGCAAGGCGCCGGCCGCGCTCTCCATCGAATTCGACACCTCGGGCCAGCAGGCCACCGTACGCAACGAGCTGCCGTTCGGCACGGTCAAGAACGCCCACATCCGCCAGTTCGACGGCACGGCGCTGACCATCGACGGTTTCTTCGACGTGTTCGGGGAATTGGCGCCGAACACGCACGACCAGCTCGTGACGGTATCGAAGGCGCAGCAGGGCCGGGTTGACCTCGGCTCGGGCAACGACACGCTGGTGATCGAAGCCTTCACCGACCGGTTCGGCACGGGCCGCACCTTCTTCGTCGATGCCGGCGCGGGCGACGACTCGGTCACGATCGTGCCGTCCGCCGGGCTGGGCCGCGAAGCCTGGATCAGGACCGACGTGAAACTCGGTGCCGGCAACGACCTGTTCACCGGCATGGGCAGCCACGACACCGTGTTCGGCGGCGCCGGCGACGACGTGGCCGAATTGCGCGGCGGCACCAATTTCTTCGATGGCGGCGCCGGCTACGACACGCTGGTGCTGCGCGGGCTGAAGGCCAGCTACCGGATCGATGATCTGGGCCAGGGCCGCTACCGGCTGTGGGACAACCAGGCCGCGGTCGATGGCGACGACGGCATCACCACGATCTGGAACGTCGAGAAGATCGTCTTCAAGGACCAGGACTGGATCATCCGCCCGCCGGGTAATCCGAACGACCCGCCCGTCGCGGCGGATGACGGCATCTTCGTGATCGGTGGCGTGCAGAACTTCGCCTATAGCGTGCTGCTGGCCAATGATTCCGATCCCCAGAACCAGCCGCTGAACATCATCGCGGTCGGTAACGCGGTCGGCGGCACCGTGGTGCGCGACTGGGCGAACAGCCAAGTGATCTTCACGCCGAATGCCGGCTTCAGCGGGCCGGCCAGTTTCACCTACACGGTGGGTGACGGGCAGGGCGGCCTTGCCACCGCGACGGTCAGGCTGGCGGTCGTACCCGGCGGCAACACGCCCCCGGTCGCCGTCAGCGACCAGTTCAACGGCACCGAGGACACGGTGCTGACCGGCGACGTGTCGCTGAACGATTCCGACGTGGACGGCGACACGCTGACCTACACGCTGCTGGGCGGGCCGTATGCGGGCGTGGTGCTGAATGCCGACGGCACCTTCACCTACACGCCGCCGGCCAACTTCAACGGCTTCTTCGGGTTCGAATACACGGTCAGCGACGGGCAGGGCGGCAGCGCCAATGCCGGCGTGCTGATCAACGTCGCCGCGGTGAACGATGCGCCCGTGGCGATCAGCGACAGTTTCCTCGGCACCGAGGACACGGTGCTGACCGGCGACGTGTCGCTGAACGATTCCGACGTGGACGGCGACACGCTGACCTACACGCTGCTGGGCGGGCCGTATGCGGGCCTGGTGCTGAACGCTGACGGCACCTTCACCTACACGCCGCCGGCCAACTTCAACGGCTTCTTCGGGTTCGAATACACGGTCAGCGACGGGCAGGGCGGCAGCGCCAATGCCGGCGTGCTGATCAACGTCGCCGCGGTGAACGATGCGCCCGTGGCGATCAGCGACAGTTTCCTCGGCATCGAGGACACGGTGCTGACCGGCGACGTGTCGCTGAACGATTCCGACGTGGACGGCGACACGCTGACCTACACGCCGCTGGGCGGGCCGTATCCGGGCGTGGTGCTGAACGCTGACGGCACCTTCACCTACACGCCGCCGGCCAACTTCAACGGCTTGTTCGGGTTCGAATACACGGTCAGCGACGGCCAGGGCGGCAGCGCCAATGCCGGCGTGGTTATCAACGTCGCCGCGGTGAACGATGCGCCGGTCGGCGTGGACGATGCGGCCAGCACCGCGTTCAACACGCCGGTGGTCATCGACGTGCTGGCCAACGACTCTGATGTCGAGGGCGACATTCTGGCGGCCGGCGGGGTCACGGCGCCAGCCAATGGCACGCTGTCGAATGTCGGCGCCACGATCACCTACACGCCGAACGTCGGCTTCAGCGGCACCGACAGTTTCACCTACCGCCCGTTCGACGGCACCGTGCAGGGCAACGTCACCACGGTGACTGTCACGGTGGCACCGTCGGGGAACGTGGCGCCGGTGGCGGTGGCCGACAGTTTCTCCGTGCAGGAAGGCCGCACGCTGGCGGTGGCTGGGCCTGGCCTGCTGGCCAACGATTCCGACGCGAACGGCGATGCCATCATCGCCGCCAACTTCACCAACCCCTCTGCCCAGGGCGGGGTTGTGTCGATGGTGACGGACGGCAGTTTCACCTATACGCCGCCCGACGGGTTCTCGGGCGCCGATACGTTCCAGTATCGCATCTTCGACGGCACCGCGTTCAGCGATTTCGCCACGGTCACGATCACCGTCATCGAAGGCACGCCGATCGCCGCGGCGGACAGTTTCAGCGTGCACTGGTCCGACGTGCTGACGGTCGCCGGGCCTGGACTGTTGGCCAACGATTCCGACCCGAACGGCGATGCCATCATCGCGGCCAACTTCACCAACCCCTCCGCCCAGGGCGGCGCCGTTTCGATGGTGACCGACGGCAGTTTCACCTACACGCCGCCGGCCGCGTTCCTGGGCACCGACACATTCCAGTACCGCATCTCCGATGGTGTGCTGTTCAGCGAGTTCGCGACCGTCACGGTAAACGTCACCAACGACGCGCCGGTCGCGAGCGCCGACAGTTTCTCCGTGCAGGAAGGCCGCACGCTGAACGTCGTCGGGCCGGGCCTGCTGGCCAACGATGCCGACGCGAACGGTGACACGGTCATCGCCGCCAACTTCACCAACCCCTCCGCCCAGGGCGGGGTTGTCTCGATGGTGACGGACGGCAGTTTCACCTACACGCCGCCGGCGGGCTTCTCGGGCATCGACACGTTCGAGTATCGCATCTTCGACGGCATCGAATTCAGCGACTTCGTCACGGTCACGGTCAACGTGATCGAAGGCACGCCGATCGCCGCGCCCGATGTCTTCACCGTCGTCTCCGGCCAGGTGCTGACCGTGGCCGGGCCCGGCCTGCTTGCCAATGACTCCGACCCGAACGGCGATGCCATCATTGCCGCCAACTTCACCAACCCCTCCGCCCAGGGCGGCGTGGTGTCGATGGTGACGGACGGCAGTTTCACCTACACGCCGCCGGCGGGCTTCGTCGGCACCGACAGTTTCACCTACCGCATTGCCGACGGCGTGCTGTTCAGCGAGTTCGCGACCGTCACCATCAACGTCACCGCGCCCGTCAACACCGCCCCGGTGGCGACCGACGCTGTCGGCCTGACGCTGGAGGATGTCGCGGTTGCCTTCGACCTGGAAGCGACTGACGCCCAGAACAACATCACGGGCTTTTCGATCCTGTCGGCAACCAACGGTAGTGTCAGCGGGTTCAACCCGCTGACCGGCGAAGGCGTGTTCACGCCGGGGCCCAACTTCAACGGCCAAGCGGTGATCACCTTCCGCGTGACGGACGCTGAGGGCCTGTTCGACGATGGCAGCCTGACCATCGAAGTGATCCCGGTGAACGACGCGCCGGTGGGCGTGGACGATCCGGCCAGCACCGCGTTCAACACGCCGGTGGTCATCAACGTGCTGGCCAACGACACCGATGTCGAGGGCGATGCGCTGGTCGCAGGCGGCGTGACGGCGCCGGCGAACGGCACCCTCTCCAGTGTCGGCGGCACGATCACCTATACGCCGAATGCCGGCTTCAGCGGCGTGGACAGTTTCACCTACCGCCCGTTCGACGGTGCCCTGCAGGGCAACGTCACGACGGTGACCGTGACCGTGACCGCGCCGCCCAATGCCCCGCCCGTGGCGGTCGACGACGCGATCACCATCCAGGAGAACGCGGGCTATTACAGCTTCCACTTCGTCGATGTGCTCGCCAACGACACCGACGCCGATGGCGACCCGCTCGACGTCGTGGCGATCGACACCACGGGCACGCCGATCATCGCCGACATGAGCGGCGGCCAGCTGCGGTTCTTCGTCAACGACCCAAGCGAGAACACCAACGGCACGTTCGTGATCGGATACACGGTCAGTGACGGGGTGGACACCGACCAGGGCCAGGTGACGATCACCGTCACGCCACAGAACGACCCGCCGATCGATCCGGAATTCAACGACAACGCGCTGGGCCTGACCACGGCGGAGGACACGCCGCTAGTGATCAGCATCGCGGCCCTGCTGGCAGACGACGCGAACCCGCCCGACGAGGCGCAGGTCGCGCTGCTGCACAGTTTCGGCGCCTATGCCGGCGTCACGCTGGCGGACAACGGCGACGGCACGCTGACCTTCACGCCGCCCGCCGACTTCAACGGCACCGGCGTGTTCTTCTACTACGCGAAGGACGAATTCGACGCGATCGGCCCGCTGGTGACCGTGCCGGTCACCGTCACGCCGGTGAACGACCTGCCGGTCGCGGCCGACGATTTCTTCACGGTGTCGGGCGCGGGCCCCTTCGTGCTGCCGATCGCCGACCCGCTGGGCGGCTTCAACGTGCGCGGCAACGACCGCAACCCGGATGGCTTCCCGAACACTTCGGGCGATACGCTTGCGATCGTCGATGTGGTGCAGGTCAGTGGCGGGTCGGTGATGTGGGATGGCTTCAACGTCACTTTCACGCCCGACGGCTCCGGCAACCCCATGGTGTTCGCCTATACCGTCGAGGACGCCGATAGCGACCAGGCCACCGCCCAGGTCACGCTGGAACAGCCGCAGGCGTTGTCGCAATTGTTCTATTTCTCGGGGTCGGTGCCCGACTTCGGGCGCGAACTGTGGGTGTATGATCCCGCCAGCAGCCTTTCCGGTGCGGGCGGCGATCCCTTCGCCACCATGGTCGATGCGGCCGAGGTGCTGTCCGGTACCGACAGCGGCGACCCGCACGAGATCACTGCGCTGGGCAACACCGTGTTCTGGCGGGGCGAGGAGTTCGGCGCCCCGTACTGGTTTGCCTATCGTCCCGACCTTGGCCTGCTGTACCAGGCGCCGATCGCAGATGCCGCGTTCGATGCCGCCCTGCCGCTGGAGGAGCGCGACCTTGGCGTCCGCGCGGGAGACTATTTCTGGGGCGCCAGCTGGAGCGACGAGCTGTATGCCTGGGACCAGTTCGGCAATTTCCAAGGCAGCGCCTTCCTGGGCGGCCACGATCGCAGCCTGCTGACCGATGCCGGGCACGATCCCGCCTATGCCGCAATCGAGTCCACCTACGATCCCGTCACGGACTCGTTCCTGGATGCCGAGCAGTTGTTCGCCCTGCTCTACAACGGCAACGGTAACTTCTGGGAAGGAGTGCAGCTCACCGGCACCGGCAGCGACCTGAACGACATCCGTGAGATCGCCGGGCTTGCAATCCAGGACGATCCGGCCGGCTTCGGCGAACAGGCCAAGACGCTGTTCTTCGCCGGGGACTACACCGACCATCTCGGCGTTTTGTACCAGGATGCGCTGTGGAAGGTCACCAGCATCTACGACGGGTTCAGTTGGTCGAACCTGCATGCGCCGCAACGCCTGGACCCCGGCAGCGTCGTGGTGCCGACCGAGACCCATGCGCTGACCACCGTCGGCGGCATTGCATTCAACGGGCCGAACAGCACGGTCACGCTCGACCGGCTCTTCTACCTCGGCCGGAACGCTGCCGGCGATGGCGCGATTGCAACGTATCTCGATGACCATTATGGCGTCAGCGGCATCACCGGTCAGAGCACCAGCACCGACTATTTCGGTACGTCGTTGCAGGGGCTGGAGATCAGGCCGTGGCAGGACGGCGTGGTCTTCAGCGGCATCGCCGACGTCGCACTCGGCCCCACCCCGTTCGTCGCCACCTGGACCGACGCGGACGGTGACGGCTTCTTCGATCTGCTGTCGCTGTGGGAGCAGCAGGGCGACGGCGTGGTGGAGCACCTGACGGTCGATGGCCAGGGCAATGCCGCCTGGGTGCTGGACGAGGGCGACTTCGACACGCTTTATGTCTTCCAGTCCGGCCTCGGCTTCACCTACGATGTCGTGCAGCGTTTCGGCGAGATCGACGAGCTGCAGCTCGCCGACGGCCACTTGGTCTATCGCATGAATGCGTTCGGCGGCGGCCCGCCCACGCTGTTCGACCACACGCTCGCCACCCAGTCCGGCATCGAGGTGCCGACCGATGAGGCCACGGGCGGCGGCGGGGCCGATGGCTTCACCAGCAAGTATGCCAACGTCGCGGTCGCCGGCGGCTTGGTATTCGAGGCCGACATCGGCAACGGCCTGGGTTTCTTCATGTTCACCATCGACGGCACCGGCACGGTGAACTTCCCGGGCGGCGGCACGCGACGCACCAGCGAGGGCGCCACGCTGAACGGCAACTGGGTCGGCACCGCCTATGTCACCGACTTTGCCCTGAACGGCCTTTACAGCATCAGCGCTACCGGCGTGGTGAACGACCTCTACCTCGCCAGCACCAACTTTTCGAACGAGGCGGAGGTGCTGGGCGACCAGGTGCTGTTCGGCACCACCAGCGCCGCCGTCAACGAGATCCTGATCCACGATTCCGGCCTCGGCTCGACCTTCACCCTGCTGTCCGACCATCTGCTGGGTGCCGCCGGCGTGGTCGGCAGCCGCATCGCGTTCAGCGCGCTGGATTTCACCAGGCCCGAGAACAGCGACGTCGATCCCACCAACAATGTCTGGGACCTTTGGACCTACAGCGAGACCGAGGGCGCTCACTGGCGCGTATCGCTGCCCACCGGCGGCGGCGGCGGACAGCCGGTGTACGAATGGTGGCGCCACCAGGACTTCCTGGGCGACGATTCCCGCATCTTCTGGAAGCAGGCGAACGACGCCACCGGCGAGGAAGTGCACACGATCGACCTCACCGCCCCCGATCCGGCAGCCACACTCGCCATCATCGACCTCAACCCCGGCCCCCAGGCGGGCGCCAACTACGCCGATGCGGTGTTCGCCAATGGCCGGCTCTACTTCCAGGGCAGCGACGGGTCGCTGGATGGCGTTCGCCTTTGGACGACCACCGACGGCACCGACGCGACCGAGGTGACCGGCCCCGACCTGACCGACCCCGGCACCCAGTTCCCCTATCTGCCGGTGGCGATCGGCGACGAGGTGTTTTTCCTGGCGCGCTCCGCCGGCACAGGCAGTTTCGGGGTGTTCCAGGTCAACGACGACGGCGTGACGGCCGAGCGGATCACGCCAGACGGCCTGGGCGGGCTGGGCGGTGCCTATGCCCTGGCCGCGCTGGGAAGCGAACTCTACTTCTTCGCCTTCGAACCCGTCAGCAACACCGCCCAGATGTACCGGTTTGCCCCGGGCACCACGCCGTCGGTTGCCGCGCCGCAGCAGCTCACCAGTTTCGTCGGGATCCAGGGCGCCGGCAGCATGGACGACATCTTCCTGGGCGGCGACGGCCGCATCTATTTCGGCCGCAGCGAGCCCTCGACCGGCCGGGAACTCTGGGTGCTGGACAGCAGCGAGCCCACCGGTGCCCGCCTCGTTGCGGACCTCAACACGAATGTAGCGGGCGGCGCGGGCTATGCCCCCGACCTTGTCGTGGCTGTGCCCGATCCGCTGGCGCAGTTCACCGGTGGCGGCAGCGGCGGCGGCAGCATCTGGTCCTGACGGCGCCGGCGCCGCCTGCGCCGCTTCGTTCCAGGCGGGCAGGCGTGTATGCTTGTCGGGTCAGTGGAACGAATTTGTCCTGAACGCTACTGCGTGCGGCAGGAGGGCGTTTGGATGCTTCGGAATCAAAGAGTTGGGAGCCGCAGCGCCGGCCGTCCCGCCCAGCTCCGCCGCTCAGTTCGTCACCGGCTTCGGCGCCGCCACCCGCTTCTTCAGCCGCCCGGAGTCCAGCAGCTGCTGGATCAGTTTCGGCAGGCTTTCCGACAGCTGGGCCACCGCCTCCACCGGCATCACCACGGTGAAGGCGCGCTGCGCCTGCGGCGGGCCCTTGGGATCGGTGTTCGGCTGCAGCATGTGGAACCGCACCCGCGCGGTGGGTCCCACGATCACGATGTCGGTCACGCCGTCGGCGTAGCGGGTCTCTTCCATGGGCCTGGGAATCCTGCGGTTCCGGGTTACACTGACAGCATCGTCTTATCCACGTGCGCACGCGCACCGACAAGAGACGACGGCTTAACCGATGAAGGGTAAATATCGGAATATCGTGTATCTTCCGCCAACCGATGCGTGGGGCTAAGGTCGGCAACGAAACAAGCGCAAGGAGACACGCCAGTGTCCGCTCCGGTCGCCGATCACGGCATGCGTGCCCGCACCCCAATGTCCCGCGGCACGGCCGTACTTGCCGCCGGCCTGTTGCTGGCCGGCTGCGTCACCACCCAGTCGGGCCGCATCGGCCCCGACGACGGCACCGATTCCTGCCGCCGCCAGCTGGTCGCACTCGACAGCACCGGCAACTTCTTTGCCGAGGACATCATCAAGGGCGCAGTCGTCGGCGCGGTCGCCGGCGGCCTGATCGGCGGCTTGGCCTCGGGCAACTGGCGGGGTGCCGCGATCGGCGCGGTGGCCGGCGCCGCCACCGGTGCCGCCACCGGCTATTTCGTCGCCGTGCAGCAGCAGCAGCGCGACCAGGCCGGCATCTTCCGCCAGGTGAAGGACGACCTGGGGCGCGAGAACGCGCAGCTCGATCGCACCCAGGTGGCGTTCGACCAGCTCACCGACTGCCGCTTCCAGCAGGCCCGCCAGGTGCGGGCCGATCTTGCCGCCGGCCGCATCAGCCGTGAGCAGGCGCAGCGTCAGATGAACCTGATCCGCACCCGCTATGACCGCGATGTTCAGCTGGCGCGCACCATCAACGGCCAGATCAACGGCCGGCAGGAGCAGTTCGCCGATGCCGCCAACAACCTCTCGCCCGGCACCAAGGACGCCATTGAGCGCAGCCGCGCCCGCCCGCGCACTGTGCAGCTGGCCAGTTCTGCGCCGCTGAAGGTCGCCCCCGGCGCCCAGGCCGGCGAACTCACCACGCTGTCTGCCCGCCAGTCGGTGACAGTGAAGAACCAGCGCGACGGCTTCGCCCTTGTCGAAACTGCCGACGGCCAGCAGGGCTTCGTGCCGGTCTCCGCGCTGCAGGGGGGCGCGCGGGCGGTGCCGGTCACCACCGTATCGGCGGCCGGCGCCGGCGGGGCGGACCAGGGCGAGGTGCGCACGCTGGCTGCGACCAACGCCGCGAAGCGGGACAATTTCTCTGACAGCATCGCGGTCGCCGAACGCGCCTCGGCTACGGGCTTTGATCTCAGCTGACGTCACTTTCCGGGCCGCGCGCCGCGCGGCCCGGGCGCTTGCGGCGTGCCTGATCCTTGCCATCGGCGGCGCTTCGGCGCAGCCGCGTCCGGCACCGAGCTTCGCGCCCGCCGCCCAGCCGCCGACCGAGCCGTTCCTGCGCATCGAGGCCGGGCGGCACACCGGCGGCGTCAACCGCATCGCGGTCGATCGTGCCGGCCAGTTGCTGGCCACCGCCAGCGACGACAAGACCGTGCGGCTGTGGAACCCCGCTGATGGCACCCCCCGCGGCGTGCTGCGTCTGCCGATCGGCCCGCGCGAGGAAGGCGAGGTCTATGCCGTGGCGCTGACGCCGGACGGCAAGTGGGCCTTCGCCGCCGGCCTGACCGGCTATGCGTGGGACCGGAACTTCTCGATCTACCGGTTCAACCTGGAGACCATGGCGCTGCAAGGGCGGGTCACCGGCCTGCCCGCGCCGGTGAACCACCTGGCGATCTCGGCTGATGGCGCGCGGCTGGCCGCCGGGCTGGGCGGCAATACCGGCATCCGTGTGTGGGATCTGAACCAGGGCGGCCAGGTGTTCGAGGATCGGGCCTTCCAGGGGCCCGTGCGCAGCGTGGCGTTCGATGCCCGCGGCCGGCTGGCGGCCGCCTCGGCCGACGGAAGGGTGCGGCTCTACGACCAGCAGTACCGCCGCATCGCCGATGCGGTGCCCGAACAGGGCGCGCGGCCGTTCGGCCTGGCCTTCTCGCCCGATGCCGACGTGATCGCGGTGGCGTATGAGAACAAGCTGAAGATCGATCTTCTCTCGGCCCGCACGCTGGCCCGCATCGCCAGCCCCGACGTCTCGGGCCTGTCGGGTGAGGGGCTGCTGGCCGTCGCCTGGGCGCCGGACGGCAAGGGCAGCGTGCAGTTGCATGCCGCCGGTTATGCACGGGGCAACGACGGCTATGT
>Ga0224723_1002198_pt1 | contig 10967 bp, 7 predicted proteins | sample Balambano_FR2_Me_FD_161647 | JGI IMG/M metagenome (GOLD analysis project Ga0224723, IMG submission 161647) | Freshwater sediment microbial communities from Lake Towuti, South Sulawesi, Indonesia - Balambano_FR2_MetaG | ecosystem: Environmental > Aquatic > Freshwater > Lake > Sediment | place...
GGGGTGGGGAGGAGTCTAGAGGGAGAGAGGGGGACGACGTTGGTTCGGCAGGGATGAAACCGGGGATGATTTTGAGGACGGCTTGCGTAGCGCGTTCAGCTAAAGAATAATCATCCAGTTTTTGAGCAGTTTGAGCGAGTTGCCAGAAGGTTTGCCAGAAGACTGGCTCGGAGTCGATCGCAGCTTCTTGCCGCAGCCAAACTCCAGTGTCATCAATCCGACGGAGGGGCAAGAGTAAGTGCCGCTGTCGGGAAAAATCATGCACCGCTTGTTGACAGCCTTCCCAAAATCCATAGTCATTAATTTGAATGATACCGTTTAAGACAACGTTGTCATAGAGGTGATTGAGAATATCTAACGTCGATTCGTACCAGTCTCCATCGGCATGGAGTAGAGCAATCTCACCAATGCTTGACTTATGTTCGGGTAAAGTTGCAGCGAATAATCCTGGTACAGGAACAACCATACCTTTGACTTTAAGCGTCTGGCAAATCACCTCTAAATTTTCAGCAATGGGAGCCGCCAGCGTTCCGGCTCCAAAGGCGGTTTCGTTAGCGGGGATACCTGCATGGCGATCGCTTTCCGTCGGTTCTGGCATTCCTGTAAAGGTATCGAAAGCGTAAACCGATCGTGATCGCAAACTGTAACGTTTAATCACTGCTGCTAACAAAGCAGCCGCTCCTCCTTTGTAAGTGCCACATTCAACAAAGTGTCCAGGAAGATCATCGAGACAAATCTGTTTAGCCAAGCGATAGAGAGAAAGTAAACGGTCTGTACTGAGTAAGGTATGAGGGCGAACCATTTGCAGTAATTCTTGAAACTCGGCAGTGTCAAGATTGCCCAATACAGTATGGGCAGAGTGTGCCCAAATGTGATGCTCTACACTTTTTTGCACATTGCCCTGTTGCCAATAGCAACGGCTTAATGCTTGATGAGCGATCGCAGACCCCGGATTTAATTGCACGAGTTGCTGCAAGATGGCGATCGCTTTCTCCCATTCACCCGCAGTGACAGTACTAGCTGCTTGTTGGTGGAGTGTTTTTAGTTGATTGCGATCGATTGTAGGTACTTTTAACGCAATGGGTAAGGTCGTCTGTTCAACGTAGCGAAGCAAGCGATCGATTGTAGTTTCTGGTTGAGTTTCTGGTGTGACGGGGCTGGTAGTGGGAAGCGGGGTATCTTGCAACTTTCTGAGATAGCCATTGGTGTTCCAGGTGAGATTGTAGCCAAAGAAATCACAATAATTTTCATCTACTGTATATTCTTCAGCATGCTGAGCCAGAAATTCTTTCAAGGCTCGGTGAGGCCCGCTGTTATAATCTGCTTCTTGAAACAGATCGGAGATAATACCATCTTCAATGACAATATATTCACCCGTTTGCAGATGGGGATGGAAAAAATTCAAAATATGCTTTGTCGTTTCATAAGCGTGATCGGCATCGTCAATGATTAAGAAGGGACGCGATAAGTGATTGATAAGCTCAGGAGTCAAGATTTCTGGCAGCGCACGACCGTTGCCTTGTAAGAAGGTGACACGCGGATGATGTTGGTCGGTCACTCCCACAATGTCGATTGAGTAGACATGCCCATCAATGCCAAAATTACTCAGCATATCCCCAAACCACAAGGCACTACCGCCACTTTTAGAACCAATTTCAATAATTGTGCGGGGTTTCAACTGCCAAAGCAACAGGGGATAGAGTGCCAGATCAAATGGATTTTTGATCAGGGGCACACCCCGATAGGCATAGTTATGCGAAGCAGTTTGGATAGACTGTAGCGTTTCTTGAGGTAAAGCTGTCTTCCAAGACCGTTCAGCCGTGAGAATTGGATTGATGTTAGAGTTGGACAATGCGGCTGTCAAGTTCTCTACTTGTCGTTGTGCCCCAGTATGGTTAGGATTCATTGCCAATTCTGCTTGGGCGGCTGCCAATCCCTCTCGGTGTCGTCCTACTTCGCATAGACAAACCGAGCGAAAGTACTGTAAATCTGGGACAGTTGCACTTTCTAAAATTTGATCGGCAAGTCGCAAGGCTTCTACTGCTTGTCCTTGATTAAACAGGGCGATCGCTTCTGGTAACGAGGGTAGAGCCGATTGAACGGTTGGCTGGCTGGCTGGAGAATTGCTAGTAACTGTTGCAACAGTTCTCTCACGGTTAAAGCTTTGCTGATGATCGACAATGTTCTGTACAGTATTCGGAGCAGGAATACCAGGCGAAGCAGTTGGCAACGGCGGTAAAAATAACAGTGGACTGGGAGCCGTAGGATAGTAAGTCAGGTGAGATGGCAACTTCCAGCCGATCTCTGGATCAGGATAATGCTGAATGGGTTGTACCTTGCCCCGCCAGGCCACTCCCATAATCTGCATCGTCTGGTAAACCAACGTCTGCCAACCCCGTTGCCGCAAATAGTCCAGACCTTGAGCCACATCAGGCGAAGCCAAATCGTGAAACAGGATAATGGCATCTGGGGCAGCTAAATGCTCACAAGCGATCGCATCCCTCAGCGGGCCCGGAGCTTCATGGTCGCCATCAATGAAAATCAACGACCATCGTCGCTGCTGCTGGTGTGCTAAAGCCTCGACTGCTTTCGGGCTAGCATCCGGGATTAAGTTAACGGAAGCTGCAACACCGCAAGCAACCAGCGCCTGATTGACCGTTTCATATACCGTTGTCTCTGCCAGCATGGGGTCAATCACATCCAGTTGCACCCCTGCTAAAGCCAGATGACAGGTAGACCAACCCATCCAGCAGCCAATTTCCAGAGCACGTTTGCCCCGAAACTGCAATGCTGTGTTATACAGGATATGAGCTTCATCGCGACTGAGAAATCCAATCATGGGATTGCGATCGTCCACATACCAGTTATGAGGAATTTCACGCCGCAAATACGGCCAGGGACACTGACGCGGATCGCCAACAATCATGTGCGGGAAAGCAGCATCGGGTTGGATGAGCGCCAGCCCAGGCGAGACATAATCGCCAGTGGGCAGAGCAGTGGGGAGTGGAGAAGTAGGAGACACAGAGGGTGAGGGGTGAGAGGGGTGGGGGACGGGGAGAGTGGATTGGATGGTTTTTAAGGTTTGATCAATCATGCGCTCTTCGGTAAAGAGGGTCTGGGCGCGTTGTTGGGCGGCGATCGCCAAGGACTCTCGCAGAGACGGATGGTTGACCCAGGTTTGCAGGGTAGCGACGAGTTGAGCGACCGTGGCTTGGGGATCAAGGTTGGGATTGGGCAAGAGTTTACCTGTTTCCCCCAATTCTTCCGGGATACCACTAACAGCAGTGGCGATCACCGGAGTCCCTTTGGCCATGGCTTCCATGATGGCAAGAGGCATCCCTTCCAACTCAGATGGCAAGATAAAAATATCGGCAGCATCGTGCCAATGGTCGATGTCCCAACGGCGACCAATCAGTTTCACGCGATCGCCAACTTGCAATTCTGCGATCGCTTCCCTCAGTTGTTCATGGAGAGAACCTTCTCCCGCCCAGACAAAGTAGAGATGCTCCCAGGTAGGGGTATGTTTCAACTGGGCGATCGCCTCCAACTGATATAGGTAGCCCTTGATCGCTTCCAACCGAGCAGCGGTAAGACAGACTACGGCACTGGTGGGGATAGACCATTCTTGGCGGAGGCGATCGCGCACCTGTGGTTGCTTGGCGGCAAAAAAGGAGTTGGGTCTACCGTAGTAGATTACTTGTCCTTTATCTGTGGGTAATCGGTAGACTTGATGCAGGAGACCCAGATTCTCCTGAGAAACGGCAATCACGGCGGCGGCTTGCTGATAAATGCGGCCCAATCCATTCAGAAATGGCTCAGCCGTGACCTGATCGGGGAAGTGGTACTCCACTGAGGGCGTGACCAGTCCGATCACGCAGAGGAAAGGGATATCAAGGCGCAATACGGCTTGCTTGGCTGCAAAGTTAGAAAAGGGACAACCATCACTAAAGATGACCAGATCGGGACGGTCTGCCTCGAAAATCCTCTGGGCTTCTTCTAGATTGGCGAAGGTACGCTGGAAATCCTGATAGGTGTCAAAATTCAGCCAGCGATGCTGAATGCCGCGTCGTTTCTGTTCCTCAATTAGAGGAGTGGTAGCCCGACTTTGCACACAGGTCACCCGATGGCCCTGCTCCAGCAAACTGAGCAGAATTGTATGGTTGTACTGAGCCACCCCACCCCTACCTGGCTCATCGGTATAAAGCAAAAGATGCATCGGCATGACTCGCAGAGCGATTGGCGCTGGCTAAAATGCTGAGGAACAAGTGTAAGTGTGAGGACTCAGAGATCATTGTTTCTCAATCCGCAGCACTTAACCCAGTCTCAACCAAAATATCAGGGTTTTCATCACATCCTAGAATTATAGTGTAGCGATTTCTGCATTTAAGGTCAGAGAGGAGGAGCATTAACCGATGAAACGATCGCTAAGTTTGGGACAGCAAGACTGGTTGAAGGCGTTAGGACTAGTCGCTTTTGTTGTAGTTTGTGGGGGAGCGATCGCGGCTCTGCAACTGTTGCATCTGCGTCAGTTAAAAACCAGCAGCGCGACATTGCCTATTGCAGAGATTCGACGAGACTTGAGAACTGAAAAGGGGTGGCTCAATCTTTTGGAAAAAATTCCCTCGTTTGGATACGACAACCTAGTAGCAGATTGGGTGTTTCTCAACTTCTTGCAATACTTTGGAGATACTTCCATTCGGGAGCGGACGGACTATACCCTTAGCCCCGAATATTTCGATGTCATCCTGAAGCGCAATCCCTATTTCCTCAATGCCTACATTTTCCTGTCTACCAGCACTTCACTCTATGCTGGGATGCCAGAAAGAGCGACAGAAATCATGTCTACTGGGTTGGAGTCAATTTCCCCAGAGATTCCAGGAACTTACTATATCTGGAGAGCCAAAGCGATCGACGAACTATTATTTGTTGGAGATGCCGCAGCCGCTCAACAATCCTTTGAAACGGCAGCCGATTGGGCTGCTCAATCCTCCGATCCAGAAAGTCAGGCTGTGGCCGCTAGTTCTCGCCAAACTGCCCAATTTTTAGCAACCAATCCCAATAGCAAAACAGCCCAGGTTGCCGCCTGGACAATGGTTTTGGGTAATGCTCCCGACGATCGCACACGACAAACAGCGATCGATCGAATTCGAGCTTTGGGCGGAGATATTGTGCAAAATCCAGACGGCAACTTCAGCATCAAAGCACCGAGGGAAGATTAATACCATTTTGGATTTTAGATTTCCGATTTTGGATTGCAGAATGCTTGACCAGCTAACCGTTCTGGCAATTGAAATCATGCACATATCACCCAAAATGGTATAAGTCTTCTCCAGACAGACAAAATGCCTGCTCTACAGGTTATCTGTGTATTAGCCACTTTCAATCCATCTTGTTCTGCACATTAGCTATACTGTGAAAGGTCATAGAGCTTATGTTTGTAGTGACAACTTCAGTTGTTATGGAGCGGCTAAAGCCGCTACTACAAACTTAAGTAAACTTTAAAGCTATGACCTGATAAGGTCTACCTCTATCGAGCCGCAGAGCCGCGATAGATACGTTCAGCTTGTTCACGCGGTAGCCAGCTAAAAGAATAATCGATTTCTGGAACAGCAGGCGGCAGGTCAATCTCGCAGGCAGGTGCAGGTGAAAGTAAATCCTCATCCACTTCCGAGGGTGGCAGTTGATTTTGAGGGGGAATATAGGCATGGAGTTCTGGATCGTAGGCAGATACTTCTCCAGTATCGATATCAAAGATCCAGGCATAGATTTTCAGCTTGCCTTGATAGAGGCGAGAGTGGATGATGGGATACGTCCTCAAGTTATCGATTTGGGTGAGGACGTTCTCAGCGATCGCAATGTCCAACAAATCCTCGCCCTCAAGATGTCCATAATTCTCCTCGACGAGCACTCTGGTCGCTTCAGCATGCTTCAACCAATCGTAGACCAGAGGCATCTCGTCACTCAACGTGTGGCGCTTCAGCAAACCTTTCATAGCACCGCAGTGGGAATGACCACAGACAATAATCTGCTCAATGCCCAATGCATGAATTGCGTATTCTACAGAAGCTCCCTCACCCCCATTGGTTGAGCCGTAAGGAGGAATGATATTGCCTGCATTGCGAATAACAAAGAGTTCGCCTGGGTCGGTCTGGGTTAAGAGGTTGGGGTCAATTCGGGAATCGGAGCAGGTAATAAACAGCACCCTGGGATGCTGCCCCTGAGATAACTGTTCAAATAATTCTTGATTCTTGCAGAAGTAACGAGTTTTAAACTGCCGCAAGCCTTTGATCAACTCTTTCATAAACTTGGTTAGAAACAGGAGGGACAGATATTCTCGTCAACTGATATGGCGCTACACGCTTTGATTAAGTCATTTTTGAGTGGAAGCCCCGCGCAGCGGAGCTTCCACTCAAAAATGTGTCCTAAGGTGTGTGCGTAGCACTGTAACAGATGTGTTCGATCGCTGAACAGCATTCGAGAATCACGCAACTGATCGTTTTTATCTGATTGATTAGGTGTATCATACCAAGTTTTGCGATCGCCAAGATGAGTTTGCCAAACGTCCTTAAACCAGCCCAATTTCTTAAATTTCAACTGATATAAAAAAAGAAGTTGATTTCCCATCTTTTATGAATCAGCCTAAGCATCCCCAGTCCGCGCATCCCCCTGTGAAACACAACTTACTCCATTCCTTTTGGCGACTCGATCGCCCTACTCAACTTGCACTTTTGGGTTTAGCCCTAACCAGTCTAGGGCTGCTAGCAGTTCTACTGTGGCAAGCATTTAATCAGTCACGGGTGCATTACCTGAAATATGCAGCCGGAAATAAGCAGGGCGAAAGTTATATTTTGGCCAGGGCGATCGAACAAGTGGTGGAAGCGCAGCAACCCAATATTCAAATTGAGGTGATTGAAACAGGGGGCACTTCAGAGAGTCTGCAATTGTTGGAAGCAGGAGAAGTGCAACTGGCTTCAGCGCAAGCAGATGTGCCAGCGGGTGCTCAGGCGCGGAATGTGGCGATTCTGTATCGCGACTTGTTTCAAATCGTGGTACGAAATAACGCTGGCATCAACGAGTTTTCGCAGTTACGGGGGCGGTCAATTGGCTTACCACAAACTGGAGGACAGTTCCACTCGTTTTTAGCAGTCGCAGACCATTACGGACTCAAACCAGAAAACTTTGTGTTTGTTGGAGACAGCGATCGCGCAGCAGACGAAGCTTTCCGTAAAAATCAAGTCGATGCCCTGTTTCGCGTGCGTGCTCCCGGACATCAGCCGATTACAGAATTAGTGCAAGGGTATCAAGGGCAACTCCTGCCAATTGACCAAGCAGAGGCAATGCAAATCAAGTATCCTGCCTTTGAACCGGCTGATATTCCCAAAGGTGCATATCGAGGCAGTCCTGCGGCACCCGCAGATGACTTGCCCACCGTTGGGGTACAACGCCTATTGCTAACCAGGGAAACCGTTAATGATGGCGTTATTCGCGATGTCACGCGCATCCTGAATGAGCATCGTCAACAGATCGCAGATGCCATTTCAGACGAAAATGCCGATGTTAAACCTCTCGTTTCTTATTTTGATCAACCGATGACCACAGGTGGCACTGGCATCCCAACTCATGCTGGAGCCAGTGCCTACTACAATCGTAACCAACCTTCATTTGTCCAGGAAAATGCTGATTTTTTAGGGTTACTGCTAACGATTGGTTTGCTATTGGGTTCATGGCTGTGGCAAGTCAAATCCTGGCTGGAGCAAGGGCGAAAAAATCTAGCAGACCAGTACGTAGGCGAGACGGTTCGCCTGATTCAGGAATCTCATGCTTCTATTCACCCTGAGGATAAGTTACAAGCACTGAATGCTGTGTTTGAGAAGGCGGCGATCGCCCTCCGCAACGAGAAAATTTCCCAGGAGTCTTTCCGAACGTTCAACGAAGCCTATAAGACGGTTCGTGAAATTTTAGACCGAAACTTAGAACAGGAGAAAAAGCAAATTCAAGAAAAGAGCGAAAAGCAGACTAAACTTCACATTCGACAGTTATTAGAGCTTTCTCAAAAACCGCTGAATGATACAGCTTCAACCGAGAAACAGTTAGATGAAGTTTTCCAGAAAATTCAAATCAGCCTATTGCGGAACGAAATTTCAGAAGAATCTTTCCGCACGGTTATGGAGGCTTACAAGACAGTAAGGTCAAGAGCTAGGTAAATGAAGTCGTAGAGGATGGTTTCGATCCCAACTCGTGTTCCTTATTCGGAAACACCTGCTCGACAACCTGAGAGAATCCTGCCCACGTATCCCCACGCAGATAGACCCAAACTGACCGAGACACCTGCCGATTGCGGGACGAGTCTTGCTGACAGGCATAACTGAGGCACTCTTTGTTTTCATTAAAGGTTGTATCGAAACCTTTAACCATGAATAACTAGAAACCTCAATCAGGACTTGGCTCTCGTTTAGCAGGTTACAGCTGACTTTTGCTTGCGCTGACCCTGTCGTGTGTTGGTCTAAGTGCCTCTGTCTAACCTCTGTCTAAGAGTAAGGGGTGTTGCTGATTTGATAGATGATTTTGAACGTGAAACCGAAGGTTTCACGTTCAAAATCATCCCTTTATTAAGCAACGCCGAGTAAGGAATTGTTAGTTGTGAGATGGCTGTTTTACGTTGCTTTAATTTCTGGTTTCCTCTTGCTGATTCCCACTGTTCAACAAGTCCAGGCGATCGCCCATTGAACTGGCAAGAGAAGCAGGTTGAGCTATTCTAAAGCAAGGGGGTAGGGAACTAATTAGATCATTAGCTGTCCTCTGACCCCGATTCAGACTCATTCCTGGCAGGAGGTTCATGCAGTCCGGTTGGCAAGTTGGTTCCGTCTTAGGGATTCCCCTGATTATCGATAAATCCTGGTTATTTATCCTGGCCATGGCAACGTTTATTTATGGTTCAAGTTGGCAGGTGTTGGGCTGGGGTAGCCCACTCACCTGGCTATCCGGCTTTATTATGGCGTTGTTGTTATTTATTTCAGTGCTGTTACACGAATTGGGACACAGCTTGGTTGCCCGCCAGCAAGGAATTACGGTCAGTTCCATTACTCTATTTCTCTTTGGCGGTATTGCTGCCATTGATGAGGAATCCAAGACCCCATCTGAAGCATTTCAGGTGGCAATCGCTGGCCCCACTGTTAGTTTCTGTCTTTTCCTGCTCCTCACGGGTGCTGCCCAACTTCTCCCCCGATCGGCTCCTATCCATGCGATCGCAGGCACGCTGGCAGGAATCAACCTGGTTCTGGCTCTATTTAATATGATTCCAGGATTACCTCTGGATGGGGGACAGGTATTGAAGGCCGCTGTCTGGAAAGTTACTGGCAGTCGGTTAAAGGGCATCCGTTATGCCGCCAGAGCCGGACAAACTCTAGGGTGGTTGGCGATCGCCCTCAGTGTTTTCCTGTATGTTGCTTCTGGGTTAGAGCGGTTAGATCTGTTGTGGTTGGGTTTAATTGGCTGGTTCGTCGCTCGTAGCGCAACGGCATATTATCGACTCTCTGAAGTACAAGAAGCTCTTTTGTCTTTGAAGGCTGCTGATGCTATCAATCACAACTTTCGCTTAGTTGATGCCAACTTGACGGTGGCACAATTCGCAGACAAGTATTTAGCTTCAGAAACCGCTCATCCTGTCTTTTATGCAAGAGCCAACGATCAGCCTTACGGACAAATATCGTTAGAGGCTATGCAAGTTTTGGAACGGAGTCAATGGGAAATAACCCCTGTCAAAGCGCTCGCTGAACCTTTAGACACACTTCCAACTTTAACAGAACAAACTACTCTACCTGATGTTGTGCAACAACTCGATCTCTATCAACTGCGTTCTATCCCTGTATTATCTGATACTGGAACGGTGGTGGGAGTGGTCGATCGCAGTGATATTGTCCGAGCGTTAGCAGACAAATTGAAACTTCAGATTTCCACTGCTGCAATTCAACAAATTAAGGAAACGGCAGCTTATCCTCAGGGTTTACCTCTGGCAGCGATCGCTAAAACTGCTAAAAGCTAAAACAAGCTCCAGTCAATAACGACATCCTGGCAATCTTCCAGTTTCCCCACCTTGCAGTAAAATCACGTGAGTTCGATCATCGCCGTTTGAGGACTGTGGCGCGACGCGCCACAGTCCTCAAACAAGGTTTTTCGTTGGGGCGGGCATAGACCGCCCCAACGAAAAACCGCCCGTCGAACTCGCGTTAAAACCAGTTTGGTGATTGCTCTGCATGATATATAGCTGTAGCCACTTTTCTTAGGACGTTTTTGTGGGGGCGCGAAGCGCCCCCACAAAAACGTCCTTGTCCTAACCGCCGTGGCTACGGCTATACTTTGTATATCAAGATTGTTGGTATACAAGGTTAAACAGATGAAATCTCAAATCGGTCAATGGGGTAACTCGCTAGCGATTCGCATTCCTAAATATGTTGTTGAAGCTTTACAACTCAAACCCAACGACGCTGTGGAATGCTTAGTGGAAAATGGAAAGCTCATAATTCAGCCAATTCAAACCCTACCACAACTGAGTTTAGAAGACCTCCTGGCAGAGGTGGTTGAATCTCCTGAACCTGAAGTGGATTGGGGGAATGCTCTAGGCAGAGAGGCATGGTGATGTATATTCCCAAGCGCGGCGACTTCATCTGGCTCTGCTTTAATCCTCAAGCCGGACATGAGCAAATGGGGAATCGTCCCGCTTTAGTTGTGAGCCAGGATGAGTTTAATGCAAAAATGGGATTTGTCTTTGTCTGTCCTATTAGTAATACCCAGCGTCAAAATCCTTTTTACGTGAAAGTTCCTGAAGGAGAAGCCGTCACTGAAGTGATTATGGCTGACCAACTGCGATCGCTCGATTTTAGTGCCAGAAATGCTCGGTTCATTAACCAATGTCCAGACCTGTTGCTACAGGATGTCCTAAGAAGAATTAAGCCAATTTTATTTTGAAA
>Ga0224723_1002199_pt1 | contig 10967 bp, 8 predicted proteins | sample Balambano_FR2_Me_FD_161647 | JGI IMG/M metagenome (GOLD analysis project Ga0224723, IMG submission 161647) | Freshwater sediment microbial communities from Lake Towuti, South Sulawesi, Indonesia - Balambano_FR2_MetaG | ecosystem: Environmental > Aquatic > Freshwater > Lake > Sediment | place...
CAGTCGGGTGGGTTGAGGCTGAGGTAGTGGGCAAAGTTGGTCACTGTCCAACCGCGACCGGGAAACTCAGTCGTAAAGGCATATGCCAGCGCTTTTTCCGTGCCGCCTTTGTGATGTCCAAAGGTTTCGCCGTCGGTGGCGACTGAAACGATCTGGGAGGAACGATCGCCCCGCACTGCCTGTCCCAGTCGCCCCGCGAAATGCTGAGAGCTGCTGAGCACATCATTGAAGCCCATGTCGCGTGAGATCGGTCCGTCATAGAAAAAGATATCGATGTAATCACAGTTGGGATTTCCGCCCGGTAAAAAACAGCGATAGGGGCGACTGGGATCAATTTGGTTGCCGCCGACTTCTAGCCATTGAGGGTCAGGGTGCTCAGCTCTGGGGAACGGGCGGCAGCGCTGCGCCTGCGAAGGCGCGAGGATAATGAAGCGAATGCCTTCGTCTATCAGCACTCGCAGCGTTGCGTAATCCACAGCAGTTTCTGCCAGCCACATGCCTTCAGGCTCGCGTTCAAAGCGCGATCGAAAGTCGGCTTTGCCCCAGCGCACCTGCGTGTATTTGTCGCGCTCATGCGCCAGCGGCATAATGATGTGGTTATAAACCTGGGCAATCGCGTTACCGTGTCCGTTCAGCCGCTCACAGCTTTTGCGGTCTGCCTCCAGAATGCGCTGATAGGCTTCGACATCGTGCTGCTCTAGCCAGCTCATCAGCGTTGCGCCAATGTTAAAGCTGAGATACTCAAAGTTGTTGACGATCCCCAACAGTTCGCTGCGATCGTTGAGAATGCGGGCGCAGGTGTTGGGGCGATAGCACTCGTGGTGAATCCGCTCATTCCAATCGTGAAAAGGTGCTGCGCTGGGCTGACGTTCGATCGCATTCAGATAAGGATTTTCGCGCGGCGGCTGATAAAAGTGCCCGTGCACTGTGACATACACCCCTGTTGCTCGGTTGGGAGCATCAGCATGAGCAGATTGAGCTGCGCCTGACTGGTTGCTCGCCTGGGCTGCGGGGACCACTGGGCGAGCGAGATCAGGCGCTGATTCTGCTGATCCCGCCGCTGATTTTGATGCAGGCACAGACTTTAAATCTTGCGAAGACATGTAGGAATACTCCCAATCGAAGAAGTGAAATATCGGGGATCAGAGCGGGCTGTTTGTAAAAAAGACGTGCGAACGCAGCAATTTCTGTGCAGGTCAGAACTGCTGACAGCGCTGGGCTGACGCTGTTGTTTTGACTAGAAGAAATGACCAGGGATGATTCTAATGGCTGTCTTACTGGAGCAACGATTCATCTCGTCTGGGTGTAGCTTAGTGAATTCAGAAGCTAAGAATTCCTATCTAGAAACTGAACTTGACCTGGGGATCAGCGGGGATCAATCCCCCCTGGACTGAACAGCAGGCGATGTAAAACTGGGACGGCTCAGATACCGCATCGTTTGGACGAACAGCTCAGACCCCCAGTTTAGACTCATAGGCGCTTGCCAGGAATCTGCCGCGATGTACTTTACAGTAGGCTGAAGGGCGATCGATTGTTGTCGCTCTTAAGGGTTTGCAATCATATGTTGCCAAACTTACTTAAACAGATATTTTCAGCAACAAATACGGCAACGTCAAGGATTTGTGCAAAAAACCAGTGGAGGCTTACCTCCACTGGTCGGATTTCAATCGCTGTTTCACCCTGAGACCGCAGTTGTTTTGCAATCCTGACTGTCTAAGCGTCTAGTAGATTTAGCAGTCACGGTTGTTTAGAGTCATGGCTGTTTAGCAGTCATAATAGAGCGCAAACTCATAGGGATGAGGACGCAGCCGCATCGGGTTCACTTCATTGTCGAGCTTGTACTCGATCCAGTTAGTTATGAAGTCTTCGGTGAATGCACCGCTTGCCAGCAAAAAGTCGTGATCCGCTTCCAGACACTTGAGCGCATCCAGCAAATCGCCAGGCGTAGAAGGAATCTTCGCCAGTTCTTCGGGGCTGAGATCGTAGATATCGACATCCAACGGCTCACCGGGATCAATCTGGTTTTTGATGCCATCGATCCCCGCACAAAGCATTGCAGCAAACGCCAAATAAGGGTTAGCGGTGGCATCCGGGCAGCGGAACTCTAAACGCTTTGCCTTGGGATTGGTGCCCGATAGCGGGATTCGCACAGAAGCCGATCGATTGCCCTGCGAGTAAGCCAGGTTGACGGGTGCTTCAAAGCCCGGAACCAATCGCTTGTAGGAATTGGTGGTAGGGTTGGTGAACGCCAGCAGCGCCGGGGCGTGCTTGAGAATACCGCCAATGTACCAGAGTGCCATTTGGCTGAGTCCGGCATAGCCGTCGCCCGCAAACAGAGGTTGCCCATCTTTCCAGATTGACTGGTGCGTGTGCATTCCAGAACCGTTGTCGTTAAACAGCGGCTTTGGCATAAACGTCACGGTCTTGCCGTACTTGCGGGCAACGTTCTTGATGCAGTACTTGTAAATCATCAGGTTGTCTGCTGACTGCACCAGAGTGTCAAACTTGATTCCCAACTCACACTGTCCGCCAGTTGCGACTTCGTGGTGATGCTTTTCGATCGGCACTCCGCACTCCGCCATTGTCAGCAGCATCTCAGTCCGCATGTCTTGAGAAGTGTCAGTTGGCGCAACAGGGAAATAGCCTTCTTTGTAGCGAGGCTTATAGCCCAGGTTGCCGCCTGTTTCTTCGCGACCTGAGTTCCAGCGTCCTTCAACCGAATCAACGTAGTAGTAGCCAGAGTGCTGATTTTGGTCAAAGCGAACGTCATCAAAGATAAAGAATTCAGCTTCGGGTCCAAAAAAGGCGGTATCGCCAATGCCGGTGGTTTGCAGATATTCTACTGCCTTCTGAGCAATGACGCGCGGGCAGCGCATATACGGCTCTCCGGTTCTCGGTTCTTTGATGCTACAGACAATGCTTAGGGTCGGTTCCTTCATGAAGGGATCAATCCAAGCAGTCTTGGGATCAAGCACCATCGACATGTCAGACTCGTTGATCGCTTTCCAGCCCCGGATGCTGGAGCCATCAAAGGGCACACCTTCTGTGAAACTATTTTCATCGATCTGATTTTCAAAAACCGTCAGGTGCTGCCAGATTCCCGGCATATCGATGAACTTTAAATCGATCATTTTGATGCCCTGGTCTTTGATCATACTCAGGACTTCTTGGGGGGTCTGCGCCATGGATAACTCCTTGTTTTTGGGCGATCTCAACTCTAGAGAGGAAACGAATGTGGGAGAACGAGCCTACCCAGGGGTTTAGTTGAAGAACAAAGCCTGAATGCAGACCCGCTCGATCGAGCGGGCATGGCATTCACTCAATGGGGCTGGACGACAGGAGTTCGCTCGACACTCCCCGATTGCTGTCTCAATCCTTGAGGTTGCCAGACAGAATGACACAAGACTCTGAAAGCGGCTTTGTTACATCTGAATCATCCTAGAAATAGGCTTGGCGGCATTTTGTATAGCAAGATACAAAGCTTTTGTCGTTTTCTTAAACAATCCTTGATCTCGATCGCCAATGCCTGCTGCCGCGTCAAGCAGCGGCGATCGTCGCTTCAGCCGGAATGAAACAGCCGATATAAAACTTAAATCTCTCTGATGCCCACAGTGATCCCGCTCTGAAATAGCTTCAGCTTGGCGTGATACACTTGACTCTATCTTCAAGCTCAAATTACCTCTGTCCGACAGCTAAATAGCAAAACACCAGTGCATTTGCCCTGCCTTAACAGTGGGGCTTTGGGTAACAAAATGCATCTTATGTGCGGTTCGATCGGCAAAGGCAGCCAAACCATAGCAAACTATTTATAGGAATCGTTGGGAGATTGATTTCATGCGGGACGCAGTCACGAGCCTGATCGGAAACTATGACATTGCAGGTCGCTACCTGGATCGGGACGCCCTTGACACTTTGAAATCCTACTTTGACACGGGACTAGCTCGAGTCCAGGCAGCAGCCGTGATTAATGGCAACGCAGCCGCGACCGTTAAACAGGCAGGCTCACGCTTGTTTGAGGAAGTCCCTGAGCTGATTCGTCCGGGCGGCAATGCCTACACAACCCGTCGGTATGCTGCTTGCCTGCGAGATATGGATTACTACCTGCGCTATGCCAGCTATGCGCTGGTTGCAGGCAGTATGGATGTCTTGGATGAGCGAGTACTTCAGGGCTTGCGCGAAACCTATAATTCTCTGGGTGTGCCGATCGGTCCGACCGTGAATGGCATTCAAATCATGAAGGAGATTGTCAAGGAGCAGGTGGCAGCCGCTGGCATCGAGAACACCGGTTTTTTAGACCAGCCGTTTGACTACATGACGCGAGAGCTGGGCGAAAAAGACGTTTGAGGAATTGCTGGAACCAGAGTTTCACCTCAAATTCATGGGAGCATGTCACTCTTTCGCCCTTACCCTAGAATCCCTCTCACACCCTGGCAGAGAGATTCTAGGGTAAGGGCAGCCTGGACATTTGCAAAAGTGCTATGCTCCTAAAAGGTTTTACACCAGTACGAATCTCCTGGGCTAGCCCCAAAGCTGGATTTTGCACAGGAGATCTTTTGCATCTGCAAATCCGAGCGTGCGATCGAACCTGTAGCTTAACCTGAGTGTTTGAGCAAGTAGATCAGAAAAGCGCGGGCTTCTGCTAAAGGAAAATGTTTTGGCTTTCCTTGATAAACAATCTGGTATTTATCTGGATACTCACCGTCGCCATATCCAGAGATTAGCTTGTAATGAAATGCTGTTTCCGCGAGGCTGTGAACCTCGTCTCTCAGCGCTGATCGAGTCTTTAGCATAGTCTGCTATCTCCTCAAATACTGAGCTTAGTTTGCCGCAGTTTTGTATCACGGTGCACCTTTCAAAGGTTGTAATTCGATCGCCTTACTTTTGGCGCAGTACCTCTGTCGCAAGACTTGAGGTACAGGTCGCAAGACTTGAGATAGAGGCGGAGTCACAGCATCAAACATAAGGTTTTCATAGAATTGAAAAATCACATGCCCACAGCAAGGAAACGTTAGCTGAGCTAACTAGATGTAAATCATGGTTTTAGACAAAATAACTGACACCAAGCCCGTCAACGCCAGAAAGAACGATGCGTTTGACATCTTTAACTACAGCCATTACATCGGACCAAATCCTTATTTGGAGACGGGGGCATTTACCTTTGATTTTGCGCTGACTGGCAACACCGACCCACTGCCGCTCGAAGCGTATGTCGTAGCGATCGTCGATCGCTATCCGCATCTGCGAGAGGAAACCTTTGATTCCTATGCTGCCCTATTTGCCCGCACCGCCGTTGAGGTAAACAAGCTGGATATGGATCTGCATTTAGAGCGCTGGAGCCTCAAGCCCACAGCGCATTCTGCTCGCATCAGCATTGAGTGTTTGCACGGGCGCACGTCTCGCGCTGTCGTTTATTGCGTGTGGGATTGGTTTGAAGCCATCACACGCGACCAGCGCTTTAACCTGGAAGACCAGATTGAAGTAATGCAGCCAATGTTTCGGCAGTCGGTCTACGGCGGTCCAACCGTTTATGCACTACTGCGAACCGCGCATCAGCAGAAAATCCCAACGTTTTACCTGTGGGATGAAGGGCTGATGCAGTATGGCTACGGCAAACATCAGGTGCGCGGAATCGCCACCACGTTTGACAGCGACAGCCATCTCGATTCTGACTTTACGACCCGCAAAGACGACTGCAAAGCGATCCTGGCAACCCTGGGCTTTCCTGTGCCCAAGGGAGAAATTGTGATTATGCTCGATGAAGCCCTGTCTGCGGCACGGCGCGTCGGCTATCCAGTTGCCGTTAAGCCGGTGGTGGGTCACAAAGGCATTGGCGTGACCGCATCAGTAAGAGACGCTGACGAACTCGAAGCAGCCTTTGACCGGGCAGTGCAGGCGATTGCTGAAGGAGATTCAATCCGCATCATCGTTGAAAAAAGCATTTCAGGCGCAGATTTTCGGCTGCTTTGCGTCAACGGTCGATTTGTGGCAGCCACAGAACGCCGTCCTGCTTCGGTGTTGGGCGACGGACGATCGACGATCGCTGAGCTAATTGAGCAAGAAAATCGCACGACAGCGCGAATCGACACACCAACCTCGCCGTTGGGCAAGATTAAGGTCGATGATGCGATGGAGCGATATCTAGACGAACAGGGGCTGACGATGGACAGCGTGCTCGATCGCGACGAGCGCATTTATCTGCGGAAGGTTGCCAACCTTTCAGCAGGTGGCATTAGCATCGACGCAACTCCCACCGTTCATCCCGACAACATCATTCTGGCACAAGATATTGCTCAACACTTCCGGCTCACCTGTCTGGGCATTGACGTAATTTCGCCCAGCCTCAGCCAGTCCTGGAAAGAAGGCAATTTGGGCATTTTAGAAATCAATGCGGCTCCGGGAATCTTTATGCATCTCAAGCCGTCGATAGGCGACAGCGTTGATGTCACTTCACACATTCTGGCGACGTTTTTTGGCTCTCAAGCAGATGCTCGGATTCCCATCATCACGTTTAACCGCGTGTCAGTGCAGGAGCTTCAGGAGTTGATTGACCACATTTTGTTGCAGCATCCGACCTGGACGATCGGTGCGGCTTGCCGAGAGGGAGTGTTTGTCAATCGATCGGAGAAAGTGCTAAACGCCGACTACAATACCAACATTCAAAGTCTGCTGCGTAACCCCAAGCTAGACCTGTTGATCGCAGAGTATAGTGAGGCAGTGTTAGAAGACCAGGGCATGTTCTATGACGGCAGCGATCTGGTTGTACTGGATAATCCCACTGAGAGCGAGCTATCGCTGGCGCGCAATACCTTTGACAACTCAACGATCGTCATTCGCCAGGGTGATACAATATCGATCCGTCGTCAAGGTTTAGTCGAGCAGTATCAGCTCGGTGCAGAAGAGCCGCTGATGCGAGTCTATTTCAAGGAGATTGCAACGGTGCTGTAAAGCAATTCGCCGCTGGTTGTTAGATAACACCTGACAGCCAACTCACGCCGTCACACAACTTACGCCGTCACAATAACCCTCCTGCACGAGTCGTGGGAACGCCTCCTATGATTCCCTATAATTGGGGGACTTTGAAGGTCAGAGTTCCCCAACTCTGCGGGGTTGGGGAACAGAGCAAGATTGATGCAAGAAGTCTAAAGCTAGGGGCTGTCATCAATTACCTGCCGCATATCATGCTTAATCAGCATGACAGCCCCTAGCTTGGTTAATTAGGTCGGGCGCGATACTGTCGATTCCTCAATGTTTTCGCGCTCAATTGATGACGCGCCCTAGGTTTCTGATGTCGATGAGGCGTTGAGCATCGGGGAGAGAAACGCAACCAGTGCGCCCAGCGCAAAGCCTGCGACATTGCGAACCAGCGGCAGCCAATCAGCGGTGCGAGTAACCACTGGACCGATACCAAAGGCAATGAACAGAATGCCCCACAGCGGTGAGAAAATCAGCGCCCACTGCCACGCGACAGCCTGTCCTGGCTGTCGCGGCTGAGCGGCAAAGCCCAGAACGATGCCACCAATCACCGAAGTGATCAGAGTGAGAATCCACTGCTCTCTGGGCAAGCCAGGTACAACATTGCAGCCGCCCTGAGCCAAGCAGGTTTTGATCGACTCCAAAGCATTGATAATTGAACCGTCTTCGCCGTTTTCGCGAACAAAAAACTGATTGCCGTAGCGTGTTTGCAGCTCAATCCAGAAAGTGCGGGGTAAGAGGGGATACAGGTCATCACCGACGCTGAAGTTCAGCAGGTTGCCGCCGCGCGGGTCAGCGACCAGCAGCACGCTGCGATCGTCCAGACCCCAAAAATCTTTGACAGCCCGACCGGGAGTGCGATCGAACTGAGTCAAAACGCGCAGTTTCCAGCCGGTCTCTGCTTCAAAAGTCTCTAAGCTTTTGTCTAACGCTTCTTGCTGAATGCTTGTGAGCGAATCTGCCAGGTCAATAATGTTGGTTGGCGCGTCTGGCAGCAAATCAGGATTGTCGTAAGCCTGTGCGGCTGGGGCGATCGTCCAGGTCAGCAGCACCAGGAAAACTGCTGCAACCGTCATCAAAACCCGGTGAATGAAAGAGTGGTGCATCGACAGCCTAAAAACAGTCTTAGATAGGTAATGTTAACGGATGCCTCAAAATAATGAGAAATCCTAAGTCATTCTTTACATTTATTAATCTAATACGTTTTTTGCTGAAGATGCAAAATAAATCAGCCAATCATTTAGGGCGCGTCATCAATTGATCTCGAAAACCTTGAGGAATCGACAGTATCGCGCCCGATCCATTAACCAAGCTAGGGGCTGTCATGCTGGCTAAGCATGACATTCGGCAGGTAATTGATGACAGCCCCTAGTCAGCCTGTTGCAGAGCGATTAAGCGTCATGCAAATGCCGAGGGTTGGGCGGCTCTGCTGTAGCTTCGTCAACCGCAGTCTGCTCAGCGTTGGCAATTGCATCGGCTGACTGTTCCGACGCGGCAAAATCGTCTTCATCGGGTTCGATCGACTGCGATTCCCAATCTTCCCCGTAATCTTCGGCATAGCCTCGGCGAGAATTGGCGGCGCTGCGCGGTCGATACTCCTCAAAGTCCATTGGCTGACGAGCGCTGGCAGGCAGGCGATCGAAGCGACGCGACGGTGCGGGTCGGCGAAAACTCTTCCAGGCGGCTTTGACTCCGGCAAAAACGCTGCGCGTTGTCACTTGTGCCTGCTGTGCCTGTTTTTTAGCACCCCGGATGCTCTGGTCAACCTGTTTTACGACCTGCCCTGCACTCTGCACGCCTTCACTGACTTCATCAGTGAGGTCGCTAATTTCCAGTCCCGTCAGCCGGATCGCTTCTAGCGTTGGCGGCAGTTCTCGGTTGAGTGTGTCAAATAATTTTTCGGCACTGCGAGCAGCCCGCGCTAATTCTCGCACCGCTGGCAGCACCGCTATGAGCACTGCGGTCAGGCTCATGGCAACCAGCAAAATTGACAACCCTAGCCAGAAGATTGGATCAACCACAGCTCTTGCCTACATCAAGCTGGAATCACGAACAGTGGAGCGGGATTCGGATGCAGGACGAGATTCGATCGATGGGTGCTCCTGCCGTTCGCGTTGACTTGCTTCAACCCCGGCGGCAATCGCCTCGCGCAGACGAGTCAGCGTGCCATCCCAGTTGCGAAGCGCGGTTTCCGACAGGCGATCGGCTTGAAGCTGCACGCTCGTCGAAAGGTCTTCTGCCAATTCTGGCAGGGCATCTGCCGATTTCTTAAGCAACTGTCGTGTTTCTCGACCCGATCGCGGAGCCACTAATAATCCGGTCACGGCTCCCACGATCGCCCCAACGAGCAAACCACCCAGAAAGATTCCCGACGAGCCAGAGCGGTTATCTGACATGGCTTATCCTACCCTCGGTAACTGAATCACTCAACTCTGATGCGGTGTTTTGACGGTTCGCCGCCTGAAACACTGCTGATCTTGCTCCATGATAGAAGCCAATGGCTGAAACACGTGCTGCGGAGCGATACTGTTTTGGGTCTAATCCTCATCTCGATCGCCGTTTTTTTCTCAACCAAGCCCTCACTCCCCGCCGCAGCGGCAGCGACGAGCGACGATTGCTGCCCCACCACAGCGATCGTCCCAGCCCCAACAGCGTCAGCGCCCGTCTCACCCGCAGCCACTGTGGTCCTGATTGTACGTAAGCCTGACGCAGTTGATAAACGCCAAGCTGCCCTCTGGCGATCGATGTAGGGGCATTGTGCAACAGCTGATGCGTACTGCGTTCGGCAGCAGCCAGAGTGTCGGCAATTTTGGCGATCGTGCGCTGGAGCTGCCAGACGCGCCAGGCAACAAAAAAGCCAATGCAAGCAGTCAGTAGATTAACGGCGATGACGATCGTCACCATTGCAGCATCCTCTCAGCCAGAACCTGATTACAACCCAGCCCCTGTGCCTCAAGCATAGCGATTAGCTGTTAGCAGTTGGCTATCGCTAATTGTATTCACTCAAGCAACGATGCCTGCTCTAAAAGCTTTCAGCAGCTATCTTTGGTGCTAACCTGATGAGGCATTATCGCCAATAGCTAACCGCCAACCGCTAAACGCAATGGTTCAGTCTTCATCCGCGTCGGTCTTCTACGTCAATCCGAGAAGCGGCAGCGACAGCGCTGCTGGCGATCAGGCGAATCCTTATAGAACACTGACTCGCGCTTTGCGGCAAGCAGTCGCGGGGACGACCATTCGATTGAGCCTGGGCACTTATAGCCCAGCGACCGGTGAGGTTTTTCCGCTGGTTATCCCAGCAGGGGTGGCGATCGTCGGCAACGAAGCCAGCAAAGGCAATGGCATTGTGATTGACGGCGGTGGAACTTACACCAGTCCCACATTCAATCAGCAAAGCGTCGGAATGCTACTGCAAAACGATGTGCAGCTTCGCGGTGTGACTATGATCAACCGCACGGTTCGCGGCAGCGGGGTGTGGATTGAATCGACGAATCCGACGATCGCCAACTGCACATTTGGCAACTGTGGACGCGAAGGCATCTTTGCCACCGGCACCGCCAACCCGGCGATCTTTGACAACGTGTTTCAGCAGAACGCCGCCAGCGGCATGTCGATCGTTCGTAACGCGAAGGGCGAAATCCGCCGGAATCTTTGTCAACGCACCGGCTACGGCATTGCGATCGGCGATCATGCTGCACCGCTGCTGACCGACAACCGCACTTCAGACAATCGATCGGGCATTGTGCTTTCGGGTTCGGCGCGTCCTGTGCTTCGCAATAATATTTTGGAGAACAACACCAGCGATGGGCTGACAGTGCTCAACAGCGCCGTTCCTGATTTAGGCAAGACGCAAGATCCAGGCGGCAACGTCTTTCAAACTAACCGTGAGGCAGACCTGCGAAACAGCACCGCTGTAGCAGTGCTGTCGGTTGGCAATCAGCTCAATCCTGCTCGGGTGACGGGTGCAGTTGAGTTTGCTGCCAGTCAGGTACTTG
>Ga0224723_1002200_pt1 | contig 10961 bp, 16 predicted proteins | sample Balambano_FR2_Me_FD_161647 | JGI IMG/M metagenome (GOLD analysis project Ga0224723, IMG submission 161647) | Freshwater sediment microbial communities from Lake Towuti, South Sulawesi, Indonesia - Balambano_FR2_MetaG | ecosystem: Environmental > Aquatic > Freshwater > Lake > Sediment | place...
TAGACCTGCGGCTAATTTTCCTCATAGATTTCGGCAAATACAATCTGTTGCAAAAAGGCACACTATTATCGCGTCACGCATTTGTTCTGAAAGAAGGGAGTATCTTTCAGTTGGAATTTTGGACAGTTTGGACAGTAATGTAATAATTTCCGATCAAGCCTTCGCTCTCTACGATGCCCCCCTCTGGAACATGGCACTGATCGCCTCCCGCCTCCACTGGGTCTGGATCACCACCGTCTGCGGCAAGCTCGAAACCCGCTATCGCTACTCCACACCCTTGGCTGGAACACCTTCCCCGTGCCCACCCTGACCGATCGCAACAAAGCCGATCTGACCCGCTGCGCCGAAGACATCCTGCTGGCACGGGAGCACTATTTCCCCGCCACGATCGCCGATATGTACGACCCCGTTCGCGGAGCGACTCCTCTGGAGTATCGCATGAACAGCGAATTTCCCTTGGTGCGGGAAGCGCACGATCGCAACGACGAAATCCTGGAGAGGATCTACATCGGTCGCCGCTTCAAAAACGACACCGAGCGACTGGAAAAACTGTTTGAGATGTATACCAAAATGACCAGCCAGCAGGCATCATCGAAAAAGGTAGCCAAACGCAAAAAATAGTCATGAACATGCAAAGACAGCCCTCATCCCCCAACCCCTTCTCCCAAGACGGGAGAAGGGGAGCCGGAGATTCAAAGTCCCTCTCCCACCCTGGGAGAGGGATTTAGGGTGAGGGAAAATCAGCCATTATCGGAAAAAGCCAGCCCAACGTAAACCCCAAGGAGGAAAACGATGAGGATTGCGATTGAACGTAAACAGGCAAAAGGAGAAATCAGATGATCGATAAGACAATAATTTATGAGCGACTCAACCTCACCCCAGAGAAACTTGCTGATTTCTGCAAACAGCACCATATCCTTGAGCTATCACTGTTTGGTTCTATTTTACGCGACGACTTCAAGGCTGATAGTGATATTGATATGCTGGTGGTTTTTGACCATAGAGCCAATCCGCACTTGAGCCTTATGGATCTTGTTGGCATGGAATACCAGCTAGAAGACCTGATTGGACGTGAAGTTGACCTGATCGAAAAACGCTCCATTGTGGATAGCGATAACTGGATTCGTCGCACAAATATTTTGAACACTGCCCAGGTGATTTATGAATCAAGACCAGTCTTATCTGCTTGATATTGCTAAGCTTTGTCAAACGATTCTCCGCTTAACGGCCAACATGACTGAAGCCGAATTCCAGCACGATGAAAGAACACAACTCGCCATCTTGTATGAAATTACAATTCTTGGTGAAGTAGTCAAGCGACTTTCAACAGAATTTCGCAACCAGCATTCAACCATCGAATGGAGAAGGATTGCTGGAATGCGCGATCGCCTGGTTCATAATTACGATCAAGTCAAGCTCGATTTAGTCTGGGAAGTGGTTAAAACTAACATTCCTGAACTGCTGGAATACATTACGCCACTTCTACCCAGCAAGGGCTAATGGATAGGAGTTTCCGCTGGTACGCGAAGCCCACGATTCCCTCCGGGACGTTTCACGAATGTAACGATGAAACCCTGGAGCGCATCTACAGCGATCGCCGCTTCACTTGTTATCTTTAATGGGGCGACACCGAACGGTTAGAAAAGCTGTTTGAGATGTATACCAAAATGACCGCACAGCAATCATCATCGAAAAAGGTAGCCAAACGCAAAAAATAATCATGAATATGCAAAGACAGCCCTCATCCCCCAACCCCTTCTCCCAAGACGGGAGAAGGGGAGCCGGAAATTCAAAGTCCCTCTCCCACCCTGGGAGAGGGATTTAGGGTGAAGGGAAAGCCAGCCAAACGTCAACCCAAAGGAGGTTAATCATGATTCAAATCCAACTCAACCTACCCGAAAGCGCATTCTCTGCCCTTCGCAGCAGCCCCGATGAATTCGCCCAAGAATTACTGATTGCCGCCGTAGTTAAATGGTATGAAGTCGGAATGGTTTCCCAGTCCAAAGCCGCCGAAATTGCAGGCATCAGCCGCCAAGCCTTTTTGAAAGCGCTCGATCGATTTGAAGTCTCCCCATTTCAGACCACACCCGAAGAACTCATGGAGGAAATCAGTCGTGGTTAGGCATTGGGTGGTGAACGCCTCGCCCATCATCAGCCTGACCAAGATCGATCGCATTCATCTGCTCAGCCAACTCTGCAATGAAATCGTCATTCCTCAAGGTGTTGCCGATGAAATTAGCCTGAGTGGATATAACGACAGTGCCGTTACCTGGCTTCAGCAAGCGGGTCAATCCTTCATTCAAACCGCCCCAGAAGCGGATTTGCGAGTTGCCAGTTGGGATTTGGGGATGGGAGAAAGCCAGGTTCTATCTTGGGCGATTCAACACACTGGCTATGAAGTGATTATTGATGACCTGGCAGCACGAAAAGACGAAATCCTAGAGCGCATCTACATCGGTCGCCGCTTCACTTGTTATCTTTAATGGGGCGACACCAAGCGGCTAGAGAAACTGTTTGAGATGTATACAAAGATGACCTGCCAAAAAGCACCTGCCCAAAAATCTACTAAGCACAAGTAAAATTTAGCCACAATATAAGTACAACCCCATACACTCCAGAAAAATCATGACCGCCGCTGAAAAACTCTATCAACTGATCCAAACTCTCCCAGAGAGCCAAATCAACGAAGTCCTCCATTTTGCTGAATTTCTCCAACAAAAACAACTCACCCCCCCCAATCCAATACCATCCTCCCTGATATCCTCCCCGAGAGCGATCGCAGCGCAACCCAAACCATTCCTAGAGAGATTGCCCTAGCACAAGTCCAGCAATTTATAGAGAAAACTCCTAGCGTAGTTAGTGGCGATGCCTGCATTAAAGGGACTCGCATCCCCGTTTGGGAACTGGTGGAGTATCGTCAGTTAGGAGCCAGTACCAGCAAAATTCTGGAAGCTTATCCCCAATTGACAGAGCCAGATCTACAAGCTGCTTGGGACTACTATCACAGCTTCCCTGAGGAAATTGCAGCAGCGATCGCTGCTAATCAGGCAGCATAAGGAAATGGTGAAGTTGTATGCCGACGAGCAATTCCCTTACCCAGTAGTGCAGCGACTGATTGCCAAGGGCTTTGATGTACTCACGGTGCAAGAAGCTAAAAAAGCTAATCAAAAGATCCCTGACCCAGAACCCATGTAAGAACGGGTTTACCAAAAACGCGGCAACAGTACCTGCTGATCAAATCACCCCCCGCATCTGGCAAAAGTCAGGCACTCATGTTCATTGCCTTGGATAAGCTGGAAAACCAGGGACTCAAGCAGGCGACCATCGTCGTGCCTGAAAAGGCGATCGGCTCCAGCTTCCATGATGAACCCTTGAGCCAGTTTGGTTTTTGGGCTGATTGGCAGGTCGAACCCAAGTGGAACCTCTACGATGCACCGGGCGGCGACAACGGCGGCAAAGTCGATGCGGTGAAAAAATTCCTCGAAAGTAATGCCAAAGTATTAGTCTGCACCCACGCCACCTTTCGCTTTGCGGTAGACAAGTTTGGTGGTGAAGCCTTTGATCAATGCCTGATTGCCGTAGACGAGTTTCACCACGTTTCGGCTAACCCCGACAATAAGCTAGGCGATCATGTGCGGCAGTTCATGACCCGCGATAAAACCCACATCGTCGCCATGACGGGTTCCTACTTTCGTGGTGATGCCGAGTCCGTCTTACACCCTGACGACGAATCTCGCTTTGAAACCGTCACCTACACCTACTACGAACAGCTCAACGGCTACCAATACCTGAAGCAACTCGACATCGGCTACTACTTCTACTCCGGCAGCTACACCGACGAAATCATTCAGGTGTTGAACCCCCACGAGAAAACCATTCTGCACATTCCCAACGTCAACTCCCGCGAAAGCACCAAAGATAAAATCCGCGAGGTAGAACACATTATCGAAGCACTGGGCGACTGGCAGGGGATCGATCCCCAAACCGGGTTTCAACTCGTCAAGACCCCCGACGGCCAGATCCTCAAAATTGCCGATCTGGTAGATGATGATCCCTCTAAGCGCGATCGGGTCGCCGCCGCCCTGAAAGACCCCAGCCAAAAAAATAACCGCGACCATGTAGACATCATCATCGCTCTGGGCATGGCGAAAGAAGGCTTCGACTGGATCTGGTGCGAACATGCCCTGACGGTGGGCTACCGCTCTGGGCAAAATCGTCAAAGAGAAGTTTCCCAATCTGGATGAAGACGATCAAGAAGCCGTGCGGCAACATGCGATCGCGGCAATCAATCTGATTCAACAGGCAAAGCAAACCGTCAACGAGGCAGGGGGAACCTATAATCTTCTCGTAGCTGTCTATTTTCCCAACGGTGAAATTTTTTCAGAAGTGTGATAGGTTTCAGAGCGATTGCACTCAAGTTGCTCAGTCAAACTCATGATGCCAGAGGAGTACAGCACGATCCTATGGCGGCTAGGCGAGGAGATTAATTGCCTAGCAAAGCGTGTGGAAGAGCTAGAGCAGCGAAATCAAGAACTGGAAGCGCGAAATCAAGAATTGGAAGCTGAGAACAAACACCTGAAGGAACTGTTGCCTCAAAAAGGAGCATCAAAGGAGGCAAAAGCGCCTCAGTTCAAAGAGAACTATAGCGTTGAGAAGCACAAAGGCAAAAGCAAGCGGGGACAACAGTCAACCGGACGACGAGTCCAAGATGAACAGTTCGGCTTAATAAGCCACAACATTGATATCTATGCCGTGGATGTACCCCAATCTGAATGTATTGAACAGCGACAACGCCCAGCAATTGGTGATTTATGTGGATGAAACGGGTTGGCAAGTGGGCAAACAGGCTTGTTATAGTTGGGTATTTTCCACTGCCATGCCTGTCTTGTTCCGCTGCGGGATGGGGCGGGGTAAAGCCGAAGTACAAGCGGTTCTGGCTGAGCAGTTCGGTGGCATTGGCGTGAGCGATGACTACGCTGCTTACAAGTCATTGTTTAACCAGCATCAACTGTGCTGGGCACATCTATTGCGTAAAGCGATTAAATTGCTGCTTCAGCATCCCACCGAGCCGACCTATCGTCAGTTTTTCGATGACCTCTATGATCTCTATCAACAAGCGGTGCGCTGGCAGAAGGACAAGCGGTTGACGGTGGGACGGGCGCAGAAAGTTAACAGTCTGCAAGAGCGCCTGCGTCAACTCTGTGCTCGCGCGGATGAGACCATTGATGCGGAAACGATGCCACTCCAGAAACAGACTTTCATTCGGCTCCAGCGGGAGTTAATCAATGGCATCGATGCCCGGTTCGTGTTTGTTGTCCACCCCCAAGTCGAACCCACGAACAATCGCTCTGAGCACAACTTGCGTCGCGAAGCCGAAGTCAGAAAAGGCGGTCGCACGAGCAAAACTCAATCCGGTGCTGAGCGTCGCAGTATTATCATGACTGTCCTGGCTACCCTCAACACTCGCTTTGAGCGCTTTACCTTGGATCATCTCCTAGAGGAACTGGCGCGTTGGGTGCAACTGGGATGCTCTCGATTTCAAGCCGAACTCGCCGCGCTTGCTAAAGCCCATCCACCCCCATTCCCTCAACAGTAAACTGACCTCAATCCTGCAATTTCTAAATTGGCTTCGCTATCGGTGAAGCTACCTTTCCTCTTGAAAATAGACACTTACTTCGGATTGTGTCAGAGGGTGAGGGGTTGAAAGTTAGTGGGTGGGTGCGATCGCTCCCAACACTCTATTCCGGCAGTTTGAGGTTGAAGGGGTTGAGGGCGATCGGTTTTGAGTTTGGGGTTAGGTTGGTGAAATCTGCTAGCTAACAACCCTGGTGCAGCGGATGAGAGGGCAATCGTTCCAACGTTCAGGGTTAACTGTAACTGTTGACTGCGATCGTTAGCTTGACAGTCGTGCCCACGTAGTGAGGAGTGATAGATTATAGATGAGTTGGTATGAAAATCCTACAGTTGCTGCAATTATTGGTGCGGTCGTTGGAGCAGCAATGACCGCAGCAGCGTCCATCTTCATCTGGCAAAAGACAAGCCGAGTTAGACGAATTGATTGCGTTATTAACGATGCATCTTCATTGTTGACGTTTGCAGATACGATTCGCAGTAAATTAGAAGTGAAATATGCAGGAGAACAGGCAACATCTGTTTTTCTGTTCAATCTTGAAGTTTTCAATTCTGGAAACCAAGCGGTTGGAAATCACCCGGTTCTGATACGGCTAGATAATAATGCCAAGATTTTTGACCTGCGCCGACAAGGACTTACCGTTCGTAGCCCAAGCGAGAAGGCGTTCGCCACTTGGAGGATGAGAGGATTGCGGAGTTGGAGCGGTTAGTCGGACAGTTAACGATTCAACTAGAAATCGCAAAAAAAGCCTCGACTTACTTGAACCGGGACAGAAACGGGAGGCGGTGATGGAGCTGATCCAGGACTATCCGATCACAACAGTGTGTGAGGTGCTGAACTATCCCCGCAGTCAGGTCTACTATCAGCCTCATCCTGTGGAAGATGAAACGACGATTAAAGGGGCAATTATGGCGATCGCGGGGAAGTATCCGACCTACGGCTATCGGCGGATTACCGTGATGTTGCAGCGGGAGGGGCATGAGGTCAACCATAAGCGGGTGCTTCGCCTGATGCGGGAGATGGGGATTGTTGTCCAGCGTCCAGTGAAGCGAAAACGAACAACCAACAGCAATCATGGGTTCAAGCGATATCCGAATCTGGTGATGGGATGAGCTATTGAGCGACCGGATCAAGTGTGGGTGGGAGACATTACGTATATCCGATTACACCAGAAGTTTGTTTATCTAGCTGTATTGATGGATGTGTTTACCCGGAGTATTCGAGGGTGGCATTTAGCGCGGAGTATGGATCAGAGTTGGACATTGAGAGTTCTGCAAAAAGGTCTGGAGAAGGGGAGACCGGAGATTCATCATTCTGACCAGGGAGTGCAATATGCGGCTCATGAGTATGTCAAGTTATTGGAGCAACAGGATGTAAAAATCAGTATGGCGGAAGTGGGGCAAGCGTGGCAGAACGGGTATGCGGAACGATTGATGCGAACGATTAAGGAGGAAGAGGTTGACTTATCAGAGTATGATAACTTTACGGAGGCATATCAGCAGATTGAGAAATTCTTGGACGATGTATACATGAAGAAGAGAATACATTTATCATTGGGATATTTAACACCAGATGAATATGAGAAGAAATTGAATGAACAGAAAAAGGAGAATCATGATATAAAGGAGGTACTTCCTTAAAGTCTTCAATCTTCTGTCCGAATTTGAGGGTTCACTTCACTTTGCATCTCCATTAGGGGTATTCGGGAGTCCGCTCCAGCCGAGTTGTTGTGCAGCGGTAAATGTTTCAAGACCTAAGCCGCCTCATTAGGGCTTGTCTTTTCACGACTTGCTTGCTCTCTTGCGGCTTCCACTTCATAAAAATGCTCGGCAGCCCAAAAACATAGAGCTTTGAGTGGTTCAACCAGAGTTACCCCAAGCGGCGTTAGGGAATACTCTACCATCGGTGGAACGACAGGATAGACTTTGCGATGAATTAGCCCACTCGTTTCCAATTGTCGTAGAGTCTGCGTCAACATTTTTTGTGAAATTCCACCAATTTTCCGCTGGAGTTCACTGTAGCGCTTGGTGTCTTGCGCCAGTGCCATGATGATTAATGCTGTCCACTTGTCAGCAATTAGATCAAGAGCTTTGCGGATACCAGACGTTTGATCAAAGGCGCAAGCCTGTTGTGGTTGAGTTGTCATACACGCACCTCTAGGAATGTACTGCACTTTTGTGTACGTACTTGTTAAGAAGATTGTATCTCTTCCATAATTGAGAGCACAACAGTCTTCACAACCTGGAGGTTTGAGATGCTGAATCTAGCTGGAAAAGTAGCTTTAGTTACGGGTGGAACTTCTGGAATTGGTCGAGCCACTGCGATCGCTTTTGCTCAATATGGTGCAAATGTAGTAGTAGCGGGGCGGCGAGTTGAGGAAGGAGAGCAAACAGTACAACTCCTCAAAGCGACAGGAGGTAAGGGCTTTTTTATCCAGGCTGATATGACGAGGGAGGTAGATGTTAAGACAATGGTTGAGAAAACGGTTTCACAGTTTGAACAGATTGATTATGCGTTTAATAATGCTGGTATCTTTGGCGAAACCCCTTCACTGATTGACCAAACCCAGGAAGAGTACGATCGCATGATGAATTCAAATGTGAAAAGCGTTTGGCTTTCAATGAAATATGAAATTGCTCAAATGGTAAAGCAGGGAAACGGAGCAATTGTGAATAACTCATCGGTGCTTGGCGCGATCGGAAATCCCTGGGTGCCGCTTTACATTGCAAGCAAACATGCAGTTCTTGGTTTAACGAGAAGTGCAGCCCTTCAGTACGCTAAGACCGGAATTCGCATTAATGCAGTTGCTCCTGGTGCCATTGACACCGATATGTTTGAGCAGGCAACGGGCGGGCAAGTGGATGCCAAAGCTCAAATGGCAAGTTTACACCCAATGGGGCGTGTGGGTCAGCCTGTTGAAATTGCTAATGCCGTTGTTTGGCTGTGCTCGGAAGCTGCCTCGTTTGTTACTGGGCAAGCCCTGATGGTCGATGGTGGATTCACTGCACAGTAGTGGAGGCGACTGAATGAAAACCTACGCTGTTCAAATTCATGCGTTTGGCACTCCAGACGTTCTACGCTATGAACAAGTTGAGCTTCCAGAACCAGGTTGTGGTGAAGTGCGTCTTCGTCAAACAGCCGTCGGTGTTAATTTTTTGGATGTCTACGTTCGCAAAGGTGATCTTCCAGATAAGCCGCTTCCTTTTATCCCTGGTTATGAAGGAGCAGGTATTGTTGAAGCGATCGGTGAAGGCGTAACAGACGTTCAAGTTGGCGATCGCGTTGCTTATCAACTAATGATTGGTAGTTACGCTCACCATCGAAATATTCGTGCAGATCGGTTGGTTTTGCTGCCTGCTGAAATTGATGATATTCAAGCCTCTGCCATGATGCTTAAAGGAATGACAGCCGAATATCTTGTCTGTCGAACATATCCTGTTAAACCTGGCAATACTATCTTGATCCATGCAGTAGCAGGAGGTGTGGGACTTATCTTAGCGCAGTGGGCAAAACACTTAGGTGTAACTGTCATTGGAACCGTCAGCAGCGAGGAAAAGGCTGATTTTGTCAGGAAATATGGTTGTGATTACCCAATCGTGTACACAAAGGAAGACTTTGTTGAACAAGTCAAAATGATTACTAAAGGGGAAGGAGTACCCGTCGTATATGATGGTGTCGGTCAAACCACCTTTTTGAAATCACTAGACTGCCTGAAGGTGAGAGGACAGATGGTGCTTTTCGGTTGGAGTTCAGGCAAGGTGCCCCCTTTTGATCTCCATCGTCTCAATGCTAAATCTTTAAGTGTCACAAATCCCGGAGTGCAACATTACACAGCAACACGGCAAGAACTTTTAGAATCAGCGAATGCATTGTTTCAGGTTGTTGCTCAAGGTGTCGTGAAGATTAACGTTAACCACACCTATCCACTCGAACAAGCTACTCAAGCTCATCACGATCTGGAAGGGCGTAAAACAATAGGTTCAATTGCGCTAATCCCTTGATAGGTTTGGAGGCGATCGCAACTTGTCGAACTTGGACAATGGCGATCGTCTCACAATTTCTAAATTACCACCGTATTACTACCGGGAGAGGGTTTTAGTGAACACTTTTTGGTGGAAGCCCTGTGGAAAGGACTTCTTATGATTTGGCATGTTAACTATTTACCGCGCTCATTAGTAACAATCCTAAAACAGCCTGATTCTAACACCAATAGATAGCTTTCCAATCACTGCCTCTACAGACAAACTGAGCGGCACAACGATCGCGGTCAGCGGTTACAGTTACCCTTAAACGCCCCGAACGATCGCCCTCCAATCCGCTGCACCGGGGTTGTTAGCTAGCAGACTTCACCGACCTAACCCCAAACTCACAACCGATCGCCCTCCACTTCCTCAACCTCAAACTGAAGAAATGAGTGTTAGGAGCGATCGCCCCCACTCACCAACATCCAACCCCTCAACCTCTGCCACAAACTGAAAACCTTCAAATGCCACAACCCTGAATTCAAGCCAGCGGCTCAAATCAGCGGCGGCAGATAACCTCAGACTCAACGCCAGCAGCTTTCGTCCGTCCGCTGCATTTGAATTGTTAGACCGTTTATCCTACGTGCTTACTACTATTCCAAATCTTCCTCGGTAAGCTTAGCGTCCTTCAGGATGCTTTTCAAAGTCCCTTTTGGCAAATCCCGATTACTATGAACTGGTATGGAAAGAATAACCTCAACATCCTCTTTTACATAAATGTGATGACTGCCAGTAATTCGTTTTAGCTCCCAGCCATGCCGTTCCACAATCTTGCAGAGTGCCTTACCAGAAACAGCTTTCATAGGGATAGCTCAACGAATTGTTTCTCTGGTTCAAGCTTCTCTCGTTCACTGGCAACGTCCAGCCAACCCTGAATCGCATCTTGCAGCATTTCCAACAGATGATCGTAGCTGTCTCCCCAGGTATGGCATCCTGGTAGAGCTGGTACAGAGCCACACCAAACACCATCTTCCTGCCAAATAATAGCCTTGATTTTCATGACTGATGCCCAAAATGTTGTGCTTCCTTCATTTTAGTGGATCTGTGCAACTGCCTCACTTGATCAATTTTCTAACGATATCGATTGATTAGTTCAGCCATTTCTGATACAACATTCTGTCGTTCAGCATCAGAGAGGTTGAAATCTTTTAATCGATTCTGAAGACTCTCGTATCTGGATCTGTCATCATATACTCACTACGACTAAAAAATGGACTTTTAGGGCATTCTTCTCCATCAACGATACAATAAGAGTCTGTTCATGAGCTAGAGCATGGAGGAGAGCTAGATGATTCGGATCGACTTCA